>OGXI01001018.1_pt1 | contig 24136 bp, 17 predicted proteins | sample 1576221 | NCBI WGS metagenome assembly OGXI01 (sample SAMEA3541523, study PRJEB24748) | human gut metagenome | biome: human gut; feature: human-associated habitat; material: faeces | place: China | collected 2012
CTGTCAACGAAGTACTGGTCGAAGAATCGGTGCTTGGCTGGGAGGAGCTCGAATTCGAGGTCGTTCGCGATTCCAAGAACAACATGATCACCATCTGCACGATCGAGAACATCGATCCGATGGGCGTTCATACGGGCGATTCGTTCTGCGCGGCTCCCATGCAGACCATCTCGGAAGATGTGATCAAACGCTTGGAAGAGAAATCGCACCGCATCGTCGAGGCCGTACAAGTAGTGGGCGGCACGAACGTGCAGTGGGCGCACGACCCCGTGTCAGACCGCGACATCATCATCGAAATCAACCCGCGCACCTCGCGCTCTTCTGCGCTCGCATCGAAAGCGACAGGCTTCCCCATCGCGCTCATCTCGGCCATGCTCGCATCCGGTCTTACGCTGGACGAGATCCCTTGCGGCAAGCACGGCACGCTCGATAAATACGTGGCTGGCGGAGACTACGTGGTACTCAAATTCGCACGCTGGGCATTCGAGAAGTTCAAGGGTGTGAAGGATGAACTAGGCACGCAGATGCGCGCAGTGGGTGAGGTCATGAGCATCGGCAAGACCTACAAAGAGGCCTTCCAGAAGGCGATCCGCTCGCTCGAGCAGGGCTGCTACGGCCTGGGCTTCGTGGGCAACTACCACGAACAGAGCAAGGAAGAACTGCTTCGCCAGCTGAACACCCCTTCATCGAAACGCCAGTTCATCATGTATGAAGCGCTGCGCAAGGGCGCCACGATCGACGAGATCCACGAGCGCACGAAGATCAAGGACTACTTCATCGAGCAGATGCTCGAACTGGTCGAGGAAGAGAACAAGATCCTCACCTACGCCAACGAGAACCCAGGCAAGATGCTGCCGGATGAGATGCTCGAACAGGCCAAGAAAGATGGTTTCGCCGATCGCTACCTGTCCCAGCTCATGGACATTCCTGAAAAGGATATCCGCGAAGCGCGCATCGCTCTTGGCATCACCGAAGCCTGGGAAGGTGTGCATGTAAGCTCCACGCAGGATTCTGCGTACTACTACTCAACCTACAACGCACCTGATCACAGCACCACGACCGACGCGCCGAAGGTCATGATCCTGGGAGGCGGCCCGAACCGCATCGGCCAGGGCATCGAATTCGACTACTGCTGCGTGCATGCCTCGATCGCGCTCAAGAAGCTCGGATTCGAGACCATCATCGTGAACTGCAACCCCGAAACGGTCTCAACAGACTACGACACCTCCGACAAGCTCTACTTCGAGCCGCTCACCACCGAAGATGTGCTCTCGATCTATGAGAAAGAGAAACCGCTCGGTGTGATCGCGCAGTTCGGCGGCCAGACGCCGCTGAACCTCTCTGCTGAGCTCAAGGCTGCGGGCGTGAACATCTTGGGCACCAGCCCCGAGATCATCGACCTCGCCGAAGACCGCGACCGTTTCCGCGCCATGATGGACGAGCTGGGCATCCCCATGCCTGAATCCGACATGGCTGTTACGGTAGATGACGCGCTCGCGATCGCGCATCACATCGGCTACCCTGTCATGGTGCGTCCTTCCTACGTGCTTGGCGGACGCGGCATGGGAGTGGGCTATGACGACGAGAACCTCATCAGCTACATGAACGCTGCCGTAGGCGTTACGCCCGATCGCCCGATCCTGGTCGATCGCTTCTTGAACCATGCACTCGAGTGCGAAGCAGACGCGATCTGCGACGGCGAAGAAGCCTATATCCCGGCGGTCATGGAGCATATCGAGCTTGCAGGTATCCACTCTGGCGATTCGGCTTGCGTGCTGCCTTCCGTGAATATCTCAGAAGAGCACCTGGCTACCATCCGCGATTACACCAAGCGCATCGCTGAAGCCATGCATGTGCGCGGCCTCATGAACATGCAGTACGCCATCGAAAACGACGTGGTCTACGTGCTCGAGGCTAACCCGCGTGCAAGCCGCACCGTGCCGCTGGTCTCCAAGATCTGCAACATCCAGATGGTGCCCATTGCCACCGAAGTCATCACGATGCCGCTTACCGGGCGCCCCTCGCCTATTCCGGAGCTCAAGGAGAAGAGTTACGAATACTACGGTGTCAAAGAGGCGGTGCTGCCGTTCAACATGTTCCCCGAGGTCGACCCTGTGCTCGGCCCTGAGATGCGCTCAACGGGCGAGGTACTGGGTCTAGCAAAGACCTTCGGTGAGGCCTTCTTCAAGGCACAGGAGGCTACCCAGACCGTTCTTCCCAAGGGCGGCAAGGTCCTCGTTACCGTGTCCAACAAGGACAAGGATGAGCTGCCGGAGCTAGCACATGCGCTCAAGGATGCAGGGTTCGACATCTATGCGACCGAAGGCAGCGCAGAGCTGATCGAAGCTGAAGGCATTGCGGTCGAGCGTGTGAAGAAGCTGCATGAAGGCCGTCCCAACTTGGTCGACCTCATCACGAACGGCGAAATGGACCTGGTCATCAATACGCCTGCCGCAACCGGCGAAAGCGCTGAGGACGACTCCTATATCCGCAAGACCGCCATCAAGGCGCACACGCCGTATTTCACCACCATGGCGGCAGCGCTGGCGTCTGCCAAGGGCATCAAGACCGTGGAAACGAGCGAAGAGGGCGGCATCGCCTCCCTGCAAGAGATCCACGCGAAGATCTCTTAAAGCCTGGACGAACACCCTGTACCTGCAAAGCGCCATCCAAAACGGGTGGCGCTTTTTTGCGGCATTTTCTGTGCGAACTCTTCCCTCTTCCTCATGGCACTCCGCAAACCGACTTCACCTGGAAAAGTTTGTGTTTCGTCTTGAAAAGATTTCTTGTTGCTCTATAATTTATCAAGCGTCAGAGATGAGGCGAACATTCCTCGGTAGCTCAATGGCAGAGCATTCGGCTGTTAACCGAAGGGTTGTAGGTTCGAGTCCTACCTGGGGAGCCACCAAAGGACACCGATATTGATACAATGTCGGTGTTCTTTCTTTTTGCAGTTTCTAGTGTTGAAGATGCAAATATAGGCTGACATATCCGAAAATCAGCCCAATTTAGGCTTTGTTATGCAAGATTGACTTGTTTTTCTGTCAAAACCTCATTTCATCCTTTCTCCCCTTCCGCGTAGCAGGTCGCTTTTTAAACTACTCGACCGCCGTTTTCCTCGTCAAAAAATGAATACCCCTGATATATCGTTACACGGTGTACGCTTTATATCGTTACACCGTGTAACGATTTGATTTATACTATACAAAAGCCTCCGGCAATCGTCACCGAGTATGAAGACTGAATTTAGACTAATCCGGACGATCGAGTAGTCTATTCTTCTTTGAGAGATCCAGAAACTCTGATTTTTGCTGTGTATCGGGTTTTCTTGCGATGAACTCCATTTTCATCCACTTCAATGTTACAGCGGCGTTGTTTTTCTTTCGCGACAGCAATAAAGGTCTTTTCGTCGATAATTGCTTCATGATGATCGGAAAACAAATACCTTGCTCTCTGCTTGCTTTGAGGCGCGTCGCTCATGAGAACTGTGGTTGCAGTCGAACCACCGCGATATTTTTCATTGCTGAGAAGCGTATCGATCGCTCGTCGACACCATTTCGGCTTTCCTGTTGGCGAAGATATGGAACGAGATTCGAGTTCGTGGATAATACCGATAATACTATACCCAGACAGATAAAGGTTGAAGATGAGACGAACAGTTTCAGCTTTCTCCGGAACAATCAGAAGGGAACCATCTTCTGATTTGCGATAGCCGTAACATGGACGAGAATAGATACTGGAAGTGCCATCAAGAATTTTTTGATTGATGGACATGGCGATGTTATCATGAATATTCTCCCGCTCGCCATGAGCAATAGCAGCGCGGATAGAATAATGCAGTTCAAAGTCCGGCTGAAAGGACTTCAACTCTTCCAAGTCGAAATATACTTCTACTCCGTGCTGTTTCAGTTTGCGTATAGCATTCAGACCGTCAAGGGTATCGCGTCCAAAACGGCTGACGCTTTTGGTCAGAATCATATTGTATCGTTTGCTGATGCAGTCATTGATCATTCGTTGAAATTCAGAGCGATCATCGCTGGCTCCGCTCTCAAAATCGATGTAGATGTCCGCCAATTGCCAGTGCCATAAACGATAGACCTGCTGCGTTAAAGCAGAAACCTGCATCGCCATGCTGTGCAATTGTGAAGGCTTATTTGTGCTGACCCTGGCATATATGACAACGGTCTTTTTCCCAAAGTTGGCGTATTGGTGTTTTTCGATTTTATGAACGATTCTCTCCGACATTATGCCTTTCCCTCCTGACGCTTTTGTAAAGCGTTTGCAATACTGCTACTGACCAACCGCATGATGCTTTCCTGTGAAGCGCCGAAGCTCAGAAAATTGATGCTTCCATACCATACGATACGCCCGTCGATCACCGCATATTTTTGGTGGATGTCTGACTGAAACTGAAGATGAACGCCAAGAGCAGAGAGCGCAGAATGGGCAGCTTCAGCAGATGTCCTGCTTGCGCCTTGGAATGAGGATGGCGGGCGTGTAAGGATGGTTATCTTAACGGAACGCCATTGTGCTTCAAAGAGCAGACTCTCCAACCAGCGGATGCGACGCACAGACGCATATGGGCTGACGATATATATGCTCTCCTGTGCCCGTGAAAGGTCTTTCAGGAATATAGATTGAAAACTGTTTTGGTCATAGATGATTTCACGGCTGACTGCCATGTCAGCGGAGTCAGACGAAACCTGATAACCGATGGCGGCATATCCTTTCAGACGCTTGTAATACATCCGTTCCAGCATGGGCGCGTTGATGTCCACATAATCATAGATACGAACATCGCGTTTGTCGGTGTGCAGACGATGAAGTCTGCCGGCATATTGCGCTACAGTTCCCTTCCAGGATACGGGCATGGTCAGAAACAGCGTATCAAGCCTTGCTTCGTCAAAGCCCTCGCCGATGTATTTGCCGGTTGCGCATATGACCAAGGGTTTGTCGGCAGGCGCGTTTTTCAGCATTTCAAGCTGATGCGCGGACTTAGAAGAACCTTTGCCGCCGGTGAGCGTCATTACATCTTCAATCTGTTGCCTGAGCAGATATGCCAGGGCATGAACATGCGCCGTCCTCTCGCTGAGAATCAGGCAGTTTCTGTTTTCGTGAACGCAGGCAAGGACATCATCCACAATGCTATGATTCCGAAGATCGTCCTCCTGAAGCCGCGCATAGTATTCGCTGATTCTCATGGAGTGATTGTCCTCTTGGTTTTGAAAGCGCGTGCCCATGAATCTGGGAATCAAAAGGTGCGCAAATGGGCGTTTCTCCGCTTGCGATTTTGCATCTACCCGATAGCGGATCGGCCCCAGATACATGTGCAAAATGGGATGATGACCATCCTGTCTGGTGGGGGTTGCGGTCAGGCCGTATACATATTGCGCACGAACGCTTTTGAGTGCCTGCTCAAAGCTGATTGCAGGCACATGATGACATTCGTCGACGATGACCATGCCGTAGTCGCCGATCCACGGTTCGACTGCGTCTGCGTTTCCAAGGGATTGCAACAGGGCAATGTCGATGATGCCGCTGCGGGTATCTCTTCCACTGCCGTATTGTCCGATCAATTCGCGTTTCTTTTTGCGTCCTCGTTTCTTCGGGACTTCAGGCAGTTGCTCTCGAAGCTCCAGGAATTGCGAAAGACGTTCTTTCCACTGCTGGGCAAGTTGAGCGCGATGGACGAGAATTAATGTGTTTACCTTGCGATGCCCAATCAACGCTGCGCCGATGACCGTTTTGCCAAATGCGGTGGTTGCGGATAATACGCCGTCCTCATGCGCAGTCAAGGCATCAAAGGCAGCCTGCTGCTCCTCGCGCAGTTTGCCGCAAAAGCTGACATCAATGGCTTTCCCGGGACAACGCTCATCTTTCCATGTCAGAACCATGTTGCCTTCGGCTGCCAGTGCATCAATCTCATCGCAGCATCCACGTGGCAGATGCAACCATGATTCTTCATATTCGGCACAGCATATGATGCGCGGCTTATTCCATATAGGCATCCGCATCGCTTGAGCTTTATAGAATTCAGGATTGCGGAATGCGGCAATTCTCTTGATGCGATTCTGTACTCTTTGGGAAAGCGCATCTGTTGGCAGATAGATTCCGTTTGCCATAATCGCCCGCAGGGTGGAGGGCAAAGCAAGACTGGCAATGCTTTCGTGGCCTTTGCGTGTCCACGGCTTTTCGGTTGCATCTGATACAGTGGAGCTATCCTCTGCTTCAGTGTCCCGGAGGTCACCGAGGGGCGAAGTAGTTTCCTTTGACATCCATTGACCGATCTGATTCAAGCTAATTCTTTTGATGGTTGACAAATATGTCCACTGATCGGGATAAGGATGTAAGGATTCATCAACAAAGATGCTTCCGCCGTTTTTGAACGCTTCTCGTTGAAATGGCAGTGCAATCAGATTGCCAAAGCCGCCTTTGGGCATGGTGTCCTGATTAGGAAACATTCGATCATAGGAAGAGAATTGCATCCGCGCATTTTCACGCATCGCTTCTGTAAGCAGCATGGAGCCGAAGTTTCGGGCTAAGGCTGCCTGTATTGGAGTTTCAAAGAAAAACCAGAGATGTGCGCCGTTACCGCTGCGTGAGATCTCAATTGAGCAGGGAATATCCCGTGCGTTACAGGCTGAACGAACGGTTTGGACATCCCTTCTCCAGTTTTCTTCATCAAAATCAATGGCCAGAAAAGAACAGGCATCGTCAGTAAGAAGCGGATATATTCCAAGTACATGTTGACCGCTCAGATGTTTCTGTACAGCTTCTGCATTGTAAGGGGCGTAATCGGCATGGGAGCATTGAGCGCACTTTATTTTGGGCTTTCCACAAACGCCGGTTTTCCATTCATTTTTGCACACGGGACTATAGCCGACTTTGCCCTCTTTACCGCGCCATTGCCGAGCAAATACATCTGATCTCCCTTGAAAAAGAGTCATAAACAGAGAGATACGTTCATCCAAAGGACTGCGTTTAGTGAGTATTGGTACAGAATCTGTGCTATTAACTTCGCCGCTTGGCGTTTGTTGCTCAACTGGGCTAATCGGAGAACACTCTTTTTCTATTTCATCTTGATATAATATGTGGTGCTTCTCCAAAAGTTTGCGGAGTTGCATGTTTTCATTGTATACTTCCAGATATAAGAGGCGAAGTTCATCGTAACTCTGAGGCAGATCAGGAGACTTATCTTCTGGCCGCATCATATCACCTCTGGACATTGGATCGTGAAAAGTACGTTAGTCTAATCGACTGAAAATCCTCGCTTGATTTCATTATACACAAAAACCATTGAAAGTACAGCGTTTTTCGTAAATTGTATCATTTTATAAGTCTGTCTAACCTGAACAAATCAGTTACCGTTGTTGATACAATTTCAACAACGGTAATTTTTTATTTGTTCCCGTTCTGGGGATGTATTTGGCATGAAACCGGGGATATTCCGAACATTTCCGGCCATAAGCAAATTGTATGCCCGGATTTGACGCAGCCATGGTCTGAAAAGACAAGGCTTGGTAAAATTGAATTTGTTATAAGAATATAAACGATAAATTATTATTTTCTATATATAGAACCGTCCATAGCTGGGAGTAACCCCGGATATGGACGGTTTTTTAATGATACCCATGGGACAGAAAGGACAAAAAGGACAGTCAAAATTCGGGCAGATCACCTGCTTGTAATTTACCGCCGCCAGAGTTAACATCACACACACTTTTTATGGAGGGTGATGTTATGAATATTTTGGAAGAATTCTGGTATGGCAACATCGAACCGGCAGAATATGATACTTCTTCCGGCAAGGAGTACAAGGAGCTGCTCCAGTTGATCAGCCGGAATGAGGATAAACTGCTGGCAACCATGACAGAGGAACAGAGGGAACTCTTTACCAAGTATGCAGACTGTGTCAGGGAATATCAGGTTATGGCCGAGTGCCTGCTGTTCCAGAATAGCTTCCGCCTGGGCGGCAGAATGATGCTGGAAGTGATGAGAGGCGGTGCTAAAGATATAGGATGAATCAAAATGAGTACATCGTTTTTGTTGAAAAAACGGAGTGCTTATGATATGATTTTCTTGGCGCTGGACGGAAGGTTTGGGGCGTATGCCTACTACTTTCTTAAGGAGGAATCGCCATGAAGGTGAATCCTAAGACCGTCATATTTGTTCTGGACCTTGTTGTTGCAGTTGCGACTGTAGCAGGCACTGTGGTAGCTAAATACTACCTTGATGTCCCGGCCCAGGGCTAACGGCGTCCAGGCACATAATCCGGAAGGGTTGTGTGCCTGTTTGCTTTATGGGGGGTATTTTTATGGAAGCTGTATTTGATTATAATGTTGTATTGAATCAAGCTGTTCAGAAAATCAGAGATATTCGTGCGCCCCGTTCGATTTCTGCGTTTCATAGAGATCCGCGAATGCAGATCATGGAAGAAGAAACAATATTTGATTTTGGCGGCCACGACTATGATACATATGTAAATGCTGTTTCTGCTGCGGAAGAAATCTCAATTTCGGGATTGCATTTTATTATATGTACACTATTGGATCGTTACGGTAGAAAGTATGAGGAAATTTCGCTCGACGGTTTTTCGTGTGCAACTTCCAAAATTCATTTTGCAATAAAGGATCTTTCGAACGGTGAAGTGTTATTCTTTAAAGACTCTGAGGAAAGTCCGTTTTGGAAAGCACGAGGAAAGGAGCCTTTGAAGGTCACCAATTTTTTGAACCAATATGCAGCATCTGGATGTAAATATATTTACCTAATGTATGATCGTGCGTTTGCTCAGATTATCGGAAGTAATGATGATGCCAAAGATCCCGGACGGGGATATAATGCGTTTTCACTTAGGTGGTTTTTTGAGGAATACTTTAGCGGTGATGAATATGGTAGATTCCATAAATCTATTACGAACTATGTTGCCTATATAAAACAGTATTTGGGTTATTCTGTGATAAAGACACTTACCCCTACAGCAGAGGTGAATTTTAAGCGGGTTGTAAAGAATACGCTTGTGACCACGGCGTACGAGCGTATTCTTGAAATAAAATATGAATTTGAAGACAACGGCATGAAATATATTCGGAAGTTGAGAAAAGAGGATTTTTCAGCAATTCAAACGCAATATTTACGAGATGGTTTATACTTGGCAACTCTCGGAAATACAGAATATGCTGAAAGTTTGATTACAGCTGAATGGCTCTATGATTCCATGAAAAATGCACAAGCGATTGACCTCACCTCTGTGGCTATGGGATATTTTAAGTCGGCAGAGCAATTCTTGTCCACTGCTGTGACGCTTCTTAGTCCTAATCATACGGGTTGGAGTGAAAGTCCGGAGTCATCACTTGGTGCTATTGCGCATTTCTTCAAAGATAATTTACATCTCTTTAGATCAGAGATTCCTTATCCAGCCAGAAAATTTATACGAGAGTCACTATTTTCATATAGCAACCTTCGCAATGGGTATATGCACAAACATAATATCCACAGCTGGGAGGATGTAGACAAAATCCGGGATGCAACACTAAATCTATTTTTCTTAATGCTTGGTGGGCTTAAGCTTTCATCTGAAGTAAGAACTGCACTGGGTATGACATCTGCTAATATTTTTAGTGACTATTATCGGTTGTGCGAATATGTTGATTATCATGCGGGAGAATTATTCTTTTTGTGCTACGGCAACGGAATGGAACGAACGGTAGTAGCCCTTTCGGATAAATACCAGCAAGTAATCGACCATAATTACTTTCAATACTCGGGAGCATATTTTCGAACTTTTGCACCGCCATATCAGCAAGGATTTATTTCGGAGAAGAATATACCTCAAGAAATCTATCTGGGAGAACTTGCATACAAAGATAGCGAATCAATACAGCTGGACCTTAATAAAACAAAGAAGGTTTTTTCAGCAGGAAAATTTGTTGGTCCCTCTATTTTCGATGAAAAGGGAGAAAACTATTAATAACGGACTCAGGCCAGCAGAATCACCTCTGCCAGCCTGGGTCTGTTCCTGTAATATTTCATAGCCTTGTTACGATTTCCTTCCCGTCCTTAAACCGGAACACCACCCGTTCATCAGCGTGGACGGTGACGTGGTCGATGGTGCCGTGCCAGAGTTTTTCGTCGAAGGTCACGGGCAGGGAATCCAACTCACCCAGTTCGAACATCATGCCGCCAATGGTGATGGCATCCGCTTTCATCTTGTCCCGCTGCTTTTGCAGTGCTGCCAGCTTGGCTTCGGTTTCTTCGAAGCGGTTGCACAGTTCGGCGTGGGTGGTACGGTAGGTTTCTTCGGTCACGGTGTTGGCGGCGTTTTCTGTGATGCACAGGCGTAGCATCCCGGTAATGGTGGTCAATTCCTCCTCCAAAGCCTGAATATCTTCATCAATGAAGTCCGTGTCCGTGAGCATCCGCCGGGCATAGCGGAGCTGGTCGATGGCGGCGTCCCGGTCGGAAAGATACTCCCCAAGGGCTGCCAGGTACAGTTCTTTCAGCCGCTCCTCGGTCAGGTGGGGTGTTTCGCATTTGCGTTCCCCTTTGAACTTGCCGTTGCATTGCCAGATGACACGGCGGTAGCGGTCGGTGGAGTGCCAGGTCTTTGCTCCAAAAATATCGCCGCAGTCGGCACAGATGATCTTCCCAGAGAAGGGGCTGGTCTGATGGTGACGGTTGCGGCTGTTTTTGCGCCGTTCCAACTCCACCTGAACCTGCTCCCATTCCCAGGGTTCGATGATGGCGGGGTGGCTGTCCTCCACGTAGTACTGGGGAACCTCTCCCTCGTTGATCTTGGTTTTCTTGGTGAGAAAATCCACAGTGAAAGACTTCTGAAGCAGTGCGGAGCCTTTGTACTTTTCATTCCGCAGGATACTTTCCACGGTGGCTCTCTGCCAGACGATCTTTTTGCCGGGGGTAGGGATGCCCTCCTCCGTCAGCATAGTGGCTATGGCATTGGTGGATTTCCCCTGAAGGAACTCGCGGTAGATGCGTTTGACGATCTCTGCTTCCTCCGGAACGATCTCCGGCAGCCCGTCGGCACCTTTGCGGTAACCCAGGAACTGGCCGTAAGGGATGCTGACTTTACCGTCAGAGAACCGTTTCCGCTGTCCCCAGGTGACATTCTCGGAAATGGAACGGCTCTCCTCCTGCGCCAGACTGGACATGATGGTGATGAGTAGTTCGCCCTTGGAGTCGAAGGTCATGATGTTTTCTTTCTGGAAGAAGCACTCACAGCCGGCCTCCTTCAGCTTGCGGATGGTGGTCAGGCTGTCCACGGTATTTCTCGCGAAGCGGCTTACACTCTTGGTCACGATGAGGTCGATTTTTCCGGCAAGGGCATCCCGGATCATGCGGTTGAAGCCATCCCGGCGCTTGGTGTTGACGGCGCTGATGCCCTCATCGGTGTAGACCTCCACGAAGTCCCAGTCGGGGTTCTCCTGAATGAACCTGGTGTAGTAATCCACCTGGGCTTCATAGGAAGTAAGCTGTTCTTCGCTGTCCGTGGAGACGCGGGCGTAAGCGGCTACCCGGCGGCGAACCCGCTCCTTGGTAGGTGTTTTGGTATGGATATTCAGTGTGGCGGGGATGACCGTAACATTTTTAGCTTTCGGCATGGTGCTGCTTCCTTTCCCGTGTTTTCTCTCCGGCTGCCCGGCGCATTTCCGCTGTCCAACTCTCGGCACGGGAGCGGTCCTGCCACCGCTTCACGGCGTTGGTTCCGTCCTTGAGGGTGAACTCCAGAAGATTATCGTTGTGGGCTGTAATCGCCGTTATTTCGCCCGTATGCCCAACCAGGGGGCGGTCTGCATCAACTTTTCCTCCGGAATAGCTTTGGAGGGGCAGTAGGATTTGCCGTAGGAATTGTAGGTGGAGCAGATCCAGACCGGCCCCGTGGCGGTGGTTTTGCGGCGGTAGTGCTTGCCGCATATGGCGCAGGTGATAAGTCCTGTAAAGGGGGATGTTTGCTGTGGCTTGGCGGGCGCATACTTCTCTTTTCTCCGCTGGATCTCCTCCTGGACGGCATTGAAAGTTTCCAGCGGAATGATGGCTTCGTGGGTGTCCGTTGCGTGATACCGGGGCAGTTCACCCTGGTTTTTCCGGGTGACTTTGGTCAGATGGTTCTCCCGAAATTTGGTCTGGAGCAGGAGATTCCCGGTATAGGCATAGTTTCGGAGAATTCGTTCCACGGCACTCTTGTGGAACACACAGCCGCTCTGGGTGGCGTATCCCCTTTCGTTCAGCCTTTTGGCGATAGCGGTAACACCCCTTCCCGCGAGATAGTCACCGAAGATGCTCCTGACGATCTCCGCTTCTTCCGGGATGACAGTCAGCTTACCGTTCTCCCGGCGGTAGCCCAGCATGAAGTATCGCCAGGGAGTGCCTTCTTCGAAGTTTCGTTTCACCCGCCACTTCTGGTTTTCGCTGGCGGAGAGGCTTTCCTCCTGGGCATAACTTGCCAGGATGGAAAGCATCAGTTCACCGTCAGCGGTGGCGGTGTCGATGGACTGTTCTTCAAAATAAACGCTGATGCCCAGTTCCTTCAGCTCCCGTACCGTTTCCAGAAGGGTCACGGTATTTCGGGAAAACCGGGATATGGACTTGGTGATGATGTGATCGATCTTTCCGGCACGGCAGTCGGTGAGCATCCGCTGGAAATTCTCCCGGCTGTCTCTGGTGCTGGTCTTGGCTTCGTCGGCGTAAACGCCCACATACTCCCAGCCGTGATGGTGGCGGATGTAGGTGCTGTAATGATCCACCTGGGCCGCCAGGGAGTGAAGCATGGCATCCTTGCCGCTGGACACTCTGGCGTATGCCGCCACCCGGAGGGGCTTGGGCATCCGGGGTGCAAATTGGATTTGTTCTACGGTTCTTGGCATGGTATTCTCCTTTGTATCAAGTATCGTCAGCTACATATATTGCTCGTATCGGGGGATATAGCAAGTCCATATCGTGACGAATTTCAAATGAATATACTGTCCTGTTTCAGGCCGGTTTTCATGGCGAGAACGGCGTTTGCCCGGTCATGGGTTTGGATATCCAGTTCTCCCTCCCGGCAGAGATTATCCAGCATTGCGCAGAGTATCCGATATCGAATGAGATCTTCTTGCGTCGGCGTAACAGGAGCGGGAGCAGTATTTGCGTTTCCGGTTTCCATAGCTGATAAACTCCTTTCCGCAGTATTCGCAGGTCAGATGGTAATAGGCTTTCCGCTGCACCTTCTCCGGGTGGGCGTTCCACCAGGCGTTCCGGCACTTATCGGAGCAGAAGTATTTGGCCTTTCTGCCCTTCACCTGGAGAATGAGCTTTCCGCACTGGCGGCATTCGACCCGGACAGCATCTTCCAACGGGTGGCGGCGGATGTAGGATCGGACAGTATTGACGGAGATTTGAAGGGTGAGCGCGATGTCCATGGCGGTTTTCCCACGGCTGCGCATGACATTCAGGATTTCGATTTCATGCTTGGTCATATTGAAACCTCCTGTGTTTGATTTCGGGTAATTACCCTTTTGAATTCGCGATTTTGTGCGTGAGACCCCACGGCTGTTGTCCGGTAATGAAGGCACAGAGATGTGACCCGCCCCTGCCGGGCTATTCGCTCCGAAACTTATGCGAATTTGCGCATGAAACCCCACGCCCGTTGTCCGGACAAGAAGCCCCGGAGATTATGACCGCCCCTCCCCTGTGCCATCCTCCAGCACAGCCGGATTGGTCAGGTAAATCTCCGAGGGTTTTCTTCCCGCTCCGTGGGCGGGTGGCAGTGGCTTGGCGGCAAGATAGCCGTATTCGCACAGCCGATCCAGCACAGGCTGCAGACCCTCGGCGGTCTTGAACCGGCGGCACAGCCGCATAGCATCCCGGCGGGAAAACTCCGTAAGCCGCTCCCGTTTGATGGCGGAGAGCAGATACCGGGCGTTCTTGTTTACGGCATCGGCACCCATGAGGGAATATGCGGCTTTGGCGTGCTCGAGAAAGTATCTGCCGATGGTAACGGCGTTCTCCATGGTTTCTCTGTCGACAGGGTCGAACATGGAATCCTTAGGATATTTCATGACGTGCAGAATGCCGCTGATACGCAGGACGGAACCCACGAACTTACCCGCCCAGTCAGGGATCTCTGCCAAGTCACCTTTCAGCCGGCCTTCCACCTCGTTGAACAAGGTTTCCAGGACTTCCCCGGCCCCATCGTCCAGGCTGATTGGCTGCTGCTCATTGTCGCTGGAAAGAATGGCCTCGATCAGATCCTGATACCTGACTCTGACACCTTCCGGGATTGGTTCCGTGGAGAAAGAACGACTGCCAACGGTGGATTTCGGCATGGAGTACAGGAATCGAGCGGTCAGACCACGACCACGGAAGGTGTTGTTGCTCATCAGCCCGTTCAGCACTTCCGGCTGCGCTGCCAGCACCATGGTCAATGCCGGGTGGATGATGCTTTCGCTGGCTCTCCCGATGCGGTCAACCCGGATGGTATCACCGCTGTGACCTTTGAGAAATACATCGATATTCACATTGCGGCTGTACAGGCCGCTGATGATATCGAAGATACCGCCCTCTGCGGAAACCACCGCCGCACAACCGTTGTTCTCGGCCAGAACGGAAGTCAGCTTTTCGGAGGTCACATCGTCCACGAAGAGTCGGAGAGGCTTCACCGGTTCGTATTCGGCTATCTCTTTGGCCTTGTTTTTAATATCCTCCTCGGTTGCTTTGCCCTTGGATGCCCGCTCCACCAGACTGCGCTTCTCTTTTTCCAGCTTGCTCAGTTCCATTTGGCTTTTGACGATTTCCGGACTACGCCGTTCGTTTTCCATTTTTTCATATACTTCCACCGGGTGGATCATCATGGACAGCACCGAGGATTTTCGTTCCGCAGGCGGGAGGATGACGACCGTGTAGGTGTTGAGGGGTTCTGCCCAGTCCGCATTGCCCCGGATGAAGTATTTTCCCTGACTGCACAGGGACACAACGCCCAGAGCCTCCACCGCCGCCATATCCACAGCGGTCTGGGTGGATTCCGCCACCGCCAGCACATAGCGGCGAATGACTTCCGGTAATGCGTCCACGGGAAATGTGGGGAGGTCATATTCGTCAAAGGGGATGGGCGCGTTCCAGACTACGGGGCCAAGACCATTGTAAGTATCTGGTGGGATATACCCGGGCTGCTTGCTGATTTTGGCATAGAGCCGTTGCTTTCCTGCCCAGATACTTTCCAACTCCCGATCCTCCAGAGGCGGAGAGCATTGCTCGGCAGCTTGAAGGAACAACTCTTTTGCCTCCGGGGTATCGCCGTACCGTTTGATGATCCTGGCTCCGATCCGGGACATGGTGCTGTTACGGCTACCCTCAGGAATGGCGCGCCTCAGTTCGGCAAAGGCTTGCTCCCCTTCCAAGTCGTTCAGAAAGGCGTTCAGGGTAATCGTGCCGGGGTGATAGATGACCTGGGGATCTTCCGTGCCGAACAGGAACCGGGCGGCGTCCATGGCGTTGGCATCGAAAAAGGGAAATGCCGCCAATAGGCGCTGCTTCAGAGCCGTATAGCGGTCTGCATCCCGCTCCGGGTCAATGAGGAACACAATATGAAACCGGGGACGGGCGCTTTTATCTCCTTTGGGCTTCATGTGATGGCGGCTGTAGTGCAGCACATAGGAAACATCGGCAAAGAGGTCTGCAATGTCCTCCGGGGTGACCCAGTCCGCCGGTTCGTCGGAGTGGTCATTGTCACAGTCCCCGGGCAGGGCGTTGGCAACCTCAAAGTATACGGTGTTCCGATAGTTGTTTTTGTACCGGGCGCAGACCATGTCTTTGGCAAAGGCCAGCTTCGCGGAGAATTCATCCGTGATTTTGACTTCATTGGGATACAGGCAGTTGGATGCGTTACCGATGCACTCTGCTGTATACACGGTGATTGGTGTGTTTTTTACCATGGTGATCACTCCTTCCTTAGTTTTTCCTGTTCAGCCAATCATCCAGCGCAGAGCGTGCAATGAGCCACCGTTGTCCCACACGGCGATATGGAATGGCTCCGCCCCCCAGCAGCCGCACCAGGGTGGGTACGCTGATTCCCAGGTAAGCTGCCGCTTCCTTGAGGTTGAATACAGACTTGTGAGAACTCGTTTTCATATATTTCACTCCCTTCTCTTGTGTTTGGCTGTATTATCGCATATAATAGGGACATAAATCTTTGCTCTATCGGTAAGAGATAATACGAAATACAAAGTTATAACGGTAAGATTCTCGGTAATAAAGGAGAGTGACGCTATGGATCTGAAACGAGAACTGACGGATTATGAGATCGGTGGCATCGGAGATATAAAAAAACACACCCTCCGGTTCCATTCATACAGAATCGGAACGGAGGATGGTAAGTTAACGATATTAGCGGAATATACCCCCGGGCAATTTCCCATGGTCTATAAGGGTTACCCTTCCGGGCAGGAGTTGCTGATTGAGCTGTGCAATCTGAACCTGGAACTTCGGAACAAGCCTCTGGAAGAGTGTGCACGGATTCTGATTCGGTGGAGTCTGGAGAATATACATCCCTACTATTTCTACGGAGATGATGTGGCGCACCTGGAAATGAGCAACGATGATCCGAATGGCTTTTGGGACGGCATGGTGAACATGTTGGAATCCTATCGCGTTTTTGTGGAAGATATGGTGCAGGATTTGGAGCAGCTCTATACCGATACCATGACAGCCTTCGCCATCCGCAGTCTGATGGAGGGAAAAGCAGCCGATGCTAAGAGAATCTACGATGGTGTCTGTGTACCGGAACAGCAGAACCTGCTCCGGGAGTGGTATCGGACGGACAGCGCCCACCGTCCCTTGGTGTTACAGCGATTTGTCGAGAAAATATCGAAGCTGAATATGGGACTGGAATATGACCTCGCCACCGGGCAGATCCAGCTGCAACCCTCCGTCAAATCCGTGGTGGACGCAGCCTATTTCGGCCTTGCCAGATTTATGGCGGTGAATGCCAACGCTCTGGATGACTACGGCGGTAAAACCAATATTGCGTTCTGCCAGGCTTGCGGTAAGGCGTTCATCAAACGAGGGAACCGACAGAAATATTGCGGGACGCTGGAATGTCAGAGTGTGAGGAATAAACTCAAATCAAAGGAGTATTACTACCGGGAAAGGGCAAAAGGCGGTACAAAATAATTGCTGTCATGCGGTGGCCCCAAGGGGGAGGCAAAATCCCTACGCTCTATTTGTATGAAGACCGGCGTGGGGCTTCGCGCAAATTTTCGCAGAATTAGCAAGAGGGGATACCCCAAAAACGAGAAATACTCGGTAGCGCAAGTGATTTACAAGCGGTGATTTGCCAAACGATACGGAAAAGCTCACAGGTTCACGCGAAATTTCAGCAAAACATTTGACGTTCAGTGTGCGAAAGTATCCTCGCCACATTGACTTTTTTGAGAAATGTGCGTATAATTAGATTTGCGAAGTTACATCACAAGATGAGTTTGTGCGGAAAGTTGGTAAAAACATGGCCGACAAAGAAATCATTGAAAAGCTGGCAGACGAATGCGGAGGCATATTCCGCACATCTGATCTCGCAGCCCTCGGCTATAACACCTATGCTATTCGGAAAATGGTTGATGAGCAAATTATAGAGAGAATCAAGCAAGGTTATTACAGCCTTTGCAAAACGAATGAACTCATATCCGAGGCGGCACAAATTGCTCAACTGTTCCCGGATGGTGTGCTGTGCATGTACACGGCCCTGTTCTATTACCGCTATTCTGACCGGACGCCCCTGGAATGGAACATTGCAGTCGACCGGGATACATCCAAATCCCGTTTCAAGCTGGACTATCCCTTTGTGCAGCCGTACTACATGAAAAAGGAATTTTTGGCCTTTGGCGTTACAACCGCAGATTACGGCGACTGCACCATGCAAATATTTGATCGGGATCGGTTGATTTGCGAATGCATTTTTTATGAAAACAAAATGGACAGAGAGACCTACAACAAAGCAATCCAGAGCTATGTAGCAGATACGAAAAAGAATGTACCCAAGCTGCTGGAATATGCCGAAAAACGTAGAGTTCTGAAAAAGGTGAAAGATCGGATAGGAGTGTGGCTGTAATGGATATGGGCGCATCCGTCATTGCACGGCTGAAAAACAAAGCAAAAGAAACAGGCAAGCCCTTCCAGCTGCATTTACAGCTGTTCTGCCAGGAAGAATTTCTGCGGCGGCTGGCTGCCTCCCGTTATGCGGAAAACCTGGTGCTTAAGGGTGGCCTCTTCATTTACACGCTGACCAATTTTGAGAGCCGGGCTACCGTTGATATCGATTTTCTGCTACAACAATTCCCCGGAAGGATTGAGGACATCAAACGCATGGTGGATGAGATTATCTCCGTGGACAGCGGCAACGATTTTATTACATTTACTTCCAGGGGATTTGAAACTATTTCTCCCCAGCGGAAGTATACCGGCGTCAGTTTCCAGCTGGTAGGTCAAATTAAAAATACCCGGACTCCTTTTGATGTGGATTTCGGTGTGGGTGACATAATTATTCCCGTGCCCCGCAAGAGGACAATCCCCGTTCAGCTGGATGGCTTTGGCGCTCCGGAGGTGCTGACCTACTCTCTGGAAAGCACTATTGCAGAAAAATTTGACGCGCTACTTCAGCGTTTGGAACTGACCAGCCGCATGAAGGATATCTATGATATTCACTATCTGTCCAGCATCTTCGATTTCGATGGCTGGGCACTCCGGCAGGCGATTTTCGAAACCCTGCAAAACCGGGGAACGGCATACGAGCGGGACAGCTTCGACCGCGTAATCGCCTTGGCAGGTAACAAGGACATCCAAGTTCGCTGGAGGCAGTATCTGCGCCGCCTGAAAATGACGGAGCTACCTCTGGAAGAAGTTATGGTATGCATTGATCGTTTCCTGCGCCCCGCTTGGAATGCAATTCTTTCCGAAGGGGAGTTTTTCATGCAGTGGGACTGCAAAACTGCCACATGGCATGGAGAAAAGAAGCCTGTTTTATAGAACAACAAGGCTGATATTCTGTAGCTAATATCGAATGCTTCGCGGTTTATCGGCCTATATCTTGAAGGTTGGAGAGATGCACAATGGCTCGCAAAAAGAGTAAAGAGCAAATACATAAAAATATGAGCCGGGTGCGCAATAGTGATACCGCGCTGGAGAAACTTCTGTGCGAGGAGCTTGTTCGCCAGGGACTTACTACATTTACGAGAAACAATAAGACGATTTTTGGAAAACCGGATATTGCATTTCTTGCTCGGAAAATCGCGATATTCTGTGACGGAGATTTTTGGCACGGATATAACTGGGAGCAGGCACAAAATGAAATAAAAAGCAATCGTGATTTTTGGATTCCCAAAATCGAACGCAATATGCAGAGAGATATTGAGGTAACGGCACGACTACAGGAACAAGGTTGGACTGTTCTGCGATTTTGGGGGCATGAAATACAAAAAGAACCGGAATACTGCGTTTCCGTAGTTTTGGATGAGCTGCGAGTTTTCCCTGTTCAACCGTATAGAACAATTGACCTTTGTGCCGGCATCGGCGGCATTCGTCGTGGCTTTGAGCTTACAGGGCAGTTTGTGAATGTACTTTCTTCGGAAATTGACAAGTACGCTTGCAGAACATACCAACATTTATATGGGGACAATCCCGAAAACGATTTGACTGGCGATGAATTTAAACAGCAGGTGGAAAACACGGAATATGGAGTGCTTTTGGCCGGATTCCCCTGCCAGACATTCAGCCGGGTCGGGTTGCAGGAAGGATTTGAGAACGAAGAAAAGGGCAAGATTTTTTTTCATATCTCCGACATTATTAGGAGAACCAGACCATTTGCATTGTTTTTGGAAAATGTAGATCGTTTGGTTTCTCACGACGAAGGGCGAACATTCAAAACCATCATCGAAACGCTTGTAAATGATTTGGGGTACCATGTAATTGGTGTCACAAAAGAAGCGGACGGGACACTCAAATATGTGCCGAAATCCTTTATTCGCAACTCCCGCGACTTTGGCGTTCCGCAAAATCGCCCTCGTACATATATAATCGGTTTTGATACGGAGCGTTTTGCCCCGGAGAGACTGGCTATGCTGCCAACGGAAATGCCTCGTACCCGAGCGGTTGAGCTATATCATGATTTGAATGATTTGTTGGAGCATGATGTTCCGGCAAGGTATTATATGGCATCGGGATATTTGGAGACACTCGTCAAGCATCGAGAGCGTCAAGAAGGAAAAGGCTACGGATTTGGTTATCGGATTGTAAATGCGGAAGGAATTGAGAGACCTATAGCCAACACATTGTTGGCAACAGGAGGTTCGGGCCGTGAACGTAATTTGATATACGATCCCAAAGAAGGCATTGCAGGACAGATTATTAAAGGGAAGAAAACCCCTCTCAACGATAAAGGCATTCGTGTTATGACTCCCACCGAGTGGGGGAAACTTCAAGGCTTTATAAACTATGGATTCGTAAACGCTGAGGGGGAGGACGAGTTTTCATTCCCCGAGGGAATTCCGGCAGTCCAACAGTACAAGCAGTTTGGCAACTCCGTCACAATTCCGGTAATTGAGGAGATGGCACGGTTTATGCTTGATTGTTTGGCTATCTTACACGGAGAAGAAACGTAAACGGAGGTGTATGACCGTGACGGCAGAAAAACTGGCAAATGCTATTCTGAAAAAGTGCGATATTTATTATGGTGATGCGCTGATATCGAAGGAAGCAATCATTGAAAAATATCTGTCTTTTTTTGCCGATTCATTGGTATCAAAGGAGCGAACGGTCAATTTTGCTCTTCATACAGGATCTCTGTGCTTTGATGTTATTTCCGTTGTTGCCGTCGCTCTGGGGTGTCTATCCTATAATCTGTCTACAAATGACGATATTATCTCTGCTCTACAGATAGACGATATGGTTATGTATAATGGTCAGAGGTATCGCTGGAAAGGTACCAGCATTGAATACGGTCGGCTTTGCATGGTGATTGAGCAGGACGGAAAAGGAAAAAACGGGAAAACGATCAGTTACCTTCCCCTGGAGAAGAATAAACACCTGATAAAGCCTTACTACGGCGAGTCGCAGATTACTGACGGACGCGGTATTAGAAAGAAAAAAACAAATCGTGAGGATTTTTTGGCTTTTGCATTTGATGTGGATATTCAAGAAATCCCTACGCAGATCGATGTTTCAATCGTTATTGTGGCTGATCGCAACTCATTTGGCGAGATCTACAAACAAGTCTGCATCGTATATGGCGAAGGCAAAGAAGTTGGTTTGTTGGACATTATTCCGGCGGCGTATTATACCGGTAGTGGTGAAGAGTATCAGTTCGGTCTGAATCCGACAAAAGCGGAACCGGTTTTGAAAGTAACCGGTAAAATTTCAACGGCACGGGATTTGGTTCTGGATAGAAACGGAAATAAAGTAGTAGGTCTATTGGTCGTCGGTGGCGCGTCTATAACCGAGAACGGGTCTGAACTTGCCGATTTGCTTCGAAGAAAAGTACTGCGTTTTGTTCATGTTACATCCCCAATCAAAGCCGGGATGGGTGAACATATCTTGGAGATGTATGAGGGTGCTTCCGTATTTGCTTGTACAAAAACCATGCTATCCAAAAGCAATCAAATGATTCGCAATGACAACCCGCTTACCGAAGAACTCCACCGGCAGATTATGAATGTGATACACAATACTGTTACGGCAATTCCCGTAGGTGAAGGTTGGAGTTGGGATGAATACAAAACCATAAAAAATGCGATTTTTGTCATAAAACAGTCGAATTGGAATGATGCAGTCAAAGACGACTTCGTGGTGGCTGCACATGGCCTGCTGAATCTTCTTAATTCCGCAGTTTTTCCGTTAGAAATAATGGAAAATGCCATTTGTAACGGACAGATTAACAAAGCGGTTACTTCACCCTACGGACGCATTCAGAAATTATGGGATATTGCGGATCAAGCTGGGCCTATGCAAGAACTGTGTATGGTTGTGGCGGATGCACTGGAACGAAAATATCGTGAACGATTGAAAATCTGCCCAAAGGCAAATGCCCTGAGGGAATACTTGAACGAACATAAACTCGGCAAGGTTGCAATCATTGTACCAAAGGCATATTATGCCGACTTACTTCGCATGGTATACCCTGAGTACTTTTCTGATGAAAATGTAATTTGTGTAACGGCAAATCGTTTCGATAGCCGGAAAAAATACGATGCGGTTTTATGTGTCGGAGAACTGAATAATAAGCGGTTTGATCCGTTACAATGTTTGGCTGCACGTAACGTCGATGTCCTTCTATATGGATGTGAGGAAAAGGTATTTACATTCCGACGAAAGAAATTCGCAAAGTACGAGCGAAAGTTGAATAGAAGAATCGGTGCCACCCATATGGCAGACGAGCCAGAGGAGGATGACTCTTCTCAGGAAATGCAGATGGAAGAGGAAGTACAGCAGTTCTCCGCCCTGGACGAATATATCGAAGCCTTTAATACATTTGATGTTCGCAAATTGGCACAGAGCAGCAGTGCGGGAGGCGTTTATGTCCCGGTGTCCGAAGTTAAACATGTAGGCACTTTCGTTTCGGGAGAGCAAATATTCTTCTCCAAGTATTATTCTGCGGTTGTCTTTGACAGTATGGCAGGAAATGTGATTGAAAAGTCCCCGGAGCAATTGCGACCCGGAGATGTGCTGGTGTTTGTTAAGCGTGATGATTACACCAAGAATATTGTTGACTTCATCTATGAGCGTCTGCTCCGCGATGGGCGTTTGGGGCAAGGCGCAATTGAGGCTTACGAAAAGTCTCAATATTGGAAAGAAGCCTTGCGGGAGTATAAGGAAACCAATGGCTTTACTTATCGAAAGGTTGCGCAGAAAATGAGAGAGGCCGGAAGCTCTATGCAGGAGGTCACTATTCGGCAATGGCTCATCGATGACAGTCACATTGTTGGCCCCCGTAAAGAACGTACCATGGAGTATATTGCAATCGTAACACAGGATCCTCATCTGCTGGCAGATACTCATGGCTTTTTTGAGGCGTGTGGAGCGGTGCGTCACGACCGGCGAAAGATTCTCGAATTAATCGCAAAGGCTATCAACGATAAACTCAGTGGCAACATACCTGAGGAAGGCAGCGTTCTAAGCATCGTATATGACAACGTGGACAGTCTGTCGGAAACACTGGAACTTGAGTATATTACGGAACTGGACGAAAGTGTAAATATAAACATCAATCTGGTGAATACACCCATTACAGAAACGGAGGTATTGATGTGACAGGCAGTGAGATTAGACAGACAATGATTTCTGCCCGGGAAGAGTATATCGGTATAATTAGGGATGAACTTTTAGGACCCGGATCAGAGTTTTCTTTGCCTGACAGAGAGCATGAACTTATTTCCAGCACCCCTACCAGTCGTTATTCCGTTGGTATTCTGTTCCCACAAGGAAATGCTGTAAACCAGGATAATGATGAGACTGTTGAATTGGAGGAATCTGATAATTCTGCAGAAAACTCCGGTTCGGTTTCTGTCGAAGATCCGGGTGCCGACCCCGTTCAACAAAAGAAACAGAGAACCTATGCATTTGACGAAACTGCCGATGAAAACTTGGACGAAGAAATCGGAATGGCTACACAGTACATACCTTCGTCCATGGGTATTACATTCATCGCAAGCGGAAATACAAATATCGTCAGGGGAAGTTTGACATTTGCCACATACCGAAATGCCAAAGTTCCGGATTGTATGATTCCCTATCTGCCGGATACTCCTGACACCTATACAGTACCGCCTGAATTGGCGCATATTATGGTGTATGACAAGGACACCCATGCGCTGCGGCTGATTTCTTCCGTAACGGCCAAGGAAGCCCGTAGCATTTTTGAGCGCGATACGATTCCGGAAAATGAATTCCACATTCTTCAGAAAATAGTCTACCGTTTTGTTGACTACTGTGCTATGGGGTATGTGCGAGTTCCGCATGAAATTCCGGAATTTGTGCTTGACTTTAGCCATGGGGATTATGCCGATGACGAAGCCAACCACAACCTGGATGGCACTGATGCAAAGCTGGTGGCTTTGAGACGGAAAATTGGAGATAATTTGTGGTCAATTACCGTTATGTTGGT
>OGXI01001019.1_pt1 | contig 24133 bp, 24 predicted proteins | sample 1576221 | NCBI WGS metagenome assembly OGXI01 (sample SAMEA3541523, study PRJEB24748) | human gut metagenome | biome: human gut; feature: human-associated habitat; material: faeces | place: China | collected 2012
ATGGAACGAGGTTCGGCTCTTTTTGAAAAAGCGACTTTCTGCATGGATCGTGGTTATGATGACAATAAGATGTTCCTGAAGCTTGACTCTTTAAATCAGGAGTATGTGATCCGGTTAAAATCTAACCGCAAGCTTCTTTATCACAATAAATGGACATTTGCTACGGAACTGCGCAACCGTCGCAAAGGGAAAATTAAAACCAATGTATTTTATAAGGGGAAAAATCACGAGGCTTACATTTCCCATGTCAAAGTCCAGATTACAGCTTCCAGAAAAGATATTTATCTGGTACTGGTTTATGGCATCACAGAACATCCCATGATGCTTGCCACAAATAAAGAAATCAAGTCCAAAGAGGATGTGATCAAAGTGGCAAGAACCTATTTTTCGCGATGGAAGATCGAGGAATACTTCCGTTGTAAAAAGCAGATGTTTCGGTTTGAAAACTTCCGTGTGCGGAAGCTTCGTGCAATTAACGCACTTAACTTTTATATCACCTTGTGCATGGGATTTCTGGCACATATGTCTATGAAATCAGAAACAAATGCGCTTAAGGTTTCCATTATACAAAAAGCAGATCCTGTAAAGGCAAAAGTATTCTTCTGCTATTATCGACTGGCGAAAGGCATCCGTGGCATACTCTCATATGCAAAAGAAGGCGTCAGGCTATGGTTCCGACCCAAACGTCCGAGATACCGTCAACTCTGCCTTAAACTGGTTATCTGAATAGATAAAAAAATAATTCTTCCAAAGTCCGGTTTCGGCGGGGCTTATTAAAGTGCCTCTAATCCTGATACTGTCGCTTTTGAGTCCTCAAAATCCAGCAGATTAGTGTTTTAATTAAAGTCATCCACTTTTTTTAATGTGCTTTGCGGAAACTCAAGCCCGCATTATATAGACATTCTCCCTTTTCTGTGTTATAATAATGTGCAATTTGTATATTTACAGATAAAAAGGGGAAAAGTTTATGTTTCATTATTTTTTACAGTTGAATTTTGCGACGATCTTAATATCCTTTTTTATGCTGATTTTCGTCAATGTAAATCCTGTATTTCAGAGAAAGGTAATTCGGTTGTTTTCCATTGCGATAAGCTCAGTACTGTGTCTGGTTATCGTTGACAGTATAGAATACTGGTGTGCGACACTTCCGTATCCGACAACGCTGCGTGTGGCAGTATCTATTATTGGATATGCGCTTAGACCAATCAATATATGCTTTGTGATCATTCTTTCCTGTGGTAACAGAGTGTCACAAAAGTTTAAGAAATTTATTGCGCTTCCGGGAATTCTGAATACGTTGATCGCTCCCACTGCATTATTTTCAGGTGTTTGTTTTTCCTACTCGGATAAGAATGAATTTGTGCGGGGGCCACTTGGATATTCGGCATTTGCTGCCTCCGGTTTTTATTTAATTCTGTTGGTTATCCTGACTAATAAGTTATATAAGACGGAGCATACATACGAATCGCTGATCGCAATTTTCATTGCGGTGACGAACACGATAGCTGTCATTCTGGAGGCATTTTTCCATTATGACGGACTCATCAATACCACGGGAGCTGTGAGTATTGCATTTTATTATATGTATTTGACGACACAGCAGTTCAAGCGGGATCCACTTACGCGTGCGCTCAACCGTCGGTATTTTTATCTGGATGCGGATCATTTAATGGAGAGCAAATGTCTGACAGCGGTAATTTCCATTGATTTAAATGATCTGAAGAGGCTCAATGACGAGAATGGCCATGCGGCCGGGGATACGGCTTTGTGTACGATTGTAGCGTGCATTCAAAATATACTGCCGAGGGGATGCCACCTGTATCGAACCGGTGGTGATGAGTTTATGATCTTATGTTCACGGGTTTCAAAAGATGATGTTCCTGCTCTGATCGATCATATGCGGAGGGAGCTTTCTAAGACTCTTTATTGCTGCGCCATTGGTTTTGCCACGCCGGATGCAGACGAGGATTTTGAACATATATGTTCTATTGCAGATGCAGCCATGTATGCAAATAAAAAACAATTAAAAGGCGAAGATACGATTCGCTAGTAATTAAAGTAGCAGAAGATAGATACCTTAAATGTTAGATATGGGAGAATTGAATGACCACGCCACTGGGAGATATAGAAATATGCATAGATGGAAAAACAATTAAATATACAGCACAGAATTCCACCGACCCGTGGGGAAGTGGAATTTAAAATTTCATTTTAGGAACATGTCAAAGTTTTTTATCTGTATTTGTATATTTATAAAAATAATGATAGAATAATATACATTAAGAATATGAGAAATCCAAACAAAGGGGGGGCATATAAGATGGACGAGAAAATTTATAAGACAATGGGTTCTGCCGGAGCTTCCACATTAGCAGTTGGTATCTGTGTCCTTGCAGGTGGAATCACCGCCGGGATTCTTCTGATTTTCCATAACATCTGCGGAAAGTGTTCCCGAGATGATCGGTATTCCTGATGTCTGTGTATAATAAAACAGATCATCTGGGATATGCCACAATCCCCATACAACACCAAGTACGATCACGCCCGCTGCCGGATACATCATCTGTGCTGTCGGAAATACCGTAAGGTCATAACCCTTTGTACTGCCATACCACATCAGAATTCCCATCAGACAGGTCAGTCCGTAAGCCATCAGCACATAAATAATCAGCCTCGTTTTTGTTATTTCTTTTTGTTCCATTTTCAAACTTCTCCCATTAAATCATGAATGATACTTGTTTATTAATCCAATTCGATTGAATCCGATATATAATAGTGAAACTTATTTTTTCTGCAATACTGTTTAATTTTTCTGATCAGTTTTTTATCTTTCGTGTATTCTAAAAGATAGACTTCCATTCTATCTTTTTTACATTTTTGAACATAATCGGAAAAATATTTGCGTACATCATTTGGCTGTTTTCCAAACGTGCTCGTTTCAAACCGAATACTGCTCCACACAGATTCCTGATTAACGGCAGTCATGATATCTTTCGCCGATCCGTATGTTTTTCTGTACTTTGTCACAAAAACATCTCCGCCATTGATCATGACACCTTTTCCAAGACGTTTGATATTTTTCAGTATTTTGGCCAGTCCTTTAAAATTTTTCTTTGTCTTTGCATAATCGTAGACATCGCAGTTGTCAATAAAGAAACCATCCACCCCTTTTTTCAGCAGCTTCTTCGACAGTTTTCCCATAAACTTCTGCCAGTCCTTATTCGAAACATCTACCCACTTTTCTTCTTCCCAGTTCTCATAATTTCCGATTGTAAGATATTCATATTTCTTATAATAATAGCGAAAATTCTCGATGGAACCGACATTTAAGTAGGTATATACTTTTACGCCTTTTTTGTGCAGGGTACGGATATCTTTTGCAGAAAAATACTGTGCATCAATGACCACCAGCCTATATCCGTATAACTTTTTTATCTGAGACGAATCAATGCTTAAAAATACGCCATATTCTTTTTTCTCTTTTTGGTTCTTTGCGTCTACCGCACATGGTCCTGCCAGTATGCCAAGAAATAAACTGAACATCCATGTTAAAATCAAAATCTTTTTCCAAAAATATTTCAATTTTTTACTCACTCCTGTTCTCCCCATGACTTCATCTGCTAATTTTGCTTTTCGCTGTACCGGCAGCTGCGCCAAAATGATTGCTGCAAAAATCAGACAACAGCCCAGCATCTCTTTTGCATTCAGCTTCTGTCCAAGAATCAACCAGCCAAATACTGCTAAAAATACAGCCCTACGAGTGCCAATACAACAGCAAACCAGATATTTATCCCACATTTCTTATGTAAAAATAGTCCGAGAATCGGCACCAGTAAAATATATACCGCTGTAAGGAAACCTGCTTTTCCCGCACTTGCTCCCATCAAAATTCCGACCTGCTGCAGGTTTGTAGAAATACAAAGTGCCACACCACAACAGATTCCACCTTTTATCAGCAGTTTATAATCTTCCTTTGTCTTTGGTTTTCTTGGCGACAGATCTTTTTTATCTAAAAATTTCATGACAGGTATCAATACCAGTACCCCGATAATACACCGGACACAATTAAACGAATATGCTCCGATTGTCTGTCCACCAACTGTCTGAGCCACAAATGCAGCCCCCCCAGACGGCTGCCGTTACCAATAATAGGAAACTGTTTCTGGTTGTTTTGTTATTCATCTTCTGCCTCTTCTCAAATCATAAAAATAGTTGAGCTATTCTGCAAGCATGCAAGCCCATTAAACAACAGTTTACCATTCTTTTCCCCAAAATGCATTATTCAAAAAGTTTCTATACAAAAAACCGCAACCCCTGATTTCTCAAGGATTGCGGAATACAATCTAAAATATAAAATTTTAAATTACTCGATGATTGTAGCAACACGGCCTGATCTGATAGTCTTTTCATCCAATTTTCGCTGCTTTCTCCCATAATACAAATACTCATTGATTAATTCTGATTGTTTCTTCATGATTTTCTCCTTTTTCAAGCAAGAATATCACATAATCTCTCATTCTTCAATTGCTTCTATCCCCTCCATCTCCAACCACATTTTCTTTTTCTGCAGCACCTGTCCTTCCTCTATCTCCGGGCGGATGATTGACTTTATTACTTCTTCCGGAGCCTCAGCCTGCAGCAAATCAAAATTTTCTACAAACCACGCTTTCCGTTCCGCTTCTTCCCGCTCTTTCTCGGCATGAAGGGCTGACTGTATCATACCGACAGTGATGGTCGGCTCTCCTGCGTGTCTCTTTTTATCGTTCGGAGTAGAATGAATCTTCTTTGCCATTTCATCCAACCAGAAACCGACATCCATCGGCAGCTTTCCACCAAAGAACCTTGCCTGACGGTACAACTCCTGAAAAAGCAGCGTGTAAACCATGCCCGGCACGAAGTTAAAGGTGTCATCGTCATCCGGGATAATGATAAACAAATTGCTTTTTGTTTTCTTTTCTCCGTCAATTCCGGTGCCAAACTCATCCAACGGAATGTCATTGGACGAAAAGATTTCCAACAGTTCTTCATTATCGAAAGGCTACATACGGGCATTTACGGGCATAATGACGGAACGAATCGTTTCATCCGGATCTCCCCGGTATCGCTGATAGGCTTTTACCGCCGGATGATCCGGCTTCTTTTTTGCCAGTTCTTCCATGCGCAGATCCAGTTTCGGCGGTGTGTCTGCATCCACAAACTGAGCCTCGTCTAACAGATATAAAATCGTTTTCCAGTTTTTCTGCAATAGTTCCGCTCGCCCTCTTTTGTATTGTCTGGGTGATTCGAAACGCCTTACATCGCCCACTTCAACCAGAAATTCAGCCACCGTGATCACACCTATACCTTTGATGGCAAGCATCTGCTCTCTTTCAGGTATCTTCCCTTCTTGCACAACTTTTCTATCGTCTCCATACCGGCATCAAACTGTGCCTTTTTGTACTCGTAATCCTCTAGCAACAGTTTCATTTAAACAAAATTTAGCAAAGAATATATTTTAAAATTATTCAAATAATGCAGTTCTTTCCACAAATGATCCTGTTCTAAATATTTACTTTTTACATAATCCAAAAGATTATTAAAAGGCTTTCGATTCAACATCGTATCATCTGTCATTCTGAATTCTTCTTTAACAACAGAAGTCTCTCCATTAACGAGCAGATAGTGTCGTTCTTCATAATTGTACTCTTTAAAATTTTTATGGATATTAGAATACTCCACTTGATAATAAAAGGAAAATTCCTCTGGAGGTACAGCCTCCGTATTTATCATCTCACAATGATTGTAATGCCCATTCCAACTTTCATAACTTCCACTCCAAACTGCATTAAAATCATCACCATTTTTCACGTTTTCGGATAAATACTTTTCTTTGTCAAGATTCTCAATTCCCAGTTCCTCTGAAAACCTATCTAAACAATCTCTGAGAACCTCCTTTACCTTCTCACAGGAATGATAAAATTTTGCATTATAATACACAAACTTACTATCCTGCACATTTACTGCATTTTGCCGATTAAGTGCCCTACCTTCAACAATGTTACTAGACACAGCATTCTGCACCGCTTCTATTGTTAAATCACAATACATTGTATTTAAAAATTCTTTCTCGTCATCTTTATCCAGCCAGCCGCCAGAAACGGCTTCTTCATATGCATTACGTATCGTATTTGATATTGCCGTGTCCAATTCAACATCAGAAATCTTTCCCTGATAAAAGGCAGTAAGATACTCTTTGCGCTGATCACTGTCTTTGACACTACATTGCAACAACTTACTTTCTTTTTCGCTGCATTGCCACCAGTGCTTTCCCGCTTTCTTTGAAGAATCTACCGTTTTCTCTCCTTTATTATTTACATTTGTAAATTGAGACTGTTCATAACTAACAATTAAATTATTTACTGATGGTATAGAAATCCCCATGCTTTTTTCCATTGTTGTATCCTCCTTTTCAACAAATTCCATGACCTTACATATATTAGTCACCAATATCTATTTCTACAAGTGAATTCGGCAGATTTTTCTCCTCTGTTAACACCCAGTGCACAAACACCCCTTTTCAGTGCACGAAATCTATGTAAAGAATTTTTCCATGTATACCCCATAATCATGATAGTTCCTCAGCCATGCAATCTCTCTTCTTTCGAGAGGATGCTACTCCGTGACTGGGATATTTTTTCCGTTGCCTGCCAGTGTGCCCCCACTATAACACAAAAGGCAGGGGGAATCCTGCCCTCTGCCTTTGTACTGCCAATTTCACTGTCATCTGTTATTCTGTTTGTAACCGAGATTTCCTCTCAGGCGGGGATCTCAGTTTTCATTTGAAGAGATAAAAGGAAGATAAAAAACAGTTGCTTAAAAAGCCAAACAACTGTTTTTCAAATTAATGTTTCTTCAATATGTTGCCAACACGGAATATTGATAATTATCCAGATATTGTTTATACCACTCACTTCCATAATCAAAAGAAATATCCTGCCCCAGATCATGTAAACCAGCAGATGAGTATCCAATAGATAACACCATATCCGGCACATTTTGCCAGCCCCACTCTGCCACTTCCTGAATACAGCCACAGACAGCCTGTGCATAATCCTCTTTTGCCTCATACGGAAAAATTGGATCTTTCCATACTTCCTCACGGATCACCGTTTTTATATCTGTCCCATCTTCTGTGTAATATGTGCCATTCTCTTCCTTTAACTCATGCAATTGATAACCTGTGTATCTGTACACCTCTCTATAAGCCCAAGTTTTGTCAATACTCAATTTATTACTTATCTGAGTACTATGAGCACCATCCTGCTCCGAAAACCAGTTAATTTGCTGCCAAAGATGCTTTCCGTTTTCCCCTTGATTTAGTACAGATTCCATTTTCCCCTTGATTGCAGCATCCTCACAATCCACGGAAATGTAATAACTGTAAGGATCTACCCGAAAAATGTACTGTGAGGCTTCTCCTACTTCAATTTTATTTTTTGAAAAAATAAAATTGAGCTGTGCATCACACAACTGTCTATAGTAAGAAATTTGAGAAGCATTTATTTCATCATATTCAAGCGTCAAATTGTTTATCCGAAATACCGAGTCAAGCATATTCGCACCTACCACTTTTCCTCTTTTTAACATGGACATTTCATTTCGATACCCAATACTTCTTTCTTCTCTGGTTAAATCTGATGTAAACCACGGACAGGTAGGATCATAATACTTTCTCTCAATATAAAGTTCCGGGTCATCATGCTTCTTGGCTTCTTCTATCAATTTACTATATTTATCTGTAAGTATTTGATAGCACACTTCACCTGATGACACATAAGGACATTTCTGCCTAGAACGTGTAATCTCGTCACCCGCATTCTCAAGCGTTTTCTGGTTAGCCTCTCTTGCAGCTTCAAAATATGACGCAATATCAACAGTCTGGTCAAACTTAATATTCTCTGACTGACCATAAATCTGAGCTGTCTTTTGAATTTCCATTGCTTCCGAACTAATCGTTAAGCAATCCCGTTTCGCAACCACATTCTTTTGTGCATGCAGCGGCTTTTCGACATCCTTGTGTGCATTCTGAAAAAGTAATCGTAACACTGCTTCCTGTTGTTTCAGCCTGATTATATCTGTCATGACAGAGCCTCCTATTTATAGAGTTCATAATTTGTATCGGCTAAATCATATTCCCAATCTATTTCTATTGAAATATTTTTCATAGTAGATGATGCCGAAGATAATACATTATAGCAAAACATCCATTGCTGTTTTGCCATAATCAAATTACTATATAAGCAAACTGTGCTTACTTCTATAAATAATACTATATTTGTTTTTATTCTACGTCAATACATCGTGCACGAATCCCCCTTATCAGTTCCTGAATTGCTGAATTCTCGATATGTGTAATTTGACATTTTGTCATTATCATGATAAAATAATATCTAATTTATTTTTAGCGACATTATATTGGGAGGCCTTATGTTGTTAATTTATCTTTGGGAAATATTTGTAAATCTCATAGAAAATACGATCGTTGCTTATTTGCTGTTTCATCGTCTTACATTAAGAAATTCTAAGTATTATATAGCAATGTTTACTAGTTTTGTGCTTTTTTCAAGTATTTTAGTTTCTTATTGCAATTTTCATCAAATTAACACTACTGCAACTCTGTTGGCTCTTTTTCTTTTTCGAATGATCTTTGTATTTCTATGTTTTAGAAATACATTCTCTGAAAAAACTTTTACCTGCTGCCTTCCAAGTTTTATGAGTATATTCGCAGATCAGATTACATATACAATTGCGCTTATCGTTTCTGCCAGTAACCTTTCTTCTTTTGACTTTTTAGGTGATAATCGTGTCGTATCAACCTTGCTGTTTTTGTTATTTATATTCCTTTTCATGATTGCTTTCTTACACATCCTAAATGATATTTCTTCTTTACCAAAAAAATTTGACGTTTTTGTAGTAATAACTACTGTTATTGCCTTATTTGTGTCCACGTTTTTCTTGAATATAATCGTTGAACTTGATACTGACAAGTTACCTATGAAATACCGAATACAACTTAACAGCATCAGCATTTTTATTCTTTTCGTTTTCCTCGCTATGTTATTTCTAATCCAAATTATCAGTAAATCATATCAAGAAAACATTAAATTGGCAGAACAAATACATATGTATGAAAAAAATAGAGAACGAAGCAAAACTAATCTCCAATCCGCAAAGAGTCTGCAAAAATGGAAACACGACTACTCGAACCATTTAGCCGTGATCCATGAACTAATCAAAGCAAGGTCTTATCACCAACTCAGCCAATATGTATCCGAGCAACGCGAGTCTCTCCCACAATCTTTCCCAATTGTAAGTACAGGTCATCCTGTCATTGATGCAATTTTAACCAATAAGTACGCGATTGCACAGTCAGAGCATATATCGTTTATGTATTCTGTTATTCTCCCTGAGCATTTTCCTATCAATGATATTGAAATCACGGGGATTTTAGGCAATCTCCTAGACAATTCAATAGAGGCCTGTACCAAGATAGAACGAAAGACGGATACCCATCCTCAAATCAATGTTTTTCTTAAACCACAGCGGAGCATGTATCATATTCATGTAGAGAATAGTTCCTCTGGAAACTATCGATACAAGCTTAATGGTCAACTGGACAGCACAAAAACAGATCAGAAAAATCATGGTAAAGGTTTGACAAATGTTAGAGAAATTGCCGAAAGAAATTCTGGCTTTTGCAATATAACAGCCAAAAAAGATTCTTTTACTGTTGATGTATATATTCCATTACTTACGGAGAGGGGTAAATCATTATGAAATTAAATGTAACAATTTTAGAAGATGAAGCAACTCATGCTGCGCAATTAAAACAATTGCTGGAAAAGTGGGGTAAACAAAATAATATTTCGACATCTATACGTCACTATTTTAATGACAAGGATTTTTCAGAAAAAGAATATGACGAAGACGAACTTTTTTTTATTGACATTGAATTAGGATCGGCAAATGGAATGGACATTGCAAAACAATTACGAAAGGATGGGTTTTGCGGTAATATCATTTTCTTGACTGCTTTTTCCGAATATGTCTTTGACGGGTATCATGTTCAGGCTTTCGATTATTTGTTAAAGCCAATTAGCCAGAGCAAACTTGAACAATGTATGAAACCCATTTTAAGAAACATGCAGGGATCTTATCACGTGTACAAAACAAAAACTGAAACAGTAAAAATACCATACAACAAAATATTGGCATTTACCTCTTTTCGGCACTATGTAGATATAATAACCCAACCAAATGATAATCAGGCTTTTTTTCGTCAAAAAATCACATTAAAAAATCTGCAAAATCAACTACCTAAAGAATTTGTCCGTTGCCATCGAACAGTTATTGTCAATATGAATAAAGTTATGCGATTAACCAATAAAGACATCACACTTTCCGACAATTCTATTTATCCTGTGTCGGAAAGCTATTTGGAGCATGTTCGTGAAGTCTTTTCAACGCTACTTGATATATAACAGAAGGAAAAACTATGATACATAATATCGCCATAAAAATAGTGGATTCCTTATCAAAATACGGTTCAGCTCAAAAAAACGCGACATATACATTTATGGGGCCGAATGTTTCATTAATGAAACCATAGGCAATTTTTTATTATTTGGCATTGCGATACCACTACATCAGGGATGGCCCGTATTCATATGGTTCATTTCTTTTTTGTCCATCCGCATTCATCTGGGTGGTTATCATGCTCCCTAATTCCATAAATATCTTAAGGAAAAATCAACTTGCAGAAGCCAATAAAACGAATTCAAAAATCAGAAAATAGAATCACCGCCCTCGATTTCGCTTCGCTTCATCTCGGTCGCAGTCATTCGCTAAATGCTCGCGAGGACAATAAAAAAAAGGACTTTCAAGAAAGTTGTAAGTCCACTTAAAAAAAATCAGGAGCGGAACAACCGCGTTGTGGTGTGCCACTCCGTACAAAAGATTTTCATCTTTTCAATTATGTTATTTAGTATATGCGTTATTTAGCAAATTGTCAACTACTTTTTTATGGAATTTGTAAACACCAACAATTTTTGTATTACTTTTAAAATAATGCTGATTTCGTATCACTCTGTCCTCCAAAAACTCCTTTATTTGTTGATACCTTTTCTGCCTAGATATTTCTCCAAGCAAATTATCATATACATATAAAAGTGTGATAAAATTGTATGCAAATTTGTAATTTAGATTATTGGTTCTAGACTGCTTTGAAATGTCAGGTATACCCTTAATAAATTCCGAAATCTCACTACTAATTTGTTTTGTGTTATCAATTCGCTCAGTCATTTTATTTAATATACAATTGCTATGAGCCGCAGCATTTCGCAAATCTCTAACAACATTCATAAAAGTATTATTAACAATTTGTACACCGTATTCTTTTTCATAATAAGAAGCAAAATACATTAAATCTCCAAAAGATATTAATTCAACGAAAACCCAAACGGGAAAATATGGATAATACTTTTCTATTAAATCTTTACAATATTCTCCTGATTTATGACTTCTAATTTTCTTTAAAATACCAATATTACTATCTTTCGCAATAAACTTTCTTACAACATTATATCCATCTTCATCTGGATTATTTGTAACATCTTCAAGAATTCTTACTTTTATGGCATGCTCGATATCCAAACACATTTCAATTATTATGTATCGCAAATGCATATCAATCGTTGAAAGTTCCTTTAAATATGCAAAATCCAGGTTCTTATATTGCCCTTCTCTTTTTCCTTCTAAACATTTTTCGTAGTTGCACCTGTACGATGCTAGCTTCATGTAATAATTGTTATATGACAAAAAATCTCTAGCAGAGTCTTCGGTCATTTCAACAAACTTAATTCCTTTTTGCTTCATGTGTTCAATTAACTGATCAACTGATAAAAGTTTCTTCGTGGTAATCACCTCATCTCAACGTTTATTTTATTATATTACCATATATTTTTTGATTTATCCACTCATATTTTTGTTGCCAAAATGTTGCCAGTCGGTGTCCCGGCTGGCTGTTTTAATAGAGGAAAATGATACCAAAGGATAGATAAGCGCCCCTCGAAAATGCTTCGCATTTCCTCGGTCGCGGGCATTCGCTAAATGCCCGCGAAGGCACTAAAAAAGGGACTTTCAAGCAAGCTTGAAGTCCCTTTTATTATCGCCTATACGGCACTTATCTCATTGCTTTCGCGTAGATTACTCGATGATAGTAGCAACACGGCCTGAACCTACTGTACGTCCACCTTCGCGGATAGCGAATGTAAGACCCTGGCTCATAGCGATTGGGTGAATCAATTCGATTGTCATTTCTACGTTATCACCAGGCATGCACATTTCAGTTCCTTCTGGAAGCTGAACAACACCTGTTACATCAGTTGTACGGAAGTAGAACTGTGGACGATAGTTGTTGAAGAATGGAGTATGACGTCCACCCTCGTCCTTAGTCAAAACGTAAACCTGAGCTGTGAATTTTGTATGACATGTAAGAGTTCCCGGCTGACAAAGAACCTGTCCTCTTTCGATGTCTGTCTTCTGGATACCACGAAGAAGTACACCAGCGTTATCACCAGCCTGAGCCTCATCCAACTCTTTGTGGAACATCTCGATACCGGTTACAACGGATTTCTGAGTTTCTTCTTTGATACCAACGATTTCTACTTCGTCATTCAAGTGAAGAGTACCAGCCTCTACACGACCAGTAGCAACAGTACCACGACCTGTGATAGAGAATACGTCCTCTACAGGCATTACGAATGGCTTATCTGTGTCACGCTCTGGATCTGGAATATACTCGTCGATTGTGTTCATCAATTCCATGATAGCATCGCCCCATTTGCCGTTTGGATCTTCCAAAGCGCCAAGAGCGGAACCTTTGATGATTGGGCAATCTGTGAAGTCATACTCCTCAAGCTGCTCTGTTACTTCCATCTCTACGAGTTCGATCAACTCTTCGTCGTCTACCATATCACATTTGTTCAAGAATACAACGATATATGGTACACCTACCTGACGAGAAAGAAGGATGTGCTCTTTTGTCTGAGCCATAACACCGTCAGTAGCAGCTACTACAAGGATAGCGCCGTCCATCTGAGCAGCACCGGTAATCATGTTCTTAACGTAGTCAGCATGTCCCGGGCAGTCAACGTGAGCGTAATGTCTCTTCTCTGTCTCATACTCAACGTGAGCAGTAGAAATTGTGATACCACGTTCTCTTTCTTCTGGAGCCTTATCGATGTTCTCGAAATCTGTAGCTTCGTTACCGGATACTCTTGCAGCAAGTACCTTTGTGATTGCTGCTGTTAAAGTTGTTTTACCATGATCTACGTGACCGATGGTACCAATGTTACAATGCGGTTTACTTCTTACATACTTTTCCTTAGCCATTTCTAAACGTCCTCCTAACATTTTTTAAATTTTAATTTAGAAATATCTGCTATATACACATAGCTTAATTATATGGGAAAGTTGCTAAAAAAGCAACCCCCCAAAATTGTTACATTAACGAATTAACATTCTCATCCGTTCTTCTGTGCCAATACTTTGTCCTGTACGTTCTTTGGACATTTCTCATATTTCTCGAAGAACATGGAGTAGTTACCACGTCCCTGAGTAGTAGAACGAAGTTCTGTTGAATAACCGAACATCTCAGCAAGTGGAACAAATGCGCGAACAATCTTTCCACCACCGATATCGTCCATACCTTCAATCTGACCACGTTTTGCGTTCAGACTTCCGATTACGTCACCCATGTATTCCTCAGGCATCGTAACTTCAACCTTCATAATAGGCTCTAACAGCACTGCATCACCTTTCTTCATAGCATCTTTGAATGCCATGGAACCAGCGATGTGGAATGCCATTTCACTCGAATCGACTTCATGGTAAGAACCATCATAACAGTTCGCATGAATACCGAGTACCGGGAATCCGGCAAGGATACCTGCCTGAGCAGCTTCCTGAATACCTTCGTCGACAGCTGGAATGTATTCCTTCGGAATAGCACCACCAACGACTGTAGACTCGAATTCGTAAGTGTTCTCGCCGTTTGGATCCATCGGTGTGAAACGAACACGACAGTGACCATACTGACCACGACCACCAGACTGTTTTGCGTACTTCGAATCGATTTCGACTTCTTTTGTAAATGTTTCTTTGTAAGCAACCTGTGGAGCACCTACGTTTGCTTCTACGTTGAACTCACGAAGCAGACGGTCTACGATAACTTCCAAGTGAAGCTCACCCATTCCGGCAATGATTGTCTGACCGGTTTCCTGATCAGTATGAGCACGGAACGTCGGATCTTCTTCAGCAAGTTTTGCCAAAGCTTCACCCATTTTACCCTGATCGTTCTTTGTTTTCGGCTCGATAGCAAGCTCGATAACCGGTTCAGGGAATTCCATGGATTCCAGAACAACCGGATGTTTCTCATCACAGATAGTATCACCTGTTGTTGTCAATTTGAAACCAACAGCTGCTGCGATATCTCCGGAATATACTTTATCCAATTCACTACGTTTATTTGCGTGCATCTGCAAAATACGTCCGACACGCTCTTTCTTTCCTTTTGTTGCATTGAGTACATAAGAACCGGAGTTCAATGTACCGGAATACACACGGAAGAATGCCAGCTTACCAACAAATGGGTCTGTCATAATCTTAAATGCCAATGCTGCGAATGGCTCATCATCAGAAGATTTACGAACAACTTCGTTACCATCTTCGTCTGTACCGGTGATATCAGGGATATCTGTTGGTGCAGGCATGTACTCGATAACACCATCTAACATCTTCTGTACACCTTTGTTCTTGTAAGCAGAACCACAGTATACCGGAACAGCCTCACAAGCGATTGTTCCTTTACGAAGAGCTTTCTTCAAATCTTCAACGGATGGCTCTTCACCTTCAAGATACTGCATCATCAGATCATCATCCAAGTCACAGATTTTCTCAACAAGGTTTTCATGCCATTCTTGAGCAAGATCTTTCAAATCATCCGGAATCTCAGTGATTTCGATATCCTCGCCCTTGTCATCTTTATAGTAGTATGCTTCCATCTCAAACAAATCAACCAATCCGACGAAATCGTCTTCCTGACCAATCGGAATCTGAACAGGAATTGCATTTTTACCCAAACGCTCAATAATCGTCTGTACTGACATAAAAAAGTCTGCACCCATCTTATCCATTTTGTTGATGAATGCCATACGTGGTACATTGTAAGTGTCAGCCTGACGCCAAACGTTCTCAGACTGAGGTTCTACACCAGCTTTTGCATCAAACACACCAACTGCTCCATCCAGTACACGCAGTGAACGCTCTACCTCTACAGTAAAGTCTACGTGTCCAGGAGTATCAATGATGTTGATACGGTGCTCCAATGCACCCGGTTTAGCTTTGTGATGATCTTCCAAAGTCCAGTGACAGGTAGTAGCGGCAGAAGTAATTGTAATACCTCTTTCCTGCTCCTGCTCCATCCAGTCCATTGTGGAAGCGCCATCATGAGTCTCACCGATTTTATAATTCACACCGGTATAGTACAGAATACGCTCTGTAAGTGTTGTCTTACCGGCATCGATATGAGCCATAATACCAATATTTCTGGTACGCTCAAGTGGATATTCTCTTCCAGCCAAAGCCAGTTCCTCCTTTTTCCAAAATAGGTGGCACAAGAATTACCAGCGGTAATGTGCGAAGGCTTTGTTTGCCTCTGCCATCTTGTGCATATCTTCTTTTTTCTTTACGGATGAGCCAGTGTTGTTTGCAGCATCCATAATCTCATTGGCAAGTCTCTCCTTCATGGTCTTTTCCCCTCTCGCACGAGAATAGGTTGTCAACCAGCGAAGAGCCAGCGCCTGACGACGATCCGGACGAACCTCGATTGGAACCTGATAAGTGGAACCACCGATACGTCTAGCTTTGACCTCGAGTTCAGGCATTACGTTGTTCATAGCTTCATCGAATACTTCAAGAGCATCCTTACCTGTCTGCTCTGCTACCTGCTCAAATGCACCGTATACGATTTTCTGAGCAACGCCCTTTTTACCGTCCAGCATAATGTTGTTAATCAGTTTTGTAACAATCTTATTTTTGTAAACTGGATCAGCCAATACGTCTCTTTTCTGAATATGTCCTTTACGTGGCACGTTACTTCCCTCCTTAATAATAATTAATTCACAGGTACTCACGACTTGTGTCCGCACCAGTTTAAAGTTTGCTCACTTTTATATAGTAAGATGCAAAAATTAATCCGGTACTTTTAAATTAGCTTATTTTGCAGCTTTCGGTTTCTTGGCACCGTACTTAGAACGAGCCTGCTTACGATCAGCTACACCTGCGGTATCCAATGTACCACGGATAATGTGGTATCTGGTACCAGGAAGATCCTTAACACGTCCACCACGAATCATAACAACGCTATGCTCCTGAAGGTTGTGGCCTTCACCCGGAATATAACTTGTTACCTCGATGCCGTTGGAAAGACGAACTCTGGCAATCTTACGAAGTGCTGAGTTAGGCTTCTTCGGAGTAGCAGTACGTACAACAGTACAAACACCACGCTTCTGTGGAGAACTCGTATTAACGGACTTTTTCTTCAAAGAATTGTAGGATGACTGCAGTGCTGGAGAATTGGATTTCTTAGCAACCGATTTTCTACCCTGCTTTACTAACTGGTTAAAAGTTGGCATTAATTTTCACCTCCTGTAATCTAATTTGTCATGGTCTGCGGAACTAGTTGTCCTATTTTTGAGGACACAAAAAAGCCCACACGAAACGCATGCTAAATCATTATATCGTGTGGACTTCCCTTTGTCAAGCCGTTTTTTTCAGTTATTTCCATTGATTTGCCATTAAAACAACATTGGAAAATCAATTTTTTTCAATACATAACTCATCGGGTCAAATTTCTGAATCGTCCGAAGAATTTCACTCTGTTTTGCACACTCCGAAATCTCCCTGCACCACGCCACATCCTGAAACGCTCCTATCACTGCCAGCAAAACCCAGATTAAAACAATTCCAATACAAGCACCGAAGATGGCACCGCCCAGCCGGTTTACGGTTTTCAGAACCGGTATGTGGTCCACTAATTTCAGCACACGGACTACAATCCCCACGACAATCACTGCCACAAGAAGCGCAATTACATACGCCGCACCGCTTTGCACTTCAGAATTTGCTGCAAACAACGGTTTTAGAACCGGCACCAAAATCATCGTAAGGACAAGCACCGCAACCATCCGCAAAAGTGAAAATACTTTTAATAAAAGTCCTTTATGAACGCCATCCAGTATGCACACCAAAAAGATTCCGGCGGCAATCAGTTCCACAAGTATTGTACTCATGTTTTTTCCTTTCTCATTTCGTCTGTAATCGTATTTTCTGTATCGTCGATGAATCAATCAGCGTATAAACCTGTCCGTCTGATGTCGGATACACCGCATCAATCTCCTGCTCAAAATGATAATCAAATTTGTCGTGTCCATTGGTTCTCAAAATATTGCAGGAACGGTTTCCCGTAAAAATAATTTCATCCCCGTACATTTCCATATCTGCATATTCATAAGAAATGTCCTGCTGCATTTTTTCCCTGCCGGACAAATCATACAAATTTAATGTTTGTTTTTTTGCATTTCCCTCTTTTTGCAGGACAAAAGCTAACGCATCATCTCCCACAGCAAGGCTTTTAATTGAATCTGAAAATGTTTTTTCCATAACAACTTCCGGCTGTTTCATCTGTCCAAAAATGGAATACCCCTTTTCGTGGGCAACCAGCACTTCATCATCCGACACAAATTCAACATCGGCAATCATCTTGTTTCCGAATGACTTTCCGCCTACCAATGTATTTTTGTCCTGTCCAACTTCCGTAAAATTGTAAAAGCTGACTTTCGTTTCAAAATCACTGCTGCCTGCTATCATATAAGAAGTGACAACACTTTTCCCATCCGGTGAAATATCAAAATCAAGCGGATATCCTTCCTCCGAAACATTGGTTGGAATTTCCACCAGTAAACTCTCTGCGTTGCTGTACGGATTATAAATGTTTAAAACATTGGAATCCTTATCCTGCAGAAGAATCGCAACAACGCCCTGTCGTGCCACTTTTGCGCGCACAATCGGAAGACTTGTCTCAACGGTAACGCCTTCATCTTTTCCGTTATAAATATAACACTGTTTCCCGCTCACATCAGCAACCGACACATAATCGCCACACACGTCCACCTGTGGCTGCTTCATTTCATAACCGCCATTCCACAAACTTTTCCCTTCGTTATTAATCTCACTAATACCACTGCGGCTGTATTTTAAAATATTTCCATTATGATACCGGTAATTCACATTGTTACTGTCGCTGCGGTTCACTTTGTTTTTCACTTCATAGCCACGGTAACACCGATTCCCATATAAATAAGAGGCCACACCAAAGCCACCGGCAACAAACATCAGCCCCAGAATCACTAGACCCACAATCCATTTCTGCTTATTTTTCAAAAAGTCTTTCATTTTCTACCCTTCTTGCTCGTACTCGAATCGAAAATTTCTCTGATTACGGTAACTTATATTATAGCATAGAAAAGAATTATTGTGCAACGCCATTTTGCGCAGGCGCCGAAGGTACGGGCGTTGGCGAAACACTCGGCACTGCCGTGGCCTCCTGTGTTGGCGGAACCGTTGTCGGGCACGGCGTAAGCTTTGCTTTCTGCGTCTCCACAATCGTCTTGTCCTGATTTGCGGGATGCGACTGATTCATCGTCTGGATTGTATTCAACTGCTGCTTCACCTGATTGAGCGCAGACTGGTTCTGCATCAGTACAACAAATGCAAACACGACAATCAATGCAGTCACTGCCGCTATGCCATACCCCATATGTACTTCCTTCTGTTTTTTCTTTGTCCGAAACTTTTCTTTTTCCTCCATAATACCGCGAATATTTCTCACTACGCGGTCATCTTCCTGCTCCACAATATGAACATGACGATTATTTTCCCTCTCCATATAATGAAGCATCTCCGGATTTTTCTCATAATAAATATAGTAACCCTTTTGTTTTTCCAACTGTCCGCTGCGATACAAAAAGAAACTATCTTCACCGTCTGTTTCATCATAAAGATATAAAACCTTATCCCGTTTTTCAAAATTCAGTTTATGCATCTGAAGAAGCTGCCCCGCTTGATTAACAGAAAATCCCTGACAACTGTAAAACCATCCGACAATTTCCAAATCCGTAAAATTTTCCTTCATTTCCGAATAAATGTAATCCCAGTCTTCATCGGTTAATTTCGGGCCGCTCCGTCCTGCAAAATTATGAATTTCCACGACACCTGAAATCTGGTAAATTTTCTCCCCATCACATATCAGGCTCGTGCCCAAAAGCACTGCTGCCTTTTCCATCCCATGACTCTGCTCTGCCAGACGTTTTACAAAACGAATGACATAATCTTCCATATAAATTCGTCCCCGCCCCGGAATCTCTCCAATCTGCCGAACACTTTTTGGTCTTGTCCACTGCATGACTTGTCCTCCCTTTATTGTTTTTTCTCAATCGACAGTTTTATCATATCACGCCCGGAAAGCGGATTTTGTCGATTCAGAACCCGAGAACAAATTTTATTGAAGTTTTTTCCGCATGTTTTTTGGAAATAATGAGAATACTGCTAATAACAACACAGAAAGGTTTTTTATTATGGCAGAATATTTTAATCCCGGCGAAAGCCGTTCCTTATTTAATTTTACTACATCACTTCAGAATTTATTAGAGAAAAAGAATTACCATTCACGTGACATCGTCCTTGTCTGCATCGGCTCCGACCGCGCCACCGGCGACTGCTTAGGTCCGATTGTCGGTCATAAATTAGCACGTTTTTGCAGTACACATAAAAACAGCCTCCATCTTTTCGGCACGCTGGAACAGCCCATCCATGCTAAAAATCTGGAAGCCACCTTACAATTCATTCATTCCTGTTATAAAAACGCGCTGATTATTGCAATTGACGCATCCCTCGGTGTCGTCGAGCACGTTGGCTACATCACGTTAGGTGAGGGAGCACTCTGTCCCGGCGTCGGTGTTGATAAAAATCTTCCGGAAGTAGGTGACATTTTTATCACCGGTATTGTCAATCTTTCCGGATTTGGGAGTCAGATGCTGCTGCAGACAACGCATTTAAATCTTGTCATGCAGCTTGCTGATTTCATCAGTCTCGGACTGTTTCGATGTCTTATGCACTCACAGTTCCGTTCTTCCCTCAAGTGCGCGGAATAATGTCATTTCGTCAATAAATTCAAGCGCACCGCCAACCGGAACTCCGCTGGCAATCCGGGTTACTTTAATCCCCGCCTGCTTGACATATTTGCTTATCCAAAGTGCTGTTGCTTCTCCTTCCACCGTGGAATTTGTCGCAATGATAACTTCTTTGATATCTTCCCGTTGAAGGCGCTGCAGCAGTTCTTTGAGTTTTAAGTTCTCCGGCTGCACACCAACCATTGGATTCACCGCACCGTGAAGTACATGGTACACGCCCTTGTACTGTCCGGTTTTCTCATAAGCCGCCAAATCACTTGGTTCCTCGACTACCATAATCGTCTGGTGGTCTCTTTTTTCGTCCGCACATACCTGACACAATTCCCGGTCAGACAAATTAAAACATTCTTTGCAAAAACAAATCTTCTGCTTTGCCGTCAATATACTGTCCGCTAAATGTTTCACGCGTGCTTCCGGCAGATTTAAAATATGCAGTGCCAGCCGCTGTGCTGACTTTGGACCAATGTTTGGCAGACTTGCCAATTCTTCGATTAAATTTGTAATCGACTCACTATAATACTTCATTAGAATGGGAAGCCTCCGCCAAGGTTCAATCCGCCAGTCAATGCTTCCATGGATTTTGCACTGTCTTCTTCGAGCTGGCGCAATGCCTCATTCGTTGCTGCCACAATCAAATCCTCTAACATTTCAATATCATCCGGATCAACAACTTCTTCGCTCAATTTCACGGAAAGAACTTCTTTTTTACCGGAAACTTTTACCGTAACGGCACCGCCGCCGGCCGTCGCTTCATACTCTTTTTCTTCCATTTCTTTTTGTGTTACTTCCATCTGACGCTGCATTTTCTGCGCCTGTTTCATCAAATTATTCATGTTTCCCGGCATTCCGCCCTGAAATCCACCTCTTCTTGCCATTTTTCTTCTTCCTTTCTTTTTCTATGTCGGTCAATCCAACATTTCAATTTCTACATTTTTTATTATATTCCGCAGCTCCGGCAAAGCATTCATTTCCTGGCGATTTTCCACAAAACGCACATCTAACGAAATCTCTTTGCCCGTCAATTGACCGGCTGCCTCAATCAGCACCTGCTGATTTTCCTCTTTTTTAAAATATTCGGCAGGCATTCCCTGCGTAAAAGCAAGCACCAGTTTTCCTGCCTCTGATACAGAAATCCTCACATCTAAAAGCATAGACCGCGACACCTGATCAATTCGTCCAAGTATCTGGTTCCAGTTTGCCACCACATCTCTTACATCATCAGGAACTGCTTCAGGACGAATTTCTCTCTGTGGCTTGATTACCGTTTTGTTCTCAGATGCTCCTGCACTTTGCGCTGCCACAAAGGTACCGGACTCCATCATCTCCTGCCACTGTTCATTCTTCCGCTCCAACTGATTTAACCGCTGAATCAAAGAATCGTAATCCGTCTGCATCTGCGGACGACACAAGCGAATCATCGCCATTTCAAGCATGACTCGCTTATTGTTTGCATATTTCATATCATTTGCCAAATCCGACAAAATGCGGATATAGCGGAACAAAATTTCTAATTCAATCTGCTCGGCAAAACGGGAAAGTTCCTGCCTGTTTTCCTCCGACATATCCACTAACTGCTCTGCCTCATCCGCAGTTTTCACAACCAAAAGATTGCGCAGATACCAAATCAGTTCATTGACAAATTGTGATAAATCCTTGCCCTGCTCAACCATCTCAGCCACAATACCAATCACGCCATCAACCTGATTTTTTATCAAAGCCTCCATCAGCCGGTGATATACACTGTGGTCGACAGCACCAAGAATTTTCAAAACATTTTCATACGTTAGTTTCTGCCCGAAATAAAAGGAAATACACTGTTCCAAAAGACTTAAGCCATCACGCAGTGCGCCGTCTGCCTGCCTCGCAATGTAAGTGAGCGCCTTATCTTCTGCCTCAATTCCTTCTATTTCTAATAATTCTCGCAGTCTTGCAGCAATTGTTTCTACCTGGATCCGTTTGAAATCATAGCGCTGGCAGCGCGACAAAATGGTAAGTGGAATCTTATGTGCCTCCGTCGTTGCCAAAATGAAAATCAGATAGGAAGGCGGCTCTTCCAATGTTTTCAAAAGTGCATTAAATGCGCTTGTCGAGAGCATATGCACCTCGTCAATAATATACACTTTGAAACGTCCCTCTGCCGGTGAATACTGCACTTCATCAATCACCTGCCGGATGTCGTCCACACGGTTATTCGATGCCGCATCGATTTCCACTACGTTCATGGAAGACTGCTCCTCAATTGCCTTACACATTGCACACTCACCACAAGGACCATTCGGTCCCGGATTTTCACAGTTTACTGCCTTTGCAAAAATTTTGGCAACCGTCGTTTTTCCGGTTCCTCTCGTTCCGCAAAACAAATAAGCATGTCCAATCCGGTCCGCCTGAATCTGATTTGTGAGCGTTTTTACAATATGTTCCTGCCCCCGGACACTAGAAAAGTCCTTGGGACGATATTTCCGATATAAAGCCTGATATGACATAATTGCCTCTTTCTGTTACACACCAAAACTGATGCCCAAATTTTTCGCCTCGCGGATAATGGAAGAATCCGGGTCTACCATCTTTAATTTACCCGCTACTTCTTCTAACGGAATCGGAATGATTTCTCTATTTTTAAATCCAACCATGTATCCGTATTTTTCTTCTAAGATCAACTGAGCCGCTGCTGCCCCAAGGCGGCTGGCAATCACACGGTCATACGCACATGGGCTTCCCCCGCGCTGTGTGTGTCCCGGCACCGTAATACGAATTTCCTGCCCGGTGCGCTCCTCAATCTCTGCTCCTATTTTATAGGAAACACTTGGATATGGATTATTCTTTAATTTTGCTTTTCTCTCTTTCTTCGTAAGAAGTGCGTCCTCCTTACTAATTGCACCCTCTGCCACTGCCAGAATCGAAAAACGCTTTCCAGCATCCGTGCGCTTCTGAATTGCCTGTACCACAGCGTCAATATCATATGGTATTTCCGGAATCAAAATCACATCTGCTCCCCCGGCAATCCCGGCATGAAGTGTAAGCCATCCAACTTTATGTCCCATAACTTCCACGATAAATACTCTTCCGTGCGAATACGCTGTCGTGTGAATACAGTCAATCGCCGTAGTCGCAATATCCACGGCACTCTGGAAACCAAATGTCATATCCGTTCCCCAGATGTCATTGTCAATAGTTTTTGGAAGTCCTACTACATTTAAGCCTTCCTCCCGCAGCATATTGGCGGATTTCTGTGTACCATTTCCTCCCAAAATCACAAGACAATCAAGATTTAATTTATGGTAAGTATTCACCATCGCCGCCACTTTATCCATGCCGTTGGCATCCGGCTTTCTCATATTTTTAAATGGCTGTCTCGAAGACCCAAGAATCGTTCCACCTTCCGTCAAAATACCGGAAAAATCAAGCGGTTTCATTTCTACATACTTTTCATACATCAAACCCTTATACCCCTCAAGGATACCGATAATCTGTGTGTCCGGGTCTGCATTATACAATGTTTTTGCCACGCCGCGCATTGTCGCGTTCAGAGCCTGGCAGTCACCACCACTGGTCAAAAAAGCTACTCGTCTCATATCTGCCTCCCTTTCGAAAGTACGTGTCTTAGATACGTTCTTTAGTTTACCCTATTTTGCGGGTTTAGGCAATAGTGGAATTTCGTTGTGAGTGTTAGCGTGCGGATTCTTTTTTATTTCCGTAATTCAGCAGAAAAGTTTTGCGTCTCGTGGGCGTTCTCACTTATTGAGTGCGTAACGGTATGGGCACTGAAACTACCAGTGCCGCATACC
>OGXI01001024.1_pt1 | contig 24083 bp, 29 predicted proteins | sample 1576221 | NCBI WGS metagenome assembly OGXI01 (sample SAMEA3541523, study PRJEB24748) | human gut metagenome | biome: human gut; feature: human-associated habitat; material: faeces | place: China | collected 2012
CGGCATCGGCAAGAGCACCCTGCTCCGGAAGCTGGGCGGGAAATGGTTTAGCGACTCCCTCAGTCTGGCCGACACCAGGGACAAGACCGCAGCCGAGAAGCTCCAAGGCGTCTGGATCATGGAGATCGGCGAGATGCAGGGCACCCGCAAGGCCGACGTGGACGTGATGAAGGGCTTCATCAGCCGCCAGGTGGATGAGTACCGCGCAGCATACGGCCGCGTGGTGGAGCGCCACCCGAGGACGGCCATCATCTGCGGCACCACCAACAGCACCACCGGCTTCCTCCGGGACGCAACAGGCAACCGGCGCTTCTGGCCCGTCACCGTCAACGGCGGCGGCCGCCTCAGCGTCTGGGAGATGACCGAGGAGACCCGCGCCCAGATCTGGACGGAGGCCATGATCTTCGTGGCCGAGGGCGAGACCTCCTACCTGGACGCAACCATGGAGAAGGAAGCGGCCAAGGCCCAGCAGGCGGCTCTGATGTACGACGAGCGCGAGGGCCAGGTCATCGACTACCTCGACACCCTGCTGCCGGCGGACTGGTACAGCTGGGACCTGACGCAGCGTGTGGACTACTTCCAGCAGAGGGACGTCCTGGATGCTACGCAGCAGAAGGGAACCATGCAGAGGACCCGCGTCAGCGCGATGGAGATCTTCTGCGAGTGCTTCGGGCGCCCGAAGAACTACTGGTCGAGGAAGGATGGCGACGAGATCGCGGCCATCATGGCAAGGCTCCCGGACTGGGAGAGACCCGCAAACGCCACCATGAGGATCAAGGACTATGGCAAGCAGCGCGTGTTCGTCCGGGCTTCCGGAAGTGGTAACGAGGACCCAAGCGCGAGCTCGTGACCATCACCACGCTGCTGCCTCCTCTGGCGGCGGCAAATGGTAACGCAGTCGCAGTCGTTACCGGCATTGTTGCCGCTATTGTTACCGCAGAAAAGCAAGCAACCGCAAGAGAAAAACGGCAAGCGGTAACGAGGTAACGAGCTTTTATATATAAACTTTTGATATTTACCCCATAACACACGAAAACGAGCCCGCGCGAGGCATACACGCATAATACGCAGACTTTTGCTCCGGTGCTCGTTACCACCCCACAGGAGGCCCAAAATGGAAAAACGAGAACGAGACATAGAAAAATGGCTGCGAGACAAGATCCGGCAGATGGGCGGCATCGCGATGAAGTTCACCAGCCCCGGCAATGATGGCGTGCCTGACCGCATCGCCATACTCCCAGGGGGCCAGGTATGGTTTATCGAGCTGAAGAAAGACGGCGAAGTCCCGACAAAGATCCAGGAGTGGCAGATCGAACGGCTCCGGAAGCTGGGCTGCAATGTGACAGTGATCGCCGGAATGGAGGAGGCGCGGGCCTGGATCTGGGAGGTGGTCCGCTGATGAAGTACACCCCCCACGACTACCAAACCAGGGCCACCAACTTCATCCTGGAGCACCCGAAGGCCGGGATGCTGCTGGAGATGGGCCTGGGCAAGACCGTCATCACCATGACCGCCATCGACATCCTGATCAACGAGATGTTCGAGGTGGATCGTGTCCTGGTCATCGCGCCGAAGCGAGTGGCCGAGGACACCTGGACACGAGAGCACGCCAAGTGGGACCAGCTCCGCCACCTTCGCGTCAGCAAGGTGCTGGGATCTCCGGATCAGCGGCGCCGGGCGCTGGCCGTGGACGCTGACATCTACGTCATAGGCCGCGACAACGTGGTCTGGCTGGTGGATCTCTACCAGAAGCTGAAGACCGGCTGGCCCTTCGACATGATCGTGATCGACGAGCTCTCCAGCTTCAAAAATCCCCAGGCAAAACGCTTCCGGGCGCTCCGGAAGGTCATGCCGAGGGTGAACAGGGTCGTCGGTCTGACCGGCACCCCTTCGGCCAACGGTCTCATGGATCTCTGGGCCGAGATGTATCTGCTGGACCGTGGCGAACGGCTGGGCCCTACTCTGGGCGCCTACCGCGAGAAATACTTCCGGCCGGGAGCCCGGAACGGCTACATCGTCTTCAAGTGGGAACCCCTTCGGGGAGCCAGGGAGAAGATCGAGGCAGCCATCAGCGACATCTGCATCAGCATGAGCGCCGCCGACTACCTGAAGCTGCCGAAGCGGATCGACAACCGGATTCCGGTCAAGCTGAGCCCCCAGGAGATGAAGCAGTACAAGACCATGGAGGCCGAGCAGCTGCTTCACATCGACGACGAGGATGTGGTCGCCCTGAACGCGGCCGCCGTGATGACGAAGCTCCTGCAAATTGCCAACGGCAGCGTCTACTCCCACGAGGGCAACGTCGTCCGGCTGCATGATGCAAAGCTGGAGGCGCTGCTGGAGATCATCGACACCACAGACAGCCCCGTCCTGGTATTTTACAGCTACAAGCACGACCTGGACGCCATCCGGGCAGCAATCCCGGATGCCAGGACGCTGGACGGCCCGGAGGACATCGCAGAATGGAACGCCGGCAACGTCCAAGTGCTCCTGGCGCATCCGGCCAGTGTGGGCTATGGCCTAAATCTTCAGGAGGGTGGCCATGTGATCGTGTGGTACGGTCTCACCTGGAGCCTGGAGCTTTACCAGCAGGCCAACGCCCGCCTCTACCGGCAGGGGCAGGAGAAGCCGGTGATCATCCACCACCTGATCGCCGAGGGCACCGTGGACGAGCAGGTCATGGACGCCCTGGAGGCCAAGGACACGAGCCAGGCGGCTCTGATGGCAGCACTGAAAGAAAGGAGAACGCAATGAGCGACCCAAGAAGAAACGAGGAAGGCTATCTCGATCTGACAGCCTACCACGGAACCAAAAACATCATACAAGAAGAAAACGAGGCCGAGCGCAAGAACAAGGACCTGATCCACACCTTCCGCCTGCTGGCCGACATGGCCGGCTTCGAGATCGTCGGCCGCATCACATTAAAACACAAAAAGACAGGGAGGGTTTTCAGATGATCGGATATTTAAGCGGCCCCATTACGGGCCACAGAGACTACCGGCGCCAGTTTGCGAAGGCTGCCGCCGCGCTGAAGGAGATGGGCTACAACGTCATTAACCCTGCGGCGATTGACGACGCTATCCCCGTCGAGTGTATGAGCTACGAGGCGATCATGCGGATCGACCTGGAGCTCCTGGCCACTGCTGACTACCTGGTGCAGCTTCCAGGCTGGGAAAACTCGAAGGGAGCCAACCGCGAGCTGGGCTTCGCCCTGGGCACTGACAAGATCGTGGTTACTCTGGAGCAACTGCTGACGAAAGAGAGGACATTGCCATGGACCTAAATGACACCTACGACTTCTTGATGCAGATCCGCCGCAAGGAGATCATCATCAGACGGAAAGAGACCCAGCGGGACGAGCTGAGAGCCTGCCTGCTGCCCGGCGCCATCCGCTATGACCGCGACAGAGTCCAGAGCACTCCGACCGACAAGATGGCCGACGTCATAGCCAGAGTGGACGAGCTGGACCGGGAGATCGAGCAACTCCGGCGTGAGAAGGCCTCCCTGGTCATCGTGATCAGCGACGCCATCGAGAAGCTGGAGGACGACAACGAGAAGACCGTGCTGACCGAGTTCTACATAGCACGGGCACCGATGACGCAAGCGGCTGACGCCATCAACTACAGCGTCCGCCGGGCCTATGACTTCCGCAAGAGGGGCGTCATCCATCTGGGGGAGGTGCTGAGATGATCAAGCTACTGAAGGGAAACTGCCTGGATCTGCTGCGGCAGCTGGAGCCTGGCTGCGCGGATCTCGTTCTGATAGATCCGCCATATTCCAGCGGCGGTCTGTTCGCCGGCGACCGGAAGCAGGACACCCGCGTCAAGTACACCGACTCGGACTTCAATGGCGCGGCACGCTTCCCCAGCTTCTCTGGCGACAATATGGACCAGCACAGCTTCATCCAGTTTATGACCCACGTCAGCATGGAGCTCAGAGAGCTGACCAAGGAGGGCGGCACCATCGCCGCCTTCATTGACTGGCGAAACCTTCCGGCCATGACGGACGCGATCCAGATGGCCGGCTGGGTATGGCGCGGGATCATCGTCTGGGACAAGGGCATCAGCCGCAACATCCCCGGACGCTTCCGGAACGATTGCGAGTACATCGTCTGGGGCACCAACGGCCGGAAAGAGGTGGATTGGAAGGCGGCCAAGGGCGCCAAGGCTATGCCTGGCATCTACCACATCAACGGCGTCAACACCAAGCAGAAGCACCACCAGACGGAGAAGCCCGTGGAACTCCTGAAGGCTCTGATCCAGATCTGTCCAAGGGGGGGGGACCGTGGTGGACTGCTTCATGGGATCCGGCAGCACGGGCGTCGCTTGCGTCCAGGAGGGCCGGAACTTCATCGGCATCGAGCTGGGCGACCAATACTTCGACACGGCCACCAAGCGCATCCAGGAGGCCGAGGACGAGCTTCTGAACGATTTTTAGAAAGTCAGCGAACATTGCAAAATGATCCGTGCTATAATGGTATCGTGGACGAATGAGAGCAGGACCGAGAGGGCCTGCTCTTTTCCGTTTACCGAAACGACGAATAACAGGGAGGCGACGAGACTATGCCGAAGGCAAGGAACTCGAAGGTTGACGAGGCCCTTGCATTGTATCGGCAGGGCGTCAAACTTATTGAAATATCCCGGCGCCTGGAAGTACCCGAGGGAACAGTCCGGCGCTGGAAATGCACCTATGACTGGGACGGCAAAAAGAGCGAACGCTCGGAAAAGAAAAAACCGAACGCTCGCAAACGCGGCGGCCAGCCTGGCAACAAAAACGCCACCGGCCCTCCTGGGAATAAGAACGCCGAGAAGTTCGGCTTCCTGTCCAAGTATCTGCCGGAGGAGACGCTGGAGCTGCTGCATCTCACAGCTGACTCCTCTCCCCTGGATCTTCTCTGGACCCAGATCCAGCTGGCCTATGCGGCCATCATCCGGGCCCAGAAAATCGCCTATGTCAAAGACGCCGAGGACAAGACCATCGAAAAGATCGAGGACCGCAGCGGCACCGAGTCATGGGGCGAGAAGTGGGAAGTCCAGCAGGCCTGGGACAAGCAGGCCAACTTTATGAAGGCCCAGGCACGCGCTCAGAGTGAGCTCCGTGGCCTGATTAAGCAATACGACGAGATGCTGCACAAGGACTGGGACGCAGCCACAGAGGAGCAGAAAGCTCGCCTTCAGCTGCTGAAGGCTAAACTGAACGACGGCTCCGATGATGCTGGGAAGGTGGTGATCATCAATGACACGCACGACCCGCATCAGTGACCTGATCATCCCGAAGTTCTGGCCGGCCTTTAATGACCGGGAGCACACGCACAAGATCCTGACCTCCGGCCGTGCCGGCACCAAGTCCTCAGAGGCTGCCATCGAGGTCGTGTATAAGATCGTCAGCGAGGCGGACTGCTCTGCCGTGGTCATCCGCAAGCGGCACAACAAGCTCCGGAAGACGGTCTACAAGGAAATCAAGAGAGCCATCAAGAGGCTGGGCCTCGACGAGCGGCTGTTCAAGATCACCGTGAGCCCCATGGAGATCACCTACAAGGCGAACGGGAACACCATATACTTCACCGGATCCGACAGCATAGACGACACCAAGGGCATCATCGACGAGAACAAGCCCATCAAGATCGTGCTGCTGGATGAGGTCAGCGAGTTCTTCACAGACGGCGAAGGCGAGGACGAGCTCCAGAACATCGAGGCGACCTTCATCAGAGGCAACGCCGAGGGCTTCCAGATGCTCTACCTCTACAACCCACCGAAGAACCCGAACGCCCCCGTGGTGGTCTGGTGCCGAAAGATGGAGAAGCGCCCCGACTGCATCCACGTCCATGTGGACTACCGGGACGTCCCTCCGGAGTGGCTGGGCGCCAAGCTGATCGAGGCGGCCGAGATCCTCCGCGAAGTGGACGAGCGCCAGTGGAGATGGCTCTGGCTCGGCCTCAGCATCGGCGTGGACGAGCTCATCTACTATATGTTCGGCGACGCTGCCATCCAGCGCCCGAGCCGTGACCACTACCGGATCATCGGCGTCGGCGTGGACTATGGCCAGCAGAACGCCACAACCTACCAGGCGGCCGGCCTGAATGAGTACGAGCACAAGCTGGACGGCCTGGCGGAATACTACCACAGCGGCCGGGAGACCGGAACGCAGAAAAGCCCCAGCGAGTACGCCGGGGACTTCGTCAAGTTTTTGAACCTGCTGCATGAGACCTACTCATGCAGCACTTTTTATACCTTCATTGACCCCTCGGCTCGCGGTCTGATGGAGGAGATCAAACGAGCCACAAGAGGCACCGGCTACACTGTCCTGATCCGCGACGCTGAGAACGATGTGGCCCTGGGCATCTCCCGGGTGCAGAAGCTACTGACCTTCAAGATGCTGGCCGTGTCTCCGGATCAGGAGAACGCGGTCCGGGAGTTCGGTCTCTATGAATACGACAAGGACAGCATTGACAAGGGGCGCGAGGTGCCAGTCAAAGTGGACGACCACTGCATGGACGCCATCCGCTACCTGGTCATGGGAATGTGGTCGAAAATTAAGCACTACCTACCCGTCAAGGAAAAAGAGGAGGAGCTGGAAGGAGTCATAAAATGAACATTTTCGAGTATTTCAAGAAGAAGGGCATCGACACCATCGACAGCTCCTTCTACACAAAGATCGCCATCTGGGACAGCTGGTACAGGGCGAACGTCAAAAAGTTCCACCAGTACCGCGTCTACCATGGCGCCGGTCAGTACACCCGCTGCCAACGCAAGAGCCTCGGCATGGGCAAGAAGATCTGCGAGGACATCAGCGATCTGCTGCTCAATGAGAGGGTCCGCATCACCGTCCAGGACGACGCCACGGCCAAGTTCGTGAACAAGGTGCTGGAGGCCGCCAACTTTGCAGTCCAGGGCAATGAGTACCAGGAGCGCAAGGCTGCCTGCGGCACCGTGGCCTATGTGCCATATCTGACCAACATGGAAGTGGACGACGAGGGCCGCGTCATCAGCGCCGACGTCAAAATGGACTATGTGGTGGCCAAGAACATCTACCCCACAGCCTGGGAGAACTCCAGGATCACGGAGTGCATCTTCGTTTTCCCTAAGACCTACAAGCGCAAGAAGTACGCGCAGTTCCAGCACCACAAGCTGGAGCCCTGGAAGGATGAAAACGGCGAGGATCTGGGCTATCAGTACGTCATCGAGAACACCGTCGTGGAGTGCTCCAGCGGCGCCGGCCGTGAACTGACCCCCGACGAGTGGAACAAGATCCCGCACTTCGAGGGGCTGGCTGCCAGAGTCGAGACCGGCAGCGACCAGCCTCAGTTCGTCATCGACAAGCTGAACATCGCGAACAATGTGGACGAGGACGACACGAACCCGATGGGCGTGGCGCTTTTCGCCAATAGCCTCGACGTCCTGGCCAAGCTCGACCTGGAGTACGACAGCTACGCCAACGAGTTCACCCTGGGCCGCAAGCGTGTCTTCGTCTCTCCGGAGCTGCTGACCGCAGCGGACGGCTCCATGGTATTCGATCCCGAGGACAGCGTCTTCTATAAGCTGCCGGAGGACTACTTCAAGGACACCAAGGAGGCCATCCACGAGAGCAACATGACGCTCAGGGTGCAGGAGCACGAGCAGGCCATCAACAACGATCTGAACCTGCTCTCCTTCAAGTGTGGTTTTGGCACGCAATACTACCGCTTCGAGCGCGGCACGGTCGCAACAGCCACCCAGGTCATCAGCGAAAACTCCGATATGTACCGGACCGTCCAGAAGCATGAGATCATCCTGCACGATGTCCTCGTGGACCTGATCCGGATCATCATCCGCCTGGGCAAGACCGCCAACGTGCCCGGCCTGGTGGAGAACACCGGCATCGTCATCGACTTCGACGACAGCATCATCGAGGACAAGCAGACAGAACGCGCGGAGGACCGCAAGGACGTTTCCATGGGCGTCATGGGCCTGCCGGAGTACCGGGCCAAGTGGTACGGCGAGACTGAGGAAGTCGCAGCCACAAAGCTGCCTGATCAGTCTGCTGGCGTTCTAATGTAATGGATCAGAGCTACCACGACCAGCTGGCCGCCGGCGTCGAGAAACGCTTCCGCGATCTGGAGATGTCGATCATGGACGACATCATCCGCCGGATCCGGAAGGCCGGCACCATCACCGACTCAGCCGACTGGCAGATCCAGCGCCTCATCATCCTGGGCAACAGCACCCAGGACATCGAGGATCTGATCCGGAAGGCCGTGGGCGGAAACGAGGAGGAAGTCCGCCGGCTCTACGCTGAGGTCATCGAGCGGGAATATACCCGCGACCGCAGCCTCTACGAGCAGATCGGCAAGGAGTTCATCCCCTACGAGCAAAACCCCGAGCTCCAGCAGCTGACCGACGCCCTGGTGCGGCAGTCCAGCGAGGAGCTCTACAACATCACCAAGAGTACCGGCTTCATGCTGGACAACGGCCGGGGCGGGAAAGTCTTCACGCCCCTGGCTGATGTCTACAACGGTTATCTGGACGACGCCATCACCGGCATGACCAGCGGCGCCTACGACTACAACACACTGGTCCGCCGCATGGTCGGCCAGATGACAGCCTCCGGGCTCCGGACCGACCACGCCTTCAGCGATGGCGGCAGCGACTACGGCGTGGACTACGCCAGCGGCTGGCACAATCGCGTGGACGTGGCCGCCCGTCGTGCGCTGCTCACTGGCTTCGGCCAGCTGACCGGCCACGTCACGGATCTGAACGCCCAGCGGCTGGGGACCAACTACTTCGAGGTCACATGGCACGCCGGAGCCCGTCCAGATCACGCTGCATGGCAGGGCAAGGTCTACACCAAGGAGCAGCTGACGACCAAGTGCGGCCTGGGCACCGGTCCGGGCCTGCTGGGCTGGAACTGCCGCCACACCTACTACCCGTTCATCCCAGGCGTGAGCGAGAGGCTCTACACCGACGAATGGCTGGAGGAACAGAACGCCAGGGAGAACACTCCGCGCCGCTTCCGTGGCAAGGAGTACACAGCCTACGAGGCCACCCAGAAGCAGAGGCAGATGGAGACGGCCATGAGGGCCCGGCGTGAGCAGGTGCAGCTCCTCCGAACAGCAGGAGCAGACAAGGAAGACATCACCCTCGCCCAGTGCAAGTACCAGGCCCAGCTGGAGCAATACCGCAGCTTCTCGAAGGCGATGGGCCTGGAGGAGCAGATGGAGCGCATCTACACCGGCAGGACCAAGGGACGGATCTCCCCGAGCCCGCAGGTCTACGCACAGTACCAGGCGGAGCAGATCCGGAAAGCTAAGGAACGAGCCGAGAAGCGCCGCAGAGCTGACCAGGACGCCGCTCAGAGGAGGGAAAGCGAATGATCCAGATAAATGTCAAGGACACCGGGATCACCGTCTCAGGGCACGCACAGCGGCTCCCTGGAGCGCCTCCAGGGCATAACATCATTTGCGCCGGCGTCTCAGCGCTGACCCTCACGCTGATCGAAGGGCTGCGCGAGGTGGCCGGCGTCGAGATCCAGGAGCACGTCAGCCCTGGCAGCACTGTCATCAGCTGGCCGGCTCTGAATGAGATCGGCCTGGCGCTGGTCCGCACCTATGTCCTGGGCCTGGAGGGCATCCGGGACAGCTATGGAGAAATAACGATAATTTGAGCGCCGCGAGGCGCTTTTATTATGAGCAGACGCCGGGCTCTGAGCCGGCGGGAATGTTCACGACACATTACAAAAACGGAGGAATAACCCAATGAAAAAGCATTTCAATCTTCAGCTCTTTGACAACGGCGGCGAGGGCGGCTCTGGTGGAGGCCAGGGTGGAAACGCTGGGAACGGTAACGGCAGCCAGGGAAATGCCGGGAATAACGGCGGCACCGGAGGCTACAGCTTCCAGCAGGCCGAGGAGATCGCCCAGGCCCGCGCAGAACGCGCTGAGAAGGCCGCGCTCAGCTCCTACTTCAAGCAGCAGGGCATGAGCGAGGAGGAAATCAACCAGGCGATCAAGGACTTCAAGGCCAACCGCGAGAAGCAGCGCCCCAATGTGGACGCCATCACCAAAGAGCGCGACGACGCGCTCGCAGAACTGGCCCAGATGAAGAACAGCCAGACCCTCGCACAGAAGGGCGTCCGCGCCGAGGACACTGACTACGTCATGTTCAAGATCGCGGCCCTGATGAAAGAGGACAGCAAGCTCGACTTCGAGAAGGCCGCCACCAAGTTCCTGAAAGAAAATCCCCGCTTTACTACCAGCGGCGGCGGGTCCTACCGCGTGAAGACCGGCACGGAAAGTTCCGGGGCGGGCAGCTCTGGAAATCAGAACAGCAACGACTTCATCAACGCCGCCATCCGCAGAAAAGCGGGCCGAAACTAACAACAAAATTATGGAGGAATAACCACATGAAAAAGTTTTTCAATCTTCAGCTTTTTGAGACCGACGTTCAGATCATTGACAGATCCGGCGCTGAGTCTCTGATCCCCGAGGACCGTGCTGCGGAAATCATTCAGGGCGCCATCGCTCAGTCCGCTGTCCTCACCATGGGCCGCCGTCTGGCTAACATGACCGCAGCCCAGACCCGTCTCCCTGTTCTGGACGCTCTGCCCATCGCCTACTTCGTGAACGGTGACACCGGCCAGAAGAAGACCACCAGACAGGCATGGGATAAGAAGACCATCGTCGCCGAGGAGATCGCGGTCATCGTGCCCATCCCCGAGGCCGTGCTGGACGACGCTGACTATGACATCTGGGGCGAGGTCCGTCCCCGCATCCAGGAGGCCTTCGGCCAGGTCATTGACGCGGCCATCCTGTTCGGCACCGATAAGCCGGCAACCTGGAGAGAGGGCCTGGTGCCTTCTGCCGTTGCCGCTGGCTCCACTAAGAAGATCACCGCTGACCTCTACACCGACCTGCTCGGCGAGGGCGGCACTATCTCCAAGGTGGAGGAGTCCGGCTACTTCGTGACCGGTCACGTCGCTGACATCGGTATGCGTGCCAAGCTCCGTGGCCTGAAGAACAACAGCGGCAACCCCCTGTTCCTGAACTCTATGCAGCAGGCCGGCAACTACACCCTGGACGGCTCCGCCATCCAGTTCCCTCGTAACGGCGCCTTTGACAAGACTGCCGCCCACATGATCTCCGGCGACTTCTCTCAGCTGGTTTACAGCATTCGCCAGGACATCACCTTCAAGCTGTTCACCGAGGGCGTCGTGCAGAACACTGACGGCTCCATCGCCTACAACCTGATGCAGAACGACATGGTGGCCCTCCGTGCTGTCATGCGTCTGGGCTGGGAGATCCCGAACCCTGTCAACGCCATGGCCAAGGAAAAGGCGAAGCGCTTCCCGTTCGCCGTGCTGACTCCTGCCAGTACCTAAGTAAAGGAGGTGCAGGCTGATGTACGTCTCTTATGAATTTTATAGTCAGACCTTCGGGACGACCGTCCCGGAGGCCGACTTTCCCAAGGTCGAAGCCAAGGCGGAGGCGGTCATCGGCTACCTGACCTACATCAACGGGGACATCTTTGCCAAGGAGGACAACCGCGTCAAACTCGCGGTGTGCGCTGCGGCGGAGGTCGTCCACTATCACAACAACCAGGCCAGTGCAAACGGCAACCAGGCTGCAGGTGTGAAAAGCGAGACCAACGACGGCTACTCCGTGACCTACATCACGGAGGGCCAGGATGGCCAGACCGCTGAGGAGCTCCTTCGCAAGAAGGTCCTCGAAGCGGTCCGCGTCTACCTGCTGCCGACCGGATGGCTGAGCCGATCCCTGAAGGGAGGCTGCCGCCATGTATGTGCAGACTGCGATAACAGTCTTTAACAAACGCCTGAGCGATGATCGGCGCGAGGTCTACTTCCCGACCTGCATCCGCAGCGCGTCCTTCCTGGAAAATAAGAGCTCCAGCCACTCTGCGGACGGAGCTCACTCCCAGAGTCTCGCCTACAAGCTGAGGATCCCGCTGGGAGCGAAGATCCAGGACGGCCGGAGCTACGTCCCGGCGGAGAAGTTCCGCCAGCTGGACGAGGATGCAGCCGCCAAGGCGTGGACACTCCAGACCGGCGACTATGTGCTGCCTATGGCGACCGAGCTGACGACTCCGGTCGATCAGAAGCAGATGGAGGCGCTCGGCCAGCTGATCTACGTCAAGGAGTACGCGGACAACACCATCAGAGGCTCGGCCGCCGTGAAGCACTGGCGGATCGGAGGCGAATAATGGCGTTTAAGCCCATCACCAACCCCAGGGGCGCCATCATCCAGGGAAAGAACGGCAAGGCCGAGCTGATCTGGAACGCCGGATGCGCCCCGAGAATGAACGAAATGCTCAGCAAAAAGCAGGAGATCATTGACAGCGAAGTGCTCAGGCTCTGCGCTCCGATGGTCCCTAAGCGCACCGGCGCCCTGGAGCGATCCGGCACGCTGGGCACTGTCATCGGCTCCGGCGAGGTGCAGTACATCGCACCATACGCCCGGCGGCAGTATTACAACACCAGCCAGACCCGCAGCTACGACTCCAGGCGTGGCGGTATGTGGTTTGAAAGAATGAAAACCGCACACAGGACGCAGATCCTGAAGCTGGCCAACAAGTAAAGGAGGCCCAACATGGTCAAGTCAATCATCGAGGGCGTCGCCAACTACTTCAAGGACTGCCCTCTCCTCAATGCCGGAGTGTTCCGCGTGGACGCCCTGGGAGACGAGCCGCAGGAGTACACCATCGAGACCGGGATCTTCAACCCGATCATCGAGACGTACATCGACGGCAGCTCCGACCGGCGCTACCAGTTCAACTTCGGCAGCCGGGAGTATTACAGCATGGACCGGCTCCAGAACATCGCCAACAGCACCTTCTACGAGGACTTCGCCAACTGGGTCGAAGCCCAGGAGGCGGCCGGCAATTTTCCGGAGCTGCCGGAAGGTATGCACCCGGAACAGCTCAGCGTGCTCTCGTCTGGCTATATGTTCGACGAGTCCATGAGAAACGCACGCTATCAGATCCAGTTAGAACTCATCTATCACAAGGAGGCATAAGCACATGAAAAAGTTCAACCTTCAGCTCTTTGACGAGAGCCGTGCTGCCCTGCTCCGCAATGCCATCGCGGACTATGCCGAGATCGACGGCACCTACGAGCTCATGGGCACCGGCTTCACCACCCTGGACGAGAGCCCCAACGCAAAGACCGACAGCGAGACCTACATCAACGAGACCACGGCGTCCACTGACATCACCAGCTATGAGACGGAGTTCTCCTATGAGTCCCGCCTGATCCCTTCTCAGAAGGCGATCTATAAGCTCTGGAAAATGGGCCGCGATCATGCGACCGGCACCGACGCCCAGCTGAGCTATGTCCGCGTCGAGCTGTTCAACCCCATCGGCGAGGCCACCGAGGTGTCCGCCGAGTTCACTGCCCGCCAGTTTGTGGTGGCCAACGAGGTCAGCGACAACTCTGGCGCCGGTGGTGAAAAGATCAGCGTCTCCGGCGTGCTTCACGCGGTCGGCGACCCCATCCAGGGCAAGTTCGACACCGTGACCAAGAAGTTCACGGCCGGCGACTTCAAGGGCAAGTACGACGCCTAACAACGCAACAACTGGCTCCGCGCGGCTGGCCTGATCAGGCAGTGAGCGACCAGGCACCAGCAGGCCAAACGGTGCAGCCTGCTGGTGCTTTTTCATAGCACCGACCAATGGAGGAAAACAGAATAATGGAATTGATCATTAACAACGTCAAGCTCGAAGGCGACCTGATGGACGCCGACTTCATGGAGAAGTTCGAGACCGCGATGATTAAAATGCGCGACACGGCTCAGCAGAAAAGGAGCGAGAACTTCCCGACCGCTGCGGCCAACTACCGCGCACAGTGCGAGGTGGTCAACACCTGCTTCGACGAGATCTTCGGCGCCGGCACGGCTGCCAAACTGTTCGGCGGCAAGATGAACGTCATGGACCACCTGAAGGCCATCGAGAAGGTGAGCGACTGGGCCGCCGGGGAGCGCAAGACCCTCAACGACTTCACCAACCGCTACACCCAGCGCCAGCAGAACGCCGTCCGTAATATGCAGACCGCGCAGTTCGTCTCCCAGAAGCACGGCAAGGGTAAAAAGCACTGAATTTGTTGATCGACGGCCTGCCGGAACAGGTCGAGATCGCGGGCCAGATGGTCCCGATCAGCAGTGACTTCCGGACGGGGATCCTGTTCGAGGAAGTGCTGCAAGACCCAGGGCTCGACGATCTGGAGAAGCTCCAGACCGCCCTGCACCTGTATTTCCCCGGCGTCGTCTTCGATTGTGACGTGCTCGATGAAGCACTCGGCAAGCTGGTCTGGTTTTATCGCTGCGGCACGGATCCCGCAGAGACGACGGGCGAAACGTCCGGCGCCGCCGACGAGGACCCGCCCTTCTCCTACGAGCACGATGCTGATTATATTTATTCCGCGTTTATGCAGGCCTACGGCCTGGACCTGGCGCGGCATCCCCTCCACTGGTGGCAGTTCCGAGCCCTCTTTAGATCGCTCCCTGAAGACACGCAGCTGGTCAAAATCATCGGCTACCGCACGATGAAGATCCCGGCCAAGATCTCCAAGGAGCAGCGGCAGCACTATGAGCATCTGAAGCGCGTCTACGCGCTCCCTCAGTCGGCTGACCGTCAGCAGCTCGAAAGTGACCTTAACAAACTACTTATGAACGGCGGCAACCCTGCCGCACTTTTGAATGGTAGCGAGGTACGGTCATGGCATCAGATGGAACCCTAAAATTTGATACAAGCCTGGACTCCGGCGGCCTACAGTCGGGGATGGGCAAGGTCGCGAGCATCGCCCAGCAGGCGCTGGGCGTGTTCAGCGGCCAGATGATGACCAGGGCAGTCGATAGCCTGGTCAACCTCGGGAAGACCGCCCTCAGCAGTGTGGGCGCTCTCGAACAGAACGTGGGCGGCGTCGAGACGCTGTTCGGCGACACGGCTGACGCCGTCATCGCCGCAGCGGATCGCGCCTACAAAACGGCAGGAATGTCTGCCAACGACTACATGAGCACGGTCACGAGCTTCTCGGCGTCCCTGCTCCAGTCCCTCAGCGGAAACACTGAGGAGGCCGCCCAAGTGGCGGACATGGCCATCATCGACATGGCCGACAATGCGAACAAAATGGGCACGTCCATGGATATGATCCAGAACGCGTACCAGGGCTTCGCAAAACAAAACTACACCATGCTGGACAACCTGAAGCTGGGCTACGGCGGCACGAAGACCGAGATGGAGCGACTGCTGGCCGATGCTCAGAAGCTGACGGGCGTCAAGTATGACATCAACAACCTGAACGACGTCTACCAGGCGATCCATGTGATCCAGGAGGAAATGGGGATCACGGGAACGACCGCCAAGGAGGCCTCCGAGACTCTGGAGGGCTCCATGGCCTCGGCCAAGGCCGCCTGGGACAACTTTATGAACGGATCGAGCGACGCCGACCAGCTGGCGGACGCCTTCGCCACGGCTGCGGACAACATCGTCAAAAACCTGGCCGAGATCGTTCCGCGCTTCGCTGAGACGCTGCCGGCCCTGGCCGGCGCCGTCGTGTCGCAGATCCCGGACCTGGCCGCTGCTATCGTGCCGGCCGTTCTCTCTGCTGGCCAGAGTATTCTGGAGCAGGCACGGGACGCTGTCCTCGACTTTGACTTTGAGGGCATGGCCGAGAAGGTCGTGGAAACGATCACCGACTTCATCAGCGGCGACGGTCTCCGCTCCTTCCTGGGCTGCCTGGTGGATATTTTCACCGGCATCGTCAACGGCATCAGTTCCATGCTGCCGACGCTTCTGCCGGCGCTCGTCGAGCTGATCGCCTACACCGTGACCACCCTGATCGAGCAGCTGCCGGCGCTCCTGGACTGCGCTCTCCAGCTGATCATGGGCCTGGCCGACGGCATCCTCGCAGCGCTTCCCGTGCTGATCGAGTCCCTGCCTGAGATCATCAGCGCCATCGTGCAGTTTTTGATCTCCGCCGTCCCTCAGATCATTGACGCCGGTATTGAGCTCCTGATCGCGCTGGTGGACGCCCTGCCCACCGTCATCGACGCCCTGATCGACGCCCTGCCTCAGATTATCGAGGCCACCGTGACGGCTTTGATCGCCGCAGCGCCTCAGATTGTGAGGGCCGGCATCAAGCTCCTGGGAGCACTGATCGAGGCCATCCCGGTCATCGTGGTCGAGCTGGCGAAGGCCGTGCCGGACATCATCACGGCCATCATCGACGTGCTGGCCGAGCTTCCCGATCTAATCGGTGAAGTATTCGCTGAGATCGTGACTGATCTCGTCGAATGGGGCACGGACATGGGCAGCAAGGCCCAGGAGCTGATCACTCAGCTCTGCACAAAGGTCTCCAATGTTCTGAGGAACCTGCCGGGCCAGATCTGGACGCACCTGGTCAACGCTGTCACGAGAGTGGTCCAGTGGGGCCAGCAGATGCTCAGCAATGCTTCGACCGCGATGAGCAATATGCTCAGCAAGGTCAACAGCATCATTCAGGAGCTGCCCGGAAAGATCTGGACGCACCTGGTCAACACCGTCAATAAAGTGGTGGCCTGGGGCCAGCAGATGGTCTCCAACGCTTCGACCGCAGCGAGCAATATGCTCAGCAAGGTCTCCAGCACGCTCCAGCAGCTCCCGGGCAAGGTCTGGGACTATCTGAGCCAGGCGGCCCAGAAGGTCGTCACCTGGGGCACTCAGCTGGCCCAGAAGGGCGCCGCAGCGGCGACCCAGCTGTTCAACTCCATCGTCAACGGGCTCAGCAGCCTGCCGAGCAAGATGGCGGAGATCGGCAGCAACATCGTCAGCGGCATCTGGAACGGCATCAGCTCTGGCTGGAACTGGCTGACGAACAAGGTCAGCAACCTGGCCAACAGTCTGCTGGACGCCGCGAAAGACGCCCTCGGCATCAACTCCCCGTCCAAAGAGTTCGCGGACGAGGTCGGCCGCTGGATCATGCCCGGCGTGGGCAAAGGCCTGGACAAGTCCATGCCTGCAACGCTGAAGGACATGAAAGCCAAGGCCGGCGAGCTCGTCAGCGCCATGCGGGCCGAGATGTCGGCCAGCGCCGGCCAGCTCTCCGTCGGAGCTTCGCACGCTGCGGGGCTGAGAATGGCGGGAGCCGGCACGACCGTCTACAATGACAATCGCATGGAGCAGAGCAACACCTACAACGTGCCCGTGGCTACTCCTTCCGAGGTGGCCAAGAAGCAGCGCGAGGCTCTGCGGAACATGGTCGGAGGTGTGAAATGACAGTAAACACATTAACCATCGAGCTGACCTGCAACGGCAAGACCCTCAAAATGGGACCGGGCCAAGACATTGACATCACTGCCGTGTCCGGCCTGGAGTCCTCCGAGGTGGAGATCAGCACATCGGACAACGCCCTGGTGGACGGGGCGTCCGTCGATGGCAAGAAGATCAAGCCAAGGCCGATCCACATCGAGGCCAGCTTCAGAAGCAACAAGAACAACCCGGAAAACCGGGCCAAAGTAATCAAGTTTTTTAACCCGAAGTACACCGGCAAGGCGCTCATCACCAACATGGGCGTCAGCCGCAACATCGAGTACGAGCTGGAGGGCTGGACCTTCGCAGCATCGAAGAACATGGACAGCAAGCTGAAGATCCTGGCGGATCTGATCTGTCCGGACCCGTATATGCTCAATGTGGACAACTTCGGCAAGAACATGGCGAACATCACGCCGCTGTTCTCGTTCCCCTGGATCTCTCTCAGCAAGAGGATGGCGGCGGGCAAGCTGGACTACAAGCCGGAAGCCCGCGGCCTTCTCCTGGGCGGCAACACCGCCGGCTACAGAACGCTGAAGAAGGAGGTCGTGCTGAGCAACGACGGAGACGTCCCGACGGGCGTCCAGATCCAGTTCATCGCCACCAGGGGCACCGTGGTCAACCCTAAGATCACAAACACCGGCACGGGCCAGTTCATGCGCGTGAATGTCACGATGCAGACCGGAGACGTGCTTCTCATCGACACCAACGACCGGCATCAGGTCATCACTCTGAACGGCGTCAACTACTACCAGCACATCGACCGCCGGAGTGAGCCCTTCAAGCTGGAAGTGGGCGACAACTATCTGGAGTACGACGCGGATGGGAACTACACCAACCTGGACGTCAATCTGTTCTACACTCCGAAGTATCTGGGGGTGTAGCGCATGAATTTGATCATCCTCGACCAGAACTTCGACACGCTGGGCGTCGTCAGCGTGTTCAATACGCTCATCTGGGACCGGCGGTACTACGCCTCCGGCCTGTTCGAACTGCACACTCCCGCCGAGTTTTTCACGCTGATGAACACCGGCCGCTATCTCTACCGGAACGACCGGGACGAGCTGGGCGTGATCCGCGAGGTCAACTTCGCAAGAGACGCCAAGGGTGCCCGGACGGCCTACTGCAAGGGCTACTTCTCCGAGGAGCTCCTGAACGGCCGCGTGCTCAACACGCAGATCAGCCTCACCGGCACGCCGGAGGTCATCGGCCGGAAGATGGTGGACCGCTATGTGATCAACCCGACCGATGCCGACCGGAAGATCCCCCAGGTCAAGCTGGGCGAGCCGAAGGGCATCGGCGCGAGTGTCACGGTCACGGCCACCGGCGACAACCTGGGCGACAAGCTCTACGAGATCGAGAAGACCCAGGAGCTCAGCCACCGGCTGCGCTACGACTACCTGAACAACGACCTCATCTTCGAGGTGTGGAAAGGCAAGGACAGAACGGACGACCAGACGGAGAACAGCTGGGCCATCTTCTCGGACAGCTTCTACAACGTCAAGAACGCGGTCTATGACCGGGACGAGTCCGAGTATAAGAACTTCGCCTACGTCGCCGGCGAGGGTGAAGGCGCCGCCCGCGTCATCGTGGAGGTGGACCTCCGCAGAAGCCCTGACGAGGAACGCCGGGAGCTCTATGTGGACGCCCGCGACCTCCAGAGCACCTACCAGGACGACGATGGCAGCGAGCACACCTACACGGCCGCCCAGTACCGGGCGCTGCTCCGGCAGCGCGGCCTGGAAAAACTGGCCGAGTACCAGAAGATCGAGACCGTCAACAGCGACGTGGATCCCAACGCCAACCTGACCTATGGCGTGGACTTCGATCTGGGCGACCTCTGCACCTACCGCTACGCAGACGTCGGCATCGAGACCACCAAGCGGATCACCGAGATCCAGGAGGTCTACGAGGGCAGCAAGCAGACCCTTTCCGTCGTCTTCGGCAACGACCAGATGACCAGCATCACGAAAATCATCCAAAGGGAGGTATTTTAACATGGCCATGAGATACGGCTACTTTGACTCCGAGATCACGGGCGTGGACTCCGAGGGTATGCCCATTTTTGACAGGGCAGAGACTTCCGAGCTTTTCCGCCTGCTGTTCTCCAAACTGCTGACCAACGGCGTGCTGGCCAAGCCTGCCGACTGCTTCAAAGTCCTGGCAGGTGACACCGGCCTGAGCGTCAAGGTCCAGCCCGGCTTCGGCCTGATCAATGGCGCCTTCGCCTACGATCCCGCCGTGGCCACCTTCCAGCTGGCCGCAGCTCCTACGAGCTACAGCCGCATCGACCGCATCGTGCTGCGCTGCAACTATCTGGAGCGCCTCTGCGAGATCATCGTCAAGACCGGCACGGCTGCGGCAACGCCTCAGCCCCCGGAGCTGATCCAGCCCGTCAGTGGTGACTACTACGAGCTGGGCCTCGCCCTGGTGACGGTCGGCGCCAATCAGAGCGCCCTGACCCAGAGCTCCATCACGGACACCCGCCCGAACAGCGCGGTCTGCGGCTACATCACCCAGTTCATTGACAGCATTGACACTGAGGCCTTCTATGACCAGTTCAATGCCTTCTATGCTGAATTTGTGGCCAAGTCCAACGCCAGCTATGCCCTGTTTGAGCAGATGGCAAAAACGGCATACAACGGATTTACAGCCGCCATCGACGAATACATCGAGGCGCTGGAGACCAAGGGCAACACAGACCTGACCGCCATCACGGAGGCCATGAAAGAGTTCCAGCGCACCAGCCAGAACGCCTTCAACGAGTGGTTTGCTACCGTGCAGGGCCTTCTGGACGAGGATGTCGCCGGCAGGCTCATCAACAAGACGAGCGACCTGGACGAGCGCCTGACCGCTCTGGAGTACATGATCATCCACAACGACCTGTTCACTCATATCGTTGACGATGACGGCAACCCGATCCTGGACGACGATGGCAACGCGATCATCGGCGACTGGAAATATAAAACCGCATAAGGAGGAACATTATGCAGATTGACGTAACAAACGGCAAACGCTTCACAGAGTACGACGTGCTGGCTGCCGTGGCCAGCGGGGAGGACGTTCTCCTGGTACGACTCGCAGACGGCACAGGCGTCAAGAGGATCCCCCTCAGCGCCGTCAAGGCCTTCATCAATGGAGACCTGACCACGCTGAAGACTGAGGACAAGACCAGCCTGATCGCCGCCATCAACGAAGTCTTCGGCCTGGCAGGCACCAACGCCAAAGACATCAACACCCTGAAGGAACTGACCAAGATGCTCGGCCAGACCGGCGCATCCAGGGCCAACTCCTTCATCTATGAGCACGATCTCGGCACCAGCTTCACCGCTGAGCAGTCTGCCGACATCCGTGCCGGCAAGTTCGAGAAGGTCCGCACCGGCGGCTACTGGACCATCAACGGCCGCAAATACTGGGCGGCCCATGCTGACTATCGTCTGCACTGCGGCGACACAGAGCTGACCACCCACCATATGCTGGTCATCCCCGACAGGTCCTTCTATAACGGCGTTATGAATGACACGAATGTCACGACCGGCGCCTACTACGGCAGCAAGATGAAGACCTCCGGCCTGGCCGATGCTCTGGCTACTGTCAAGGCCGACTTCGGCGCGGATCACATCCTGACCCACAGGGTCCTCCTGGCCAACGCCGTCAGCAATGGCCTCAGCTCCGGATGGGCATGGTACGACAGCCAGATCGACCTGATGAACGAGCACATGGTCTACGGCTCCTACGCATGGGGCGGTGGGTCCCAGAACGGTTACGACACCGGCGCCGACAAGAGCCAGCTGGCTCTGTTCCAGGCACGCCCGGACCTGATCACGAACAGAGAAAACTGGTGGCTGAGAGACGTCCGGTCGGCGACGCATTTCTGCTCTGTCAACCCCTATGGTAATGCCGGCACCTGGACCGCCTCGTTCTCCCTCGGCGTCCGCCCGGCTTTCCTGATCTATTGATCAAAAATCCCGGCCCCTCGTGGGCCGGGTAAATCTAATCAAGGAGATAAGATAGCGTGTCAGACATCCCCAAAAGTAAAAGAGCATATTCCAACCTGGAAGCGCACCACAAGGCGCTGGAGATCCGCAGGAAGATCGCGGTGGAGCTCCTGGCCAGCTTCGCCTACAGCGAGAAAAAGCTGGAGGAAGCCATCCGGAAGCAGACGCAGCACATCCAGGACCCTGAGCATAGGGCGGAGGCCGCCCAGGCCATCCGCAACCTGGAGGAAGACTTCGCCTGCTGGTTTATCAAGCGCCACCGCGACCGGGTGGACGACCTCTGCTGCGACATCGCGCAGCATCTCAGAGGCGCCAACACCATCTGGCCGACCTACCACTTCGAGTACAAGGACAGGCGCGGCGAGCTGAACCAGGCGCTGAAGTGCTGCAACAAGCTCCAGGACGAGCTCCAGTATATTGCCGAGTCGCTGCCAGCAGACAAAAACAAGTATATGGACATCGTGCTGGAAGTCGAGGCCCTGTTCAACATGATCAAGGCACTGCGGCAGTCTGACAACCGTTTCCTGAAGCATCTGAAAGACTAACAAAATATAGGGTGTCCTCTGCACGGACCGTCCAGTCGGCGACGAATTTCTGCAATGTCAACAACAATGGTAATGCCAACAACTGGAACGCCTCGAACTCCATCGGCGTCCGCCCGGATTTCACAACTGCACAAAGTCATCGGGCAAGTTCCCGCGTGCAGCAATGGGAAAGGAGAGGCCATCCTTCCAGCGGCAGCTGGTAAATGCTAACCAGGACGCTCCCGGTCACGACCGATGGGGCTATCGCGTGGTTTTTATATGACTGTATATTTTGACGCTAATATCATTTATGACGCCGGGACCAAGGCGATGAAAAGCAGCAAGTTCAAACACAGCACCCAGCTGTTCGAGATGAACCACCTGCTGACCACGGCCCACATCCGGCGGGACTTCATCACCGGGGACTATAAACCGGATCCCGGCAACAAGTTCCCGATCAATGAGCGCGGACATCCGCGCTACATAACCAGCAACACGATGGTGGACAAGACCGTCAACCATCTGCTCTGCGACGAGGTGCTGACGCCGTCCATCAGTAAATACCTGATCTATGACAACGGCGCCTCGCAGAAGGACAAGGGCGTGGCCTTCCACCGTCACCGCTTCGAGGCTCATCTGCATCAGTATTTCATGCAGAACGGCACCAATGAGGGCTACATCCTCCTGGTGGACTTCTCCGGCTATTATGCCAACATCCCGCACGACAAGTGCCTGGAAGTGCTCCAGACATTCCTGGAGCGAGAAGTCGAAGACCCGGAGACGCTGGCCATCACTGAGATGCTGCTGCCGCTTATTTTTAAGACCTTCGAGCAGGACGTCTCCCGCTTCACCGACGAGGAGATCGCGGCGATGATGGCCGGGAAGCTCGACCCGATGCTGAACTACAACGTGGCCCCGGAGCTTCTGACTGGTGAGAAAATGCTCAGGAAGGGCGTGGACATCGGCTCGCAGCCTTCGCAGAACATCGGCATCGTCTACCCCTACCGGCTGGACAATTATGCCAAGATCGTCAAGGCGGTCAAAGGCTACGGCCGTTACACCGACGACTCCTACGCAATCGCCCGAACCCGGGAGGAGCTGCTGGAGCTCCTGGACGGTCTGGAGAAGGAGGCAAAAGAGTATGGGCTGATAATTAACCGCAAGAAGACCAGGATCGTGAAGCTGTCCTCGGAGTTCCGGCACCTGCAGGTGTGCTACTCCTTAACGGAGACCGGCAGAGTCGTCCGGAAGATCAACCCGAAAAACATCACGAGGGAGCGGCGCAAGCTGAAGGCCTACAAGCGCCTGCTCGATAGCGGTCGCATCGACTACGCGACGGTCGAGAACGCCTTCAAGTCCTGGCTGGGAAGTCACTGGAAGTATATGTCGCATGATCAAATCTATAACATGAGCAGCCTCTACTATGAGCTGTTCGGAAGGAGACCAAAATGGAAAAAAGGACATGGAAGATTACACTGGCTGATGGCACATCCCTCGACGGCCTCGACCTCAACGGGAACAACTACATCAGCTCCACCGCCGTCACCGAGGACACCTTTGCCGGCAAGCTCTCCAGCGTGACCATCGAGGGGCCCGACGGCGCCCAGACCTATGAGGACATGAAGCTGGTCCAGATCAGCAAGGTCGGCAAGAGCTACTGGTTTATCCTGGCCGAGAAGACGGCCGAGGAGAAGCAGAAGGAGCTCGTCGCCGCCGCTCTGGCCACCAACGTCAGCAGCATCACCGACCTCCAGCTCGCTCTGGCTGAGGTCTACGAAATGATCATCGGAGGTATTTAATTATGGCTAAAGTTTACGCAGCCCTCATCAAGAAGGGCCTCAAAACCATCGACGACGTGCCCGAAAATCTGCGCGACGAAGTCCGCGCACTCCTGGAGGAGTAAGATGATCCGGCGCTTCAGATCCTGGCTCAGAAAGGTGGTGAACAACATGGCAGTCATCTACGTCGCCCTGATCGTAAAGGGCAAGCGTACCTTCGACAGCGTCCCCGACCTGATCAAGCCCCAGGTCAAGGAGATGCTGATCGACCTGGAACTGGCTGATCTCGTCACTGAGTAAAGCCCACAACGCCCCCACGGAGACCTCCGTGGGGGCGCAATTTTAAGCAAGGAGCAACTAATAGATGAAGAAACGAAACAGCATGGAGGGACCTCGCCGATGACTCCCGACCAGCTCACCAACATCGTCACCGCACTGATCGCGGGTCTGACCGGATCCGGAGGCTGCTCTGTGATCCTCTACCTGCTCCAGCGCCGTGACAAGAAAAAGGAC
>OGXI01001034.1_pt1 | contig 23907 bp, 27 predicted proteins | sample 1576221 | NCBI WGS metagenome assembly OGXI01 (sample SAMEA3541523, study PRJEB24748) | human gut metagenome | biome: human gut; feature: human-associated habitat; material: faeces | place: China | collected 2012
ACATCAAAATTCGGCATATTAAAAATGTAATAAATAATATATAAGCAAGAAAGGAAGTAAAAACTATGGAAGTAAAAGTCAAAGTTGAAAAAACATTACATACTGATAATGACAAAACATTTTACGAAGATGAGGATATCGCCTTCGAGATGGTAAAAACCGGTGATAAGTATATCGGCAGGATTAAAAAAATCAAGAAAAAATCAATTATTATTGATGATATCATGATTAACCGTGAACCGGCGAATATAGAGTCGATGAAGGTTAAGCTTGACGATATCAAACCGTACAGCTGTCAGTATGTATCAGTGGACTGATTCCTCTATGCTGTCTGCAAAGTTTGCAGGCGGCTTTTTTCTTCAGGACAAATATTAGCTGAAAATCAGCATATACTCGCAGTTTCGCATGTATTTAAAAAAATACAAAAAAAATATCCCAATTTTTTTCTTTTTTTTAAATTATTTAGCATATTAATATTGCTGATAAAAAATCGGCAAAAAAATATTATAAAAAAAAGAGGTAAAAAAATCATGAAAAATAAAATCGCCGCAGTCGTTCTGGCTGCATCTATGTTTGGCACAGCAGTAATGCCAGCAGCAAATGTATTCGCTGCAGAAGCTGCAGAAACAGAGGAGGCAACAACTGAAGCAACCGAAGAGACAGCTGATGAAGCTGCTGATGAGACAGCAGAAGAAGCTGACGCAGAAGCTGACGCAGAAGCTGAAACAGAAGAAGATGCTGACGCAGCAGATGCTTCCGAAGAAGAGGCAGAAGAGCCGGCAAAGGATATCGTCATGAAAGACGACGCTGCAGAAGCAGACTTTGACGGAGTATGGAAATTATCAGGTTTAAGAGTATTCGGTGAAGCCCTAAATGCTGATGACTATGGAATGGATTCTTCCTTCCTGACAATCAAAGATGGTAAACTTGATATCTATGCTGCATCAGAATATGGCCAGTCAACAGATATCCCTGGCTTTGAAATGGCTTTTGAAGATGGAAAATATGTAATTGCTATGGACAAGGATTTTGCAAACAAGCTGAAAGACCCGGAAGAAGAAGCTCTCGGTGACAGTCTCTTAGATACTGATGAACTTGAATCCAAAGTTAAAGAACTGACCGCAGGCAACAACTCTAAGCTTGAGCTGCAGCTGACAGAAGACGGACAGCTGGCGGTTACATGCGCTGTTGATGTTCAGAATGATTATCTGACATTCTCAACAAAAGCAATCCAAATTCTGGCAGACAAGAGCTCTGAGGAAGACCTTGACGCAGCAAAGAAAGCTGCTGAGGAAGCTGATGTAAGCGATGATGTAGAAGTTACAACAGAAGCCGAAGATGCTGAAGATGCTGATGCTGAAAGCTTAGGCGACGTTTCAATCGCTGACGAAGACGCTGAAAATGTAGACGTAGATGTAGCAGCAGACGCTAAGTAATTTTAAGAAAATAAACCTTGCCTTTTGCAGGGTTTATTTTTTTTGCACAGAAAAATCCGCAAAAATAACCTCTTCTGTAAAAGTTTCGGCATATTGTATATAAAACCTGAAAGGAGAAAAATAATGGCAAAAACAAAACGAAAAATAAACAAGCAGTCTGTTATGCAGAAACAGCAATGGAAATATATGCGAAGGCGGTACCCGTTCCTTGTGCCGGTCAGGCATTGGTATACAGGAATGAAAATGACAAAAAAAGAGATAAAAAATACTCCGCCGATTTTAAGCCTTGAAAGCCGTGATATCCCTGATGGCTGGGTGAACAGGTTTGGGCATGAACTGTGTGAAGAACTCCGGGCTGAATTGATTAGATGCGGATGTCTGAACAGTGCCTTTGTCATGATGGCGAAAGAGAAGTTTGGTGAATTAAGGCTGTGCTTAGCCGGTACTCCGAAAGGATGTAAAGCAGACGACATTATAGATAAATACAGTGAGATTTCAAGACATGTATGTGCCAGATGTGGAAAGATGGACACGCCGATGATAAATTATGGCGGCTGGTATATCCCTTACTGTAAAGAATGTTATGAATATAATCAGTCATTTAAAGATGGTTGGTCAATGAGTGATATCACATATGAAGAATCGGTGATTTCTATAAAAGACGAAATGACGCCGAGAAAACTGACATGGATAATGGCCGATGACAAGCGGCAGGAAATAGATATCTCTGATACTGTAGATAAGCTTCGCGAAAAACATATCAATAAGCATATCGATATTTTGCCGCATTACAGAAAGGGGGATAAATAAATGCCCGCTATTGCATTTTTAGTTATCAGTTTTTTGGGTGGCTTTGAAATCACAAAACGTATGAAAGTAAATATCTGGGGGCGAATCGCAGCAGGTATTGGCATTGGTTATCTGATATCCGGATGGATTGCATATATCGTATCATACTTTTCAAAAGTGATACTTGGGTTGACGCATCCTAAAGTGTACGGAAATATCGCTTCAATTGCAGTTATGCTGCTGATTACATTCCTGCTTATCGCAAAAGATAAAACAAAAACGTCTTTGGCTACTACCAAAAAGGAATCTGCATTTTTTATAGTACTTTTTGCGTTTATTTTATGGACGATGTTCTATGTGTTTCATGCAACAACAGAAAACGGAAAAGAGCTGATAAAATCAGGCGTCACTATTTTCAGTGATTTTGCACCTCATACAGCGATGATTCGGTCGTTTTCGCTGCATGATAACTTTCCGACACAGTATCCGCATTACGGAGGGGCAGATGTAAAATATCATTTCATGTTTCAGTTTCTGGCCGGAAACCTTGAATATTTAGGACTTAGGATTGACTGGGCTTTCAACTGGATTTCTGCCACTTCACTTTGGAGCTTCCTGATGCTTTTGTATTTTATTGCAAAAAAGGTAACCGGATATGCTGCAGCCGGCGTAATTACGGTTTTCATGTTCTTCTGTCGAAGCAGCTTTGCAGCCCTTGATAAGATTGTAAACACTCTTGCTGACGGCAGATGGTCTGATTTTTTTAATAATTCACAGTTTATTGGGTATACGAATCATGAGGACTGGGGGCTTTGGAATTACAATGTATTTTTAAATCAGAGGCATCTTGGTTTCGGACTTTTAATTGCGGCAATCGCAATCATGTATTTTATAGACCGTCTTGAATGGCTTGATGATATAGAAGTAAGCGGTGAGGGACGACTCTCACGCTTGAAATCCGAATGTGTGATAATCGGCAGACATATTGCAGCATCAAAAGATGCCTGGACAGTTTCCCCCGGTTGGAAAACGGCAGCAGTAGTTGGTCTTATGCTTGGGGCATTGTCATTCTGGAATGGGGCAGTAGTAGTGGCAACACTTCTGATTCTGTTTGGTTTTGCGGTTTGGTCTGACCATAAGCTTGATTATGCAGTGACAGCAGTGATAACTTTGATTCTGACATTTATTCAGACAAATTTCTTTATGGATAAGAGCGTCGGGCAGAGTATAGGCGTGACTTACCAGTTTGGATTTTTGGCTGATGAACTGACAATGCCTGGTGTTATCACATATCTTATAAAACTTGCCGGTATTTATTTTATCGGGGTTGTGGTTCTGATGCTGGTCTTAAGACCAAGCTTTAAGGCTATGATTTTTTCATTCATCCTTCCGGTATTTTTTGCTTTTACTGTATCTATGACTCCAGACATTGCGGTCAATCATAAATATGTCATTATTGCGACAATCTTTTTGAATATCTTCTTTGCGTATGCAATTGTAAGACTTTGGAAGGACTGGCATGGAATATTGACAAAATGCATTGCTGTAATTTTAATTGTCCTGCTTACTGTTACCGGGGCTTATGATTTATTGACCATTTATAATTCCGATAAGAATGCTGTTGGTATTGACCTTGACAGTAAGCTGACAGGATGGCTGAAAGACAATATAAAAGAAACAGACCTGGTGCTGACAGGTGAAGATTCAATGAGTGAGACCACCTTTGCCGGGATTATGCTCTACAACGGCTGGCCATATTATGCCTGGTCTGCCGGATATGATACTGAAACAAGAGCCCATAATGCGATTACAATTTATGGCTCTGATAATAAAGAAGAAATTGAGAACCTTGTAAAATGTGAGGATATTACATATATTGTTTATACTGATGGTATGACTTATGAAGATAATCCGTGTAGTGATAAGGTTATCAAACAGCTTTACGATTGCGTATTTGAGGATGTGAACGTAAGAGTATATAAAACGGTCTAAAAAAAATAAAAAAAACAATGGCAAAAACGTTATTTTTTTAAAAATATTTAGCATATTGTATATGTCTGAGAAATCAGATGATAATATATGCATCTATGAGCCCTCCTAAAAATCAGCCCCGCACCAGGTTTTGCTTGGCGCGGGGCTGATTTGCTGTTTAGTTTTTCGCAAAAAAATTGCGTTTTTTTTTAAAATTCGGCATAATAGAAATAGAAAAATACAAAAGGAGAGTAAAAAATGTCAAACAAAATTTCAAAAAAAGCAACATCTGCCACAATTACAAAAGATGAGCTTATAAAAGTCATACTGATTTTTACAGCATGCGTACTTGCCGCGGTCAGCCTGCCGTATATGATGCTGGGGAAAAATGATGGTACAATATTCCTGCAGTGGGAGATATATTTATTGCTTATGACGGTAATGTCAATACCTTTATCACAGGTATTATTTAATCAATGCCAAAGCCTGCTGCCTTTCGGAAAAACGCTTGGTATCGTGCTTCCCGGGTTTGTGATGTGGGTGCTTGGTGTAGTTTTTAAGGTTCCGTTTACAAATATGACCGGAATCGGTGTTCTTATTGCATACGCCATTTTTAATGTTGCGATATACAAAGCAGCAAATAAAAGGCAGAAGATATGTTTAAAAATGGTCACTGATGGGCTTAAAAAGTATGCAAAATATGAAATCATCTTTTATATCATCTTCTTATTTTGGGTGTATCTGATTGGTTTTAACCCATCAGCTTATGGAACAGAAAAGTTTATGGACTATGGCTTTTTGCAGAAAATGCTGGTTTCTTCAAAACTTCCTCCCGATGACGTATGGTTTGCCGGAAAGCCTATTAATTACTATTACGGTGGACAGTATTATGCAGCATTTATTGCAAAAACAATGATTGGCGGTATCTCAAAAGCAGAATATTCGTATAATATGATGCGTGCCGTGATTCCAGCCCTTATGTTTATGGGTGTGTTTGCATTAGTTGAACAGATGCTTACAGACAGAAAGACAATGATACCGGCAACGGCAGCTAATGCATATAGTAATAAGAGGAATTATAAAATCAATTTCTTTGCTGTTTTATCAGCTTGTGTGGCAGTTTTTGCGGGCAATGCTCATTATATCATATACGGAATCATAAAGCCTTTGTTTAATGTAAGCGGGGAGCCGTCCGGATATTGGTTTCCGGATGCAACAAGATATATCGGTTATAACCCGGAAGTAAAAAACGACCAGACAATACATGAATTTCCATGTTATTCATTCGTTCTTGGTGACCTCCATGCTCATATGATAAATATTATGTTTGTAGTGCTTGTTATCGCATTACTGTACAGCTTTCTGAAACTGAGAAAAGAGAGCAGTGTTACAGCAAAAACGTTATGGAAATTCCCTCAACTGTTTGTAATTGGTATTGTGTGGGGGTTGTTTAACTGGACTAACTATTGGGATTTTATTATATATATTGTAGTAATCGCATTAACTATTTTCGCATCCAATATCATTTCGGAAGAGAAGTGGAAAAAGATAATTGTATATTCTGCTTTACAGACCGTTATGGTCGTAGTGATTGGGATGATTGCCGTAATGCCTTTTACAATGAATTTCCAGAGTGTATTTAAAGGAGTAGGCATCGCAGAACATCATTCAGCATTTTATCAGCTGTGTATCCTTTGGGGTATTCCGGTATTTATGGTAATTGTTTTTTCCTGTGTCTTTATTGCGAAGATAGTTTCAGACAGCAAGAAAGAAGGGTTTAAGACAGCACGGTGTGAAATCCTGCCGGCAAATATATTTGCTTTTATATTAGGATGCAGCGCAATAGGGCTTGTCATCATTCCTGAACTGGTATATGTAATTGATATTTATGAAGCAACACATGCCAGGGCAAATACAATGTTTAAGCTTACATATCAGTCATTTATAATGTTTAGTGTTTGCTTCGGATATATGCTCTATGTATTATCAGAAAATAAGAAAAAAGTAGTTAAAGTAATTACATGGATACTTGTTTCATTAAATGTCCTGATGTTTGGCTACTTCTTCAATGCCGCGAATTCCTGGTTTGGGACATGGACGGACGCTTCAACCCGGAAGGGAACCAGTGCATTGATTTACCTTGATGAAGAGGATTTCGCAAAAGAAAAAGACGCTCTGCTGTGGCTGAAGGAATATTCAGAGAATAATGAAATAGACGGAGCTATTGCAGAAGCGCCAGGAGATAGTTATACTGCATATGAAAGAGCATCAGTTATTTCAGGTATGTCAACACCTGCCGGATGGAAGGTTCATGAATGGTTATGGCGAGACAGCCTTGACGGTATCTCAGCAAGAATCAGTGATATTGATTATCTTTACAGCACGTCAACTGATACAGAAGAAGTAAAGAAGATTATAAAAAAATACGATATAGAGTATATCTTCTTCGGAACCAGAGAACTTGAAAAATACGGAACAGCAGTAAAAGAAGACGTAAAAAAACTTGGTGATGTAATTTATGAAGACGACGGAGCCTTTATCGTAAAAGTTAAATAGCATGCAGCCGGGAGATTTCCTCCCGGTTGTTTTTCTTTCTAACCGTTAGAAAAATCCGCAAAACAGGAACAGTGTTGAAAAATTTCTGCATATTGTAATAAACACACAAAAAAAGGAGGCCAAAAAATGTCAAAAGAGAAAGAGAAGGCAGGCGATACACCAGAAGAGCTTGATATGCTTTTCGGAAAAAATCGTATTTACATGCTGGATTTCGAACACCGGACAAGAAAAATGTACGCGTATGCCTATGCAGCAGCCGCATCAGAAGGCGATATCAAAAGAGTAGAAGAGAGACTGATAGAGCTGCAGCTAAGAAAAGACATAGAAGAATGCCAGGAAAAAGGGCTTGATGAAAAACTTAAAATCCTGCAGGGGTTGTACGATATGTGGTTCTGAACAGAAAAAAAGACATGTGTGATTGAGACACATGTCTTTTTGCATACCGACAAAAAAAGAGTGTATAATAGTGTAATAGTTTCGTTTTTTTGTGAATAATGTGAATGATTTGGCTTGCCGGTATACTGAAACTACTTAAAGCAGGCTGTGAAAGAAAAGAAACGGAATCCTCCTTTTCTGAAATTTTTGTAACAAATTTGTAACGTTGCCTGCTTTAAGCTTTTCTATCCTCCTTTCTTAATAAATTCCCAATAGCAATATGCAAGAAAAAACCGCAGATAAAATCTGCGGTTATATTTTCACGTCATTTGACGTGCATGTTATTCTGTTTTTCATAAAACAGACAGAAAAGTTTAGTATAAAATTTCCGGAATCTTTACCCCTAAATTTTCAAGAAAATCATTATATTAAGCCTTTCTTATATTTTTTTATTTTTTTTGTTTAATTAAGCTTGATTTATATATAAGTAATATGAAAAAATAAATACTGCTAAATAAACCCTGAATTAAACACCGCCCCACAGCGCCTGCGGGGGTTTGGCGAAAATTTCATTCGCAATCTCCTTTCTTAATTATTAGATACAAATATAGTATGCCAGAAAAAAATACGGATAAAAAACGAAAAACAAAAAAATAATAAAAAAAGAAAAAGCAGCGGCGAAAGCCGCTGCAAAAAAAAATCAAATGAGGTCTGCGAGGCAAGGGATTGCCGTAATCGCAGCCAATGCGACAAACATTAATGCGAGGCTGACGATGCCAAAATGTTCTTCACGGTCATCATCATAGTAATCATCGCTGTCGTCAACATCAAGATATTCTAAGATATCCGCGTTGTCGTCCATCAGGTTCATCTTGTTCAGCATCTTATCCAGAAACAGTCTGTTGAAGTCAGTCCTTCTATCAAGCTCTTCAAGCTCCTCCTTGATTACTGAAAAACCTTCTTTAATACTTTCAATAAAGTTTGTCATATGAATTTCCCCTTTCGTTTATAAGTTTTTTTGTGACATTAACAATATGCCGGATTTTTTCACAATAAAAAAAGAAGCCGACAAAAATTTGCCGGCTAAACTTCTTTTGAATGAGAGTGGCTGCATGCAATCATCATCCTAAAAGGATGATAATTGCAGACATTGCTGCCCACAATGCTGTAGCCGCAACTGCGGCCTTCAACATTGTAACAACTCCGAGAGGAGAAGAGTTGCATTCCTCTTCTTCCTCCGGGTCTGGGTCATTTAACATGACTTTTTTAAGGAGCCACTGACTTACATCAGTTCTTTTGTTCAGCTCCTCCAGTTCTTCTTTAATCACCATATGCAGGCAGCGCGCCTGCCACATAATTTTTTTCATTTCTTTTCCCCTTTCTTTTTTGCTGTTGAAACAGTAAAAACAAAAAATTTTTAAGCACAAATAATATGCTGGAATTTTTGCTGTATAAAATCGCAAGGCCAAAAAGGGCTAAGGCGTCAGCTTGTCAGACTCACGGTAGCAAAAGAAAACCCGCAAAATTGTATCTAAAAAAATACAATATATTGTTTTTTATGAGCTCTTTTTTCTCGCATATTAAATCTGTAAATAAGTTTTGCTCTTAATTTTTGAGCATTACAAAAATAAAAAACAAAGAAAAGGAGAAAAAACATGAACATTAAAAAAGCAAAAAATGAGGTAATGAAGGCGGTTAAGATTTATCTGGAGAAAGACGAGCATGGTGAATACAGAGTACCTGTAGTTCGTCAGCGTCCGCTGTTTCTGCAGGGTGCACCAGGACTTGGTAAGACGGCTATTATGGAGCAGGTTGCATCAGAGCTTGATATTGCTCTGGTATCTTATTCCATGACACATCACACCCGTCAGAGTGCGATTGGCCTGCCATTCCTGAAAGAAGTAACTTATGGTGGAAAAACTTACACTAAGTCCGAGTACACTATGAGTGAAATCATTGCATCTGTTTATGATGTAATTGAGAAGACAGGAAAGAAAGAGGGAATTCTGTTCCTCGATGAGATTAACTGCGTATCAGAAACTTTGGCGCCAGCGATGCTGCTTTTCCTGCAGTATAAGAGATTCGGAAATCTGTCTGTCCCAGAAGGATGGGTAGTAGTTACAGCAGGTAACCCGCCGCAGTACAATAAATCTGTTAAGGATTTTGACGTGGCAACTCAGGACCGTTTAAAAATGGTTGAGATTGAGCCAGAACTGAAATGCTGGAAAGAATATGCATATAATGCAGGAATTCATCCGGCGATTACCGCGTTTCTGGAGACCAACAACAAATACTTCTATGATATCAAATCCACAGTAAACGGTAAGGAATACATTACTGCACGTGGATGGGAAGACTTAAGTACTGAGATTCAGGCTTATGAAAGAAATAATTTCCCTGTCGATGAAGATTTGATTATGCAGTACATTACCAATAAGGAATGTGCTCGTAAGTTTGCTGTTTATTATGACCTGTTCAAGAAATATCGTGTTGATTATGCAATCACCGATATCCTTGCAGGAAGCATCAGTGAAGGAGCCGTAAACAAGGCTGCGAAAGCGCAGTTTGACGAGCGCCTGTCCATTATCTCCATGATTATGGAAGCTATCGGTACATCTGCAAAGGTTGTAACAACCGATGACGCTGCAATGCGTGAGGTTGTAACAAATCTCCGTCGGCTTAAAAAAGCTGTCGGAAGCTCCGATGCCATCTATCAGATGCTGCAGGGCAGAATTGACGAAGTCAAGGACAAGATGGAGAAAGAAAAACAGGCAAACGCACTGTCAGGCCAGAAGAAAGCCGTATACAACACCGAAATCAGAATGTATGAAAAATACAAAAAAGAGATTGATGAAAAAGGTGTATTCGGCAGCGGCAATGCTGAGCAGTTTGCGGTTGTTAGAGCTGCATTCCAGGCAGACGTTAAGTCTCATACTGCTCGTCAGAATAAAACTGATAAGCAGATGGATAATGCGTTTACATTCATTTCCAAGGCATGGGGTGATGATAACCAGGAGATGACTCTGTTTGTCGCAGAACTTACAGCTAATAGAAATATTGCTGAGTTCATTGCAACAAATAAGAACAAGAGTTACTTCCAGCACAACAGCTCTATGCTGGTATATGACCAGGACAAGAATCTTAAAGAAGAGATTCAGGACGTTCTTGCGTCTGCATAACTTGCTTTTTGTTAACCCGGGATTTTTTATCCCGGGCTTTTTTGTTGTCTTAAAAATCCCGCATATTAAAGAATGAAACAAAAAAGTATCAAACAAGAAAGGAAGTAAAAAAAATGAATAATGTAATTAGTAACCCAAACCCGGAGCTCGGAAAGTATCAGCAGCTTGCTGAAAAATGCATGAAACTTGTAAAGAACAAGCTGTATTTTAAGCATAAGGCTTTAAGTCCTGCAATTTACAGAATGCCAATCAACTATGTCGACCCGGGAATCGGAATCTTCGGAACTGACGCAAACCAGATTTATGCAGACCCAATGGATGTGATTTCAAGGTATAAAAATTCGCCTGAAAGATTAATCCGTTCATACCTGCATATGCTGTTTCACTGTATTTATCTGCATCCATTCCAGACGCAGCTGAATATTGACAATGGCGTATGGAATATTGCATTAGATATCTGCTGTGAAAATGCAGTAATGCGATTAAATCCGGAAGCAATTGACGGTGACGTAGAACGTCAGCAGATTATTGCCGGTATTAAAGGCAAAGTCAAGATGTTCATTCCTGAGCTGGTTTATAATGAACTGATGCAGAATCAGAACAATTACAATTTCTTTGATTTAACTGCATTGTTTCATATGGATGACCACGTATGGCTGAATCCTCCGCAGGGAGGAAAAGGTAACGATGAGGATGAAGACAATCCTTACCAGAACCCAAACGCTCAGAGTCAGCAGGGTGACGGAGATGATGACCAGGACCAGCAGAATCAGCAAAATGGCGATGGCAACGGTAATGGCGAAGACGGACAGGATGAAAACCAGCAGGGCGGAGATGGAAACGGTAATAATAACAATAAAAACCGAAATAACCAGAACCGACAGAATCAGCAGAACAGCCAGGGAAACAATAATCAGGATAAGAGGAAAGAGTGGAGCGATGTCTCAAGGCAGGTTGCCGCAGACATGTCTTCTTTCAATAAAGGCGATGGAGCCGGTGACCTGATGCAGGAGATTGATTTCCTGACAGAAGATAAGATGGAATATGACGAATTCCTTCGTGCTTTTTCTGTAACTGAAGAAGTTATGAAAATCAACGAGGATGAATTTGATTATATGTCTTATGTGTACGGCTTGACTGGCCTGCCTGATTCAACTGGACAGAAGACTATCGATAAACAGGTTCTTCTGATTGAGCCGCTGGAATACAAAGAAGACAAAGTTATTAAAGACTTTGTTATCGCTATTGACACATCAGGTTCCTGTTCCGGAGAACTGGTTAAAAGGTTCCTGAATAAAACTTATTCTATCCTGAAAGAGACAGAGAGTTTTTCTTCAAGGGTAAATATCCATATCGTTCAGTGTGATGCACGTATCCAGAATGATACTAAAATCACAAATATGGAAGAGATGGAAGACTTCATGAAGAATATGAAGCTGTATGGCTTTGGCGGTACCGACTTCAGACCTGTATTTGAGTATGTTGATACCCTTATCAAAAATAAGGAGTTTGACAATCTCTGCGGTCTTATCTATTTTACAGATGGATATGGTACATACCCAACTATGCCTACACCATATAAGACAGCGTTTGCATTCCTGGAGGATTACGACCATAAGGCTGTTCCACCGTGGGCAATGTCTGTATACTGGAAGGATGATGAGCTTGTAACCTCAGAAGACTAATTATTCACTAAATATGAAGGCCGGCAATTAAATTTGCCGGTTTTTTCTTTTTTGCTGAAAATTTTGCATATTAAATACGAACAAAAACAATGAAAGGAGAGAAGACTATGGATAGAGAAACGGCAAAAAATATAATTTCTTCAAGTCTTCCGCAGTATTTAGCACAGAAAGGGATAAATTTAGGAAGACCTTTCCTGTGTTTAAATCCAGAACACGTAGACCATTCACCAAGCATGAGCTATGACAGACGGCGAAACCGCTGCCATTGTTTCAGCTGTGGTATAGACGCTGATATTTTTGATATTATTCAGTGGGATTACAATACATCAGGTTTTGCAGAGGCATTTGACATTGCCTGCGACCTTTTTGGCCTTGACATTGAAAAAAGAGAGCGAAAAGAAAAGCCAAAAATCAAGCCTGCAAAAGAAATAAGATATACTAAAAATGCAGATGTGAAAAGAGCAGAACCTGAGGTATGTGATAAGGTGTATAACACATTAAAAAAATTATCACCACTTACTGAAAAAGACAAAAAATATCTGTCTGAAATCAGAGGGTTATCAGAGAAGAGGATAAAAAAGGACTATTTCAGGCTTATCATTGATGACAATGAACGCCAGAAGATGACTGATAAGATTGAAAAGCTTACTGGCTATTCAAAAGATGTTATCAAATATGTCCCCGGCTTCTTTGTACGAAAGGATACTGGTAAACTTGATTACTGCAATGAAGCAGGCATTGGTATTTTAATACGTAATGCTGAAGGTCTTGCAACAGCTGTTCAAATCAGGCGGGATACGGCAGAAAAAAAGAAGAGATATTGCTGGTTCACTTCTATTTTTGCAGTTGACAGCCCGGCTTGCGACGGCGGCAGCACTCCAGGAGCGCAAAAAGATATCATGATTCCTGATAACCCTAAAAAATGTCTTTGTATTACTGAGGGACGTTTTAAGTCAGAAATGCTGGCTGCAAATGGGAATATGGTGATATCTATTCAGGGGGTATCGTCCTGGAAAGGTATTGATGAGATTATCCTTAAAATGAGAAAGGAGCATAACATCGAAAGTATTTTTATGATGTTTGATTCCGATATCATGGGAAACCGTCAGGTATTCAATTCAATATCCGCCATGACAATAATGCTTGCCAATACAATCCCGGATTTAAAAATCAGATTTGCTGTCTGGGGAATTAAATATGGCAAAGGTGTTGATGATTGTGTTCTTGCTGGAAATATAAAGCATGTGAAATATGTTGACGCAGCACAGTTTATATCTGTATGCAACAATACATTTGATATGCTGTTAAAAAAATACAATGTGGCATCGTTTAAAAAAATGAAGAGCGAAGACAGAAAAGAATTCTCAAAAATTCTTCAAAAAGAAAATGAGAGAGCATTGTTAAGCAGCAAGGCAAAATCAAACCCAAAAGAAGCAGCGTAGTTTTAAGCAGAAGGCGAAGCCTTCTGCTTTTTTACGTGGTAACCGGCCTGTCCAAGAATTTCCGTTTTTCATTGATTTTTGCATATTAAGAATGAACCAAAAAAACAATTACCAAGAAAGGAATTAAAAATATGACAAAGATGGCGAAAGAAGAGTTCGATGAACTTCAGAAATCAGGAAAAACATTATGTAATTACTGTACTAACCATGAGTGTGAATGCTGTAAGGTCTCAAAACTTATTGCAAAGGCCTATGTAGCAGAAAGACTCTCTGCAGGCAAATAATTTTAAGAAAGGAACAAAAAAAAATATGACAAAAATGTCAGAATACAAAGTAGTATTTGCTGTATATGCAACCATACAGGATATGTATGACGACACTGGATGTGTCGTGTATAGCGGAACAACACATACATATGGCGGATACTCCTTGAGTAACGCCAGAGTTTCTTTGGCAATCTGCGCAAGGTCTCCAAGAGATGCTTATAATCATGGCTTACAGATGATGGAAGAAGGAAATGTCAATTTCGGTAAAGCCAATGTAGAGACGTGGGGATTGGAATACGTAACAGATGGATACAATTCATGGTCTTCTAGCGACCTCAGGTAAATAAATTACCGAGATGAAATCATGAGACTCTCTCGGCAAATGGTTTTAAGAAAGGAGCCAAAAAATATGGCAAAAAAAATGACAAAAGAGCTCTACGAAAAGCTTAATATGGCAGGGAAAACGCTTTGCGAGTATTGCGAGAATGACGAATGTTCATGTTGCCAGGTAACACGCCTGATGGATGATGCATATGCAGAAGCGGTAGAGGAGGGGATTATAGATGATGCCTGAAAAATACGAAGTTGCTTTTGTAGTGTATGCTGATATTCCGGAAAAGGACTCCAGTATTGGAGATTTGGAATGCAATGGAACACTGAGAAGTTACAACTGCTATTCTTTAAGGGATGCAAGAATGTATTTCACAATTTCTGCTGAAACGCCAGAAGAGGCATACAAAAAAGGGCTTGAAAAAATGCAGTCCGGAAATGCTGATTTCGGGGAAGCAGTGGTGGAAGACTGGTACTTGGAGCACGTTTCCTATGGCGACAAATACTGGTACAAGGAAGACCTTGCACTCTGATTGTCTATATGCAGGCGGCAAAATTGCCGCCTGTTTTTTTTGTAAAAAAAATCCGATAAAAAATTCTTTTTTCTGGAAAATTAAGCATATTGTATATATAAGAAAAAAAGCAAACAAAAGGAGGAAAAAAAAGATGAAAAAAAATTTAAAAAAGAAATTTCTGGCAGTATTATGTTCAGCGGCAACAGCTGCTTCCATGCTGCCGGCAGTGTCTGTCATTCCTGTTATGGCAGATGCGTCAAAAGTTGTATCTATTGGCAATGACCTTACAGATGCACAGAAAAAGACTATGATGAGATATTTTGGCATTGAAAATGATAAAAGTGTGCAGCAGATTACAGTAACCAATAAAGATGAGATTTCTCACCTTTCCAGCTATATCCCACTGGAACAGATTGGGACAAGGACTGTAAGCTGTGCGTATATCAAACCAACCGAATCCGGCGGAATCAGGGTAAGGACAGCAAACCTGCAGTATGTAACTGCAAACATGATTGCTTCTATCCTTGCAGACCTTGGCATTAAGAACTGCGAAGTCGTGTATGACTGTCCGTTCCAGGTATCCGGAACAGGTGCATTGACCGGAATCATCATGGCGTATGAAACAGCAACCGGTGAAACAATTGACCAGGCCAAAAAGGATATCGCGACACAGGAAGTTATCGTGACAAAAGACCTGGCAAAAGACATTGGAAACGTCCAGGCTGAATATGTCATCAACCAGGCAAAAGTAGAAGCGGTCCAGAATAACATTTCCGATAAGCAGGAAATTCAAAATACGGTAACAAATATTGTAAACAATAACAATATTAACATTTCTCAGGACCAGATTGAAAATATCACAAACCTGACACAGAATATCGTAAACGAAGATTATGGCGATACATACATTGAAAATATTACAGAAATCAATAATAACATCAAGCAGGAAATCATCAAGCAGGAAATCGCCGTTTCTGAAGATGCGGATATTGATATTGATGTTTTCTTCTTTTGCATTGTTATATATCTCTCTTTATGTTTTTGTATATACAATATGTAGAATTTGCGTCGCTAACATCAGCGTGCGTAATTGCGGCAGGAATGTATGCTAAATACAGAACCAGAAAAACAGATTTTTGCTAAATATCTAACAGGAGGAAAAAATAATGAAAAAAAATAACAAGCTGCTTGCCTTTATCTGTGCAGCAGCAACAGCGGCATCAGGACTTACACTTAGTATGCCATATAATGTATTTGCAGATGCAACAAAGGTAGTTTCTATTGGTAATGACCTGACAGATGCCCAGAAGAAAACAATGCTTAAATATTTTGGCATTGAAGGTGACCAGAGCGTTCAGCGAATAAACGTAACTAACAAAGATGAAATTTCTCATCTTTCCAGTTATATTCCACTTGAACAGATTGGCACAAGAACAGTAAGCTGCGCTTACATCAAACCAACTGAATCTGGCGGAATCAGGGTAAGAACGGCAAACCTGCAGTATGTAACTGCAAATATGATTGCTTCTACTCTCGCAGACCTTGGCATTAAGAATTGCGAAGTTGTATCTGCCTGCCCGTTCCAGGTATCTGGAACCGGTGCATTGACCGGAATCATCATGGCGTATGAAACAGCAACCGGTGAAACAATTGACCAGGCAAAAAAAGATATTGCAACCCAGGAAGTTGTTGTGACAAAAGACCTAGCAAAAGATATCGGAAATGTTCAGGCTGAATATGTTATAAATCAGGCAAAGGTTGATGCTATTAATGGCGATATGAAGGACAAGGAGCAGATTCAGGAGAATGTCACTAATATTGTTAACAATAACAATATCAACATTTCAAATGACCAGATTGAAAACATTACAAATCTGACCCAGAATATCGTAAATGAAAATTACGATAATTCATACACAGAAAATATCACTGAAATCAATAACAACATCAAGCAGGAGATTGATGCATCAGATGACATTGATATTGACGTAGATATTGAAGACACCAATGCAGACGATGACGAGGAGCTGGTTCCGGATGACAGCATTACAGAAAATCTTGACGACAGCCTGCTCGGTGATAATGTAATTGCTTCTTCAACTGATGATGCTTCCTTGATTGTTGATACCGCAGAAAGCAGCGAAAGCACTGAAGAAGGCACCGAAAGTGAAGCTGGAACTGTGGAGGATACAGACGAGACAGATGGCGATACAAGTGATGATACTGATATTGCTGATAACGCAGACACCACAGATATCGAAAATGACGAAAGCGAAACGGCACCGAATGGTGATGTGTCAGAGCCGGAAGAAACTGGCGATAATGAAGATGATGAAAGCACCGAAAGTGAAACTTCAGAAGGCAGCAAAACAACAGATACTGATGCAAATACAGATACTGACGAGGACTCTGATACAGAAACCGAAACAGACACAGATGCTGAAGCTGATGGAGACGCATCCGACGATGCTGAAAAGACCTGCGATAGCGTTGAGGACGGAAAAGACCTTGATGATATCGTGATTCCAGAAGATGGCTTATCATATTTTGGATACGATATAAACGCCATCAAAGATGCTTCTGATGAAAATACAGCTAAGAGATTTTTACAGCTTGAAAACAATATGAAAGAGGCATTTCCGTTCTCATTAGGCAATTATGCAGATTGTCTGCTGAACCAGGGGAAATTGTTAGACAGTGAGACAGGAGAGCCGTTAGAAAATGTAGATGAATCAAAGCTGATGTCTCATATCACGAAGTATATTCTCGCTACATATGAAAATTACATCCTGACACGTCCGACGGAAAGTCTGCAGAGCGAATTTGACGATACTATCAAATCTGAAATTGATGAGGGCTCCATCCAGACTGAAGACGAAGAGAAGGTAAGGGAGATTATTTCACATGCGAGAATACCTATCGCAAAGCCAGCAGAGGCTACTGATAACTCTGCATCTGATGAGACAGCGACAGATGATGAAGCCGTATCACTTGAGGATATACTTGGCTAAAAATATATTAAAAAGAAGCGAAAAAATTTCGCTTCTTTTTTTTCGTAAAAAAAACACAAAAATAAAAAATTTCTGCATATTGTCTGTATGAAATATTTGTAGAAACGGAGTAACAGTAAGAATAACCATGACCAGAGAAGAAGCAGGCAAAAGAGGGCGTGAGATAGCGGCAAGAGCAAGAGCTCAGAAGCGCGAATATTATACAGATGGAAATACGGTAAGACATGTAAAACCTCAAAGCAGAGTCGCCAATCCATATATAAGTAAAGATAGAAATAAAGATAAATATAACAGCAGAAGCGAAATGCGACAGCCAGAAAGGAACACATCTGCGAGAAAACGCATTGATTTCCAGATAGAAAAACATCGTATAGAGGAAAGAAAAAAGCAGCAAAAAATAGAACAACAAAGACAGCAAAAAGAAAGACGGAGAGAGAAGCAGCAGGCAAAAGAGCAGGCTTTTATCGATAGAGAACGGCAACAGAAGGCGAACAGAAAGCGTACTTCAGCGGCTACAATAAGCAGGAACAGACAGAACGCTACACAGATGCAGCGTGGCTTCGTAGTGTTTCTTATGATTGCGTCAATCGCCGTATTGTTTTCATGCATTCATTACCTGCAGCTGAAATCAGAGCTGACTTACAAAATGCAGACAGTAGCCAACCTGGAATCCGAGCTTGAGGAGCTGAGAAATTATAATGACGCTTATGAGAACGAAGTACTTAACAGTGTAGACCTTGAAGAGATAAAGCAGAAAGCCATAGGCAAGCTTGGGATGAAGTATCCGGATGCGGAGCACGTGCAAGAGTATGACGCTAATAGTAAGGGATATATGAGACAATACCAGATTGTAGGAGAAGAAAAATAAATGTATAGGTATAGTAAGACACAGTTTGGATAAAACGGCAGATGATTCTGCCGTCTTTTTGTTGTTTCGGTAAAATGCATATGTATATAGGTCATATTTATGTTTTGAATAGTGAAGGGGTATGATGCGAATAAATATATGAAAAAAAGCCAAGAATTATTTTTGGTAAGCTTGCTTTACCAGAAGAAGATTTTGGGATGAAGTTTTCCAAATAAACAAAAAAATAAAAATTTTATTAGGACTTAAAAAAGTAAGAGTTTTACTTCTATGTTTTGTTTTATAGATTTAATCCCTTTTACTCTTTTTTTATTATCCCTGTTAAAATTATCTTATCTATTATAACCTTTGCTTTTTTATTCTTTGGTCTGACTCTGTTTTGATGGTTATGGCCTTTTGGCTTTGTGTGTACTGATTTTGTTGTTTTGCCTTGTGTTCGGCTGGTTTGCCTGTTTTGTCCCTTGTGTTTGGCTTTGTGTGTACTGATTTTGCCGCTTTGCCTTGTGGTTGGCTTAATTCTGTCGTTTTGGCCTTGTATGGTCTGGTGTTACTGTTTTGTCTTGATGCAGTCTAATGCTGTGGCTTTATTGTCTGGTATGGTCTGAATTTGCCTGTGGCTCTGTCTGTTTAGCCTTATTCTTACTGAAAGTCCTTATCTTTGGTGTATCCATTTTTTATCTTTTTTTTATACCTTTTTACCACTTTTTACACCATTTTCATACCTTTTTATCCCTTTTAACACCTTTTCATACCCCTTTTTCTCTTTTTTTTCTACTGTCGGATGTATGCTCCCTGTCTGCCGTTTTGAAGGAAGCGGGAAAAGTGGGCGAAAAAATGTATGTATGCCTGTGGCTTGGTAAGTGTGTACCTCTTTTTGCTATGCTGTAGTGGTTGCGTTATGGTTGCTTGGCTTTTCTGCGTTGTATATGCCTGCAAAATGTGGGTATGCGAAGAGTAGTGGTTTGGTCTGTTTCTGTTTCTGCCGGCTGGTTTGAGGGGTGGGAGAGTAGTGATGGGGTCGCTGGAAGAACTGCTGCTGGCTGGAAATGTGGTTTCAGGTGTATATATAGTGTATGCACTTTTTGAGAATAGAAAATGGATATTTAGTGTATATATAGTGTATGCATTTTTTTACTTTCTGCCCGCTTGTCTGCCCGCTGGAGTTCGCGTGTGGTGAAAAAATGTACGTATATAAACATATGCATCTCTGCTGCCGGCAGGATGCCGGCAGCTTTTTTTGTGTATACGTTAAGCTATGCATATCACTTCAAATTTTGCATACGTAAACATATGCATTTTGTTCTTTTTTTTGTGTATGTAAACATATACACTTTGTTTTCTTTTTTGTACATATAAACATACATACTTCTCCTGCTGCCCACAAAAAAAATATGCAAATAAACCTGCACAAAACTTTCTGAAATCCGCACACATAAACCAGCCGCTACACTTTCTTAAAATACATACATAAACATATGCACGCATAATGCCAGCTTTGTTTGCTGTATGTAACTTTACATATACATTTTTTTCTTTTTTATATATACATAAAGATATGCACAAAAGAATCATCCCTTTTTGTGTTTGTAAAGATGCACAAAAAAAGAGGAAAAAATAAGCATATAAAACATATACACTTTTCGCCATTTCTCCCGCCTTTTCTTTCCCGCCCTGCCGCCTTCGGCGGCAGGGCTTGGCGCCTCTCGGCAAAGTTCCACCCGGGAAACCACCCCGCCCCCAGGGGCGCCCCTTTCTTTTTCTCCCTTATCTCTTCCCGCGTAGTATACATATCTTTTTCAATCTATTTCTTCTCTCCATTCATTTCTTTCCGCCCATTGTTCCATCCCGCGTAGTATACATTTTTTTCCATCCCTCTCGGGGCTCCATTCCGTCCCTCTGTCTTTCCTCCCGCCGCCCGTTCGCTCCCGGGAGGCCATCTCACCCCCGTGGATTCTTTTGCCGATATTTTTTTCATTTTTGCTGCTGCCGGGAAGTGGATGGATGGGATGGGAAAGATTGGCGGCGGGGGAGAAAAAAGTGAATGGCGGAAGGTTGGATGGAATATGGCTGTGGAGTATGAGAGGAGGGCAAAAAAGTAAAACAAAAAGAAAGACAAAAAAGAAAAGGAGAAGCAAAGATAAAAAAGAAAGACAAAAAAACAAAGATAAAAACTAAGAAGAAAAGCAAAGATAAAAATAAAAGCAAAAATAAAATACAAAAAAACAAAGATAAGAGCAAAAGTAAAAAGAAAGAAAAAGCAAAAAGAAAGGACAAAGAAAAAACAAGAATAAAAAATCAGAATAAAAATAAAGAGAAAAAAAGCAAAAAGAAAAAAGCAAAAATAAAAGCAAAAAAACAAAAAGAAAAAATAAAAAGAAAAACAAAAGCAAAAAGAAAAATGAAGGCGTCGCGGCGCCAGGGAGATGGAAAAGAAGAGGGGAAAGAGAGAAGCAGAAAAAAAAAGAAACATAAAGGAAAAAGAAGAAACGCGGGCTCCTCGCCCGGTCTCCGCTCCGCTCCGGTCGTCGCAAAGCCGACGTCCACCGGACGTCGTGCGACCCGGCAGCCTTGCAGGCTGCACCCACGCGCGAAACTACGTTTCGCGTTTGACCTGCGAGTTGGAAGCGGCAGCAGGACGGAAGAAGTGGAGGGCGTTGAGAAAGTGGTGGGATGAGATTGGAGTTGGAGGTACGGAAAGGCGAAAACCTGGAGGATGGCGGGGAAGATGGCGATTGGTGGATTTTGGAAAAATGGTGGGGAGGAATGTAAGGCGTCGGCCGGCCAAGCCGGGAGGAAGGGAGTTGGTTGGTTGAGGATTGTGTGGGCCGGTATGAAAAGAAGGGCGGCGGGAGGTGTTGGCCGGCTGGCGCCGGAAGGGAGTGAGTTGTCTTGTTGGAGGTTGTAATAGGATTGGCAGCGGGAGATATTGGCCGGCCAAGCCGGAAACGATGGCTTTGGATGCTGAAAAAATATGCACCTCGTGTTTTCGCGTCTTGAAAACCGAAGCTGCAAAAAAAAGCATTTGGCGATTGACGGATTGGCCGCTGCGGCTGCTGAATGTAAACGGGAGATTTTGGCCGGTTGGTGCCGAAAAGGAATGTGCAGGCGGCCGGGAAGCGTTGGGCTCTGGGCCGCTTGCCGGCCAAGCCGGAAACAAAGATGCCTCCTGCTGGAAAATGTGCACTTCGTATTTTCGCGCCTGAAAAATTCGCGCTTGCTTTTTCTGCTTGCCGGCTGAATTTTATTCTGCTGTTTTCGGCAGCAGGTGCGGCATCCCTTGGAAAGACCAAACATAAGAGATAAAAAAATCAGGAAAAATTTTGCTCCGATGGAGAAAAATCAGGCATACTGTATATATAAGAAATGAGGAGGATTTCAGGTGGACGATTATTTAAAAACAGATATGACGGAATTTGGGTTAATGTTAAAGAGTATCAATCCGTCCGCAGAATGGATTGCGATTCCGCCGGAGGTAAAATGGGTTGATGCCGGCTGCTCGATGAATCAGCTTAGCGCCCTGAAATATGTTGAAGTGCAGGATGTTTATGTTCTGCTTTCCATCATGTATCCGCCTAAGAAGGTTGTGATTACTGACAGCTCGCAGTTTTGGAACGTAGAAGTCCTTGTGGCGCTCGGGAGGGAAGGTCTTCATGAGATAGAAATAAGAAATAATAAATATTACACCAGCGAAGATGGCATCGTATACACAAAGGACAAAAAGAAACTGCTTAAATGTCCGTCTGAAAGAACGGGACATATCGTAATCCCTGATGGTGTCCAGGAGATTGGGAGGCGGGCGTTCGCCAATTCCAAAGTTGAATCCATAACGTTTCCTGATTCCCTGCGAAAGATTGGATACGAAGCTTTCGTGCATTGCATCAAGCTTAACCAAATTGATTTTGGGAGTGGAATAAAAGAAATTGGAAAAACTGCGTTTGAGTGGTGTTCTGCGCTGACTGTCCTGAAGCTCCCTCAGCAGATAAAAAAGATATGTGAGTATGCGTTTAAAAACTGTATTAATCTGAAAAAAGTGATTCTTAATGATGGCTTAAAGATGATTGACTGCGGTGCGTTTGATACTCATTCCTCAAATATGGAAAGCGTGAAACTACCGAAAAGCCTTAAATATTTCAGGCCTGATAATTTCGACACAGCAAAAAGTATCATCCTTGACGAGATTCCAAAAAGAGTATTTGCAAAACAGCTGGTGGAAGATTGCACTCTTTCAGGCGTGGAAGCATTGAATCGGATGGCAGGTTCTTCAATACATGCTACAAAACTGGAAATTGCCGGCAAGACTGTGTATCTTCCATGTGTAGTTTCAGACAAGAAAGCGATGGCAAACATCTTAATGCATCCTGAAAGATATGGCGAATCATATGCCCTTGGTGTTGATTCCTTTGCGTGCGATGCTGCCGTGCTGTCATACATGGCTGGATATGAAGAACCAAAAGAGTATATCATGCAAAATGATATCAGGATTGCTGACCGGCTGATAAATGCTGGCCACTATGAAGAAATCATTAAATGTCTTCCGCTGTTTCAGGACTGTACCATCAAGCTTATTGGTGCAATAACACAGAATTCAGACAATACGATGCTGAGGGCATATCTCCTGGAGTATATGAAAGAGGATAAAACAGATTTCGATATCTAATATATTTGGCATATTGTATGTATCGGCAATAAGCTCGAAATACATATGCCAGCGAAGAACTAGATATTGCAAGGAGGTTTTTGCATGGAATTGGGAATAAATAAAGAAGGTTGCAGAAAAAGAGGAGAGCGAGATATGGCTTTGCTCAGACTTGCTGCGATGAGAAAAAGTGATTTTTCGAAGACTTGGGTAGGAAGACAAAGGCTTCAAAAAGAAATACAAGAATACAGAAAAAAATATCTGTAAATGTACTGATTGTTGGAGTTGTAATTTTGTGGTATATTCGTATAAACGGTAAGTTTCAAATCGAGAAAGGTATTAATATGAGACATATATTAGAGTTGTGGAATGGATATTGTAATCTTATTTTTTACGTTAAGGGTAACTTGTTTTATTTAAACGAGCCGTTGTCAGACAAGACGTATATTATGCATGGTACGTTAAGTGCGTGCTTGTCGTGGTTAATGACTGGAGCTGGAGCAGTCAGATATCTCAATAAGTATACGGAAGACCCTGTCAACGTCGTATTATCAGGCAGGGATGTATTGTTTCTGATTAATCGTGGTTCTGGTCTGTCATACAATTCGGTATATACTGCTCAAAATTTTTCAGCACTTGATTTTTGCAAGGACGTTTTGGAAACATTCAGAGAAAATCCAAAAAGATGGAGCGAATATACGAAAGGCTCTAACAGAACGGCAGAGGAGATAGAGACAGAACTGACCAGATTGGCTGATGAAATAGAAGAACTGCTGAATGATATCTAACCATATTTGGCATATTGTACATATCGGCAATAAGCCCGAAATATATATGCCGGCGGAGCCGGC
>OGXI01001043.1_pt1 | contig 23834 bp, 29 predicted proteins | sample 1576221 | NCBI WGS metagenome assembly OGXI01 (sample SAMEA3541523, study PRJEB24748) | human gut metagenome | biome: human gut; feature: human-associated habitat; material: faeces | place: China | collected 2012
CATGGTCTCCGTCATGTAAGACCCCTCAAAGCAGATTCCGATACTGTCTGAATTGCTACCCTTGGCATGGGAACCGACTGCGTTTTCTGGCCGGAGGCTGTAGATAGAGCCATCTTTTCTTACCAGAAAATGATAACCAGCACCGGACCAGCCGTTCTGCAGATGCCAACGGTGGATATCCTCTGCAGTACACTTAGAAGCTTCCGCGTGATGCAGGATTACTCTCTTGGTTGATTTACGTGTGGATAATGCTCCAAATTTAAGGTTTGTTTCGATAATGTTAATACTCATGATATTTCCCTTCAATCAATAAGAGGGCGATTACTCGCCCTCTGAATCACTACTGTTAATCTGTTCCTCCACCTGTGACCTGATATGTCTGACCAATGGCTGCAAGAACGCTGGTATCTTAACGCCCATGTCCTGGATATTTTCTAATATACTAATAATCTCATTACAGATCAGCCACATTGCTACAATGCATGCAATCAAGAATGTCACCGGAGATTTCCAGCCAATCGTAGAGGATGCATATAATAGCATTTCGTCAATAATTGCTCCAACCACTACCAAGAGCCACATGGACACCTTCTTGAAAATTCCTCGAATGCTCTTATAGGAATTTATATCCTCCGCTCTATACTTACTGGCCATAAGCCCGGTCATGTAGTCAATCAGATTGCATACCACCAACAGGATCACCGGCACTGCCAGTACTCCAAGGAGCGCTGACAGGAAGGCGAATACCGCTGTGAAAATAGCTTTGATGTAATTAGCCTGTTCCATTTTCATATACCTCACTTCTCTTTAGTTCGAATTTTCTGTATAAAAATAAGACCTTTCGGTCTTGCTCTGATTTCCATGCGTTCACCTACTTTTCAGGCTCTGCTTTTCTTGTACATGATACAGGAAAGTCATAAGGAAAGTCATAAGGATAATCTATTATCTCATTAATATCCACGGAAATAACATATTTTTCTCCAGTATTCACCGTGTTCTTGCTTAACTTCACATTTGTAATTTCAAGCATCAGATTACCTCCACTTCTATCCTTGCCTTTCTCGTCGAATCACCAACCACGTATGTGATTTCCAACACATAGCATGCCTTGTTCTGTGGCGAGATTTTCACGTCAAGATAATGACCATCTATCTCGCACTCCCCATCCGTTTCTATCTCCCCATATCTGATAAGCTTATAGGATGCGCTTAATATCGTGAATGGTTCATCGTTGGGACTTCTGATCAGAAGTTTTACGTGCTTATCTTCTCCTAGAATGAATTTTACCTTATTCACAGCAACACCCCCTTCCGTGATGGCATGGATACACTGCCTCTACTTGAAAATCATCATTTTGCACGATAGCATCATATTCTTCTGGGACGACTTCGGCAAAATAATCAAACGCGACAAGCTGCGCGCATAGCGTAGCCGGATCCACAATCAACAGCATCTTTGCGCAAAACGCTACATTTTCCGCATCGTCATAAGCTGTGACTTCAACCACATACATTCCATCTAAATCAAGAGGGACTGTGGTATTCCACAAGTCCCCCTCTGCACGCTCAAAGGCAACTTCTTTCCCATCGACCTTACCGATTACTTTCGTAATCATACGGTACCTCCTTAGTCTGTCACCTCAACGGAGATAATAAATGTCTTACCACAGTCAACTGGGTTCGGTGTAAGAGTAATACCCTTGAATACAGGTGCGCCAGTATCAAGTGTAACCTTACGTGTGACTGTTGTAGTCTTGCCAGCCTTGTCTTTTGCAACAACAGTAATTGTGTTAGAACCATTGGTAAGAGTAATTTCCTTGCTGAATGAACCATCAGAATTAACTGCAACGGATGCTCCATTTACTGTAACTGTAACAGGTTTAGATGTAACATCATCTGTTTTACCAGATACAACCAGAGTGGATTTATTTGTGATAAGCCCATCTGCTGGATTTGTAAGTGTAAGTGTCGGTGGAATTGTATCAATCGTAAATGTAACCGTCTTAGCTGTTGCTGCGTTTCCATCATAGTCGGATGCTTCAATAGATACGGTATGCGCACCATCTGCCAATGCTGTTCCTGGAGTGTAGGAACACTCGTAACCGCCTGTAACTGATGTTTTTGTAAATGAGGTTGTTACCTTTGCGCCATCAACTTTGATAACGATTGTATCTGGATTAACCCCAGAGTCATTATCTGTCACCTTAAACCTAATAGCTGGAGTTGCGTTTGTAATGTACGCGCCAGCTGTCGGGTAGGTGAATACAAGTGTTGGTGCAACTTTTTCAAGGACGCGAAGTAACAGATTCTCTCCGAAAGTAGCATCACTTTGATTTATTGTAGTTGAGTTTCCGGCATCATCTGTAGCTATTACAGAGCCCCCATATTTATGACCATCTTGTGAGTAACTGGATTTGCTAGGTGCCGGCACTGTTGCTTTATACTTTCCCGTAGATGCATCAAGCGTCAGATCATATGTCTGACCATTAAATACATACTGTACTGTTTTAACTGCCATTTTTCTTTCCTCCCTATGCCTCCACGATGACCTCATCGTAACCATCGGTTTTCAGGATTGTGTCCACTTCGTCTTTCCATTTTTTGTATAATCTTGTCCTAAAATATGCACGGTATTTCTTCTGGCCTGCCTCTGTGCTTTTGTCTGCCTCTTCCATAATTCTTCTTGCAATAAATGTTGTCATATCATTCATCCTTTCTTTTCCTTTCTTATTTTGTATCCGTATTTTCTGTATCAGTTTCTTCTGTGCCATCACCGAGCAGTGCCGGCAGCACGTCTGTGAGGATACTGTCCACGGTAGCAATAAGCTCTACACATTCAGCCTCACGGCTTTTGTTAGCTTCCGTAAGATTGTCCACATGCTCTTCCAGTGCATCAATACGATCCATTGGTGATTCTTTTTCCCGATACATCACTACTCCTAGAATTCCGCCAATGTACTTCACAAGAGCATTGAGATTGGTGTAATTCTCATAAGTTGCGACTGTGGACTCCCGTTCTGTCGCAACCATCTTTCGAGTCTTGAACTCGTCCTGGAACATGGTTCGAAGTTCCTCTTCCGTTGCTGATATTGTCTTAATTAGGAGACTTCCATCTACACGGATCGATGCGGACTGGATTGTCATTTCAGTCGCATCGTTAAATGTAATCTTCATTTTTTACTCCTTTCTGTGCGATGTCGCACAATATAAAAAGAGCCTTTCGGCTCTGGTTGACAGGTTTCTATATAATAAGCGCATGACATATGAGTGTGAATTGTATTTATCGTAAGGAAGGCCCTCCTTTCTTATTTTTTATTGGTGTCATGTGCTTATTTTCCTTAACTAAATAGCAAATTAAATATTTTAAATAAAGCAAATGGGAATGGCAGCGCGCTCAGAGTCTTCGATGCGACCGAAAATCTCGTATATGGGTGTTGGCAGAATGGATTATTCCGGTACGGTGGCTACTACGGCAATGGTGCACCGTCTGACTGGGCTGGTATCATGCTGGTGTCTCCAATCTTTCTTAACGGAGAAGTCAGCGGCTTTCTTAAAGTTGCTTGGGATATGAGCATGACCCAGTACATCATGAAAAATAACAAAGATGGTTCCGTATCTCAGGCGTGGACAAAAATGTAATTACACATATATCACCAGTAGATTGAGCGTAGTTGTTCCACCCAATCCAGAATAATAATTACTATTGCACCTAACGTATACTTCTGACCAGTCTGGCAATGCTTGGATAGCAACTTTTCCGTAGACTAAGCCATTGTTAGAATTAGTTGTTGATCCAGGGATAGCAGAGATTATTTTTCCACCGTTTTTTATTATTTGATTTACTTCTGAGGAAAAGTCAACAAGTAAATTCGTATCGGTCGCTACAGTTTTGCTGAAGCATTCCACTTTTTTATTGCTATTTAGTGATGCAAGTTCTTTTTCCAATTCCTCATTGGTTTTTCTCAGCGTGAATAGCTGCTCCACTGCTGTGATACTCAAACCTTCTATCTTCACCCTGTACAGAGGAAGTTCTCTCACCTTTCCCGCCTTGTATAGGTCTTCTTGTACAATCTCCGGATCTGCTGCTGTTGTTCCTGCCGTGCCCTTCTTGACTTCACATGTGTATGTATCGATACCACCGGTCCCGGTCGTTTCGAATCTTGCCACAATGATGTCGTTCCTTTTCTTGCCACTCTGTCCGTTTTCGATTTCGCAATCAATATAATCCCCGTAAGGGATACGGGCAAAATGTCCTCCTACGCAGATAACTCCATCTGCAATTCTTACTTTGTTATTGGACAATACTGTGGCTTTGCACGATTGCCCGTTGGTAGATACTCCATCTCCGCCAAACATGCTCAGGTAGACAGCCGCGTCATCTTCCGCATATACATGCGCCTCGTCTGCTGTTGGAGTATTTACTGTGATTGGCTTTAATCCAGACATTTAATCATCTCCTTTCACTTCGTAATCTATCGTTAGCTGTCCGTCGTTGATTTTTAATATTTTCTTTTTAATTGGCTTCATGACTGTCGTATCTGTAACTTCGTCATACCCAGCTACAATGTCGCCGATTTCCAAGTCTGCATCTTCTATCGTCATTTGACATTTTTTATAGTTCTGCAGGTCTTTTAATCGTTTCGTGCCGTCTTGGCGAAGCTGATTTGCGTCTGCGCTTGTGAATATGTAGACTGCTGCCACTTCGTCCAATCCATAATAATATTGCTCATCACCTATCGCTCCATCTTCTTGTACATACAGGTGTAATATAGTTCTGTCTTGATTCTCACCTTCTCCAGCGCACACCAGATGGTTGACGCCAGCTCTGTAGTCCTCTATATCCAGATTAATGCTACATTCCTGATCGTATTCTTCATTAAGAATCTTCTTTTCTTTTGCCCCTATCTGCACATATCCATATTCCAGCCCTTCTGGCTGAATATATTTGATATCCAGTCGGTATCCGTACTGATCCAGGAGCTTCATAATGGCATCATATAATGTTACATATCGGTCTACTGACCAATTCTTCACCTGTACTCCCGTATTTTCTGTTGACACCGCAAACAGGTCTTCGAATCTGTCTCCTATTAATGTTTTCAGCGTTTCATTCAGCTCTCCTGAGAGTATTAAATGTTCCTCCCCCAAGGGAGGTTCAACTACTTTGTATTCAAGCATCCCTCTCCATGTTGGACCTGAAAACACTACCTCATTACTTTCTGATATGGATTCTATATTTTTAACGATTCCGCCGTATTCTGTTCCTGGAATGTATACCCTTCCCTTATATCCGATAGACTCTCTATCCCATTCTGATTTGGGCAAGCGTATTTCAAAATCGTTTGTATCACCATTGTCCAGATCTACTTTTGCTGTTTTATTCAGCTCTCCGTATTCTTCTCCTGTTGATTTTGCAGTGATGAACATTAATTCTTTTTCCTCCGGGATATCTGTTACAATCGTCTCCATTTCGGTTCCCCTCTCTCCTCGTAAATAATCAAGTCGAAATCAAACTTGCCTGTCCATGATATAGGTTGTCGCCCCGGATCAATTTTTCTGAAAAAGTTTCTTCCTTTCTGACGATTATGATACAGATTTTCCCGTTCGCCATTCTTTGTCACTTTTATGATGGTCCTGCTCCTGCTGTCAATGGCAAGGTATTCATCCTCTTCCAGTATCACATTCACCAGATACGGTACACCACCTATTGTGACCATTGGATTTACCGCTGATCCGTAAATGATCAACTTGAAATTCGAATTCGTAAAATGTGGATTGATTATGTAAGTGCTGTTCATTCCATTCGCATATCGATACGGATATCTTCCAGGGTATCTCTTATTATCCGTACTGCTTACACCGAAACTATGAAATGTATACGGATTTTCTCCGACCCACATTGGATATTCCACGGCAAGCGTTAGACTTACATCTATATATCCCGCTTCCGGTTCCCATTCCGACTTCTCACTAGCTGTCACATAGCAGTTGAGATACATTCCTCCCACGTATAATCTTCCTGGTGTCTTTTTTAAGACGTCAATGTCTGTGATCTCGTGCAAATAATCAATTGCCTCTTCATAGTTTTCTACACCATAATTTACAATGCTTAATGTCAGCGTTCTTTCTTCCAGATCTTTTCGGATATTGGTGATTTTTCCGCCTCCACCAAGCCTCTGTTTGCTTTCGTAGTTCCATTTGTATCCGAACAGCTCTCCTGTCTGAAGCATGTATGGCGGTTCCAACAAGTCAATCTTCTCATTATTGCTATTTACATAATAGATGTCTTTCACTGCTGTACCTCCCGCACAAATCTTCCGCATTCGCGTCTGTCCATTACCATTTTTATTCCATCAATATTTCTCGCAAATTCTTCAGATGCAATTCCTGCAAATTCTGATGCCAGTTTCTGAATGTCTGAATCCTGTATATAGGCTTTTACAGATTCGTCCTTTCGTTTCCACAGCTGATCTTCTTTGACCCTCACGGCTCGAATTGCCTTTTCTGCCGACCGGTTCGTCTGGGCATTTACTGTCGTTTGAACCATTGCCATTGTTTCCGGGATATTCAGCGTCTTGATTTTGTTTTGCAATGTTTCTAATTCCAGAGCGCTTAGTGTTCTTTCTGACAGCTTTTCAGCTTCCTGTACTGCCACATCTGCGTTTTCCTCAATTCCTCCACCAAATCCAAGGTCGAAGTTCTTGCCGGACTTTTTCGTTTTTCTCGACGGGGAATGTTCGTCAAGTGTTCTTCTGACTGCGTTGTAAGCTGCTGATGCCAGCTCTGCTGCCGCTGATGCGGCACTTCTTACCCAGGAGCCGATACCTCTAACGAATCCGGAGCCAAAGTTAGAACCCGGTGAATAACCATCGGCTGATTCTGCCCCTGATTTTGCATTTGATGCAAGTGCACGTCCTTTTGCGCCAGCTTCACTGGCTTTTGCTCCAACTCCTGCGGCATATCTCGCACCGAACATACTGCCTGCTCCGGAAGAGTCTATACTTCCAGCTCCTTCGTTGGCTGCTGTAGCATTAGCACGCCCGGCATTCTTAGAATTTCCTGTTTTAGACTGTATTCCTAGTCCGAACAGATTCATAATCTTACTTCCGATACTCTTAGCACCTTCCAATACTCCGCCACTTTGCAAGGAATTCAGAAAGTCTGTAATTACACTATTTCCTTTTGTGCTCAGCTCTCCAGTGCCCTGTTCCAGTCCTTGTACTGCTCCTGGCCATACATTAGAAAATATCTCTTCCACTTTTCTTGATGGAGAATGCACTTCCAGTGCTGTCCTTAAAGACTCCAGGAATGCATCTGCTCCCTGTTCTGCCGGATCTGCCAGGTCTTCAAAACCTTGCAGTCCTTCCAAGGCTCCATACCAGGCTTGTGCAAATGTATCTTTTGTTTTGGAATCCAGGCCGTTGAAACCGTTAATAAAACTGTTTAGGTCTGCCTGTGCTTCAGCGTCCAGTTTTCCGTCCAAATCTGCCTGTGCCAGTGCGCTTATCATTGCCGTGCTGGCTTCTGGTCCTATATCTTTGATTCCCTGTGCAATTCCTCCCGGAAGTTTGCTGAATTCATTGATTGAATCAACTGCGGCTTTTGATAGTTGCTGAAATGTACTATCAGCCATATTAAGTGTGCCATCTTGCACCATCTGCATATAGCTTATTAGTCCATTCGCAGTGTTGTACATCTCGTCACGCGCACTCTGCGAACTTGCAAGGGTTTCTTCGTTGAAAGAGCGATATCCTGTGATTACCTTGTTCAATGCAGCTTCAATCTGCTCCGAGCTTCCTGAAGCCATCGCCTCAACCAGCGCATCGTAATTGTTGACTTCTGAGGATAGCTGTTCCATGGAGCTTCTGGTGTTATCTAACTGTTTTTCCAGTTTTTCCTGTTCACCCTGTGCCTTTTTCCATGCATCTTCATAAGCTGACGCTGTGATTGAACCTTTTCCAGCCTCTTCTCGATATTTTTCTTCCGCCTCAGTAACCTTTTTCTTCTGCTCTTCCAGGGCTTTGCTGACTTCTTTATATTTTTCTGCGGCATCTATAGACTTCTGATAGGACTCTGCCATCTCGTCTTTCATAGAATCAATGGTCGCTTCTGCTTTTTTCTGTACAATCAATTCTTTGATTGCTTCGACGGTCTCTCCATATTTCTGGATTACTCCGTCTGTCATTTCTATCTCGGTGCCGAGTGCTTCTGACAGCTCCCCGGTGATTACCTTTGCTCTCTCTTCATATCCAGCTTTCACCTGAACGTTTGCATCTGTGATAGACTGCAGCTCAGACAACAGAGCGGAATATTTGTTGTATTCCCGGTCAATGCTTCCAATTGCTTCCTCTCTTGCCTGTCTTTCTTCTGCAAGGGTATCTGTAATCTCCTGGCTGGATTTTAATGCTTCTTTCTGACTGTCTGATAGCTCATATTGCGCCTTCGCCGCATCACTTGTCGCTGCCTTAATCGCATACATAGCTCCGACCAGAGCGGCTGCCGCTACAACGACTGTTCCTATCGGATTCGCTGTCATTGCAACATTCAGCTTTGTCTGTGCGGCTGTCCACAGACTCGTAAGCCCTGTTGTTGCAGTAATCTGACCATTGTACACTGCCATGAGCGTCTGACGTGCTGTAAGCCCTCCATTGGTCGCCATTAACTGCAATGCATTGGCTTTCTCCATTTTATTGAGTACTAAGGTAGCCGCTGCATTCGCTTTTACAACCTTTGTCGTTACCTTGCCAATTGCTGAAAATGATTTCATTCCGGCTGCTGATGACACTACAAGCGGTGCTAATGTTCCGAAGTTCTTAGCCAGGAACTTCACTGCGTTTGCCGCTACTGGAAGTGTTGTTTTTGCAAGCTTACCGCCTACATTCACGATTTCCTGTATTGGTCTTACAACTCCGGCTGCTTCGTCACTCATTCCTGCAATTTCATCCGCAGTATCGTTGAATATCTCTCCAGCTTCCGCTACAACTGCATTCAGTCCGCCAGACTGGAATGCTTTTGACAGACGGTTGATATCCTCTGTTCCTGCATCAACTGCTTTTTTGAGTGGTGTCTGTATCTTTTCATAGATTGCAATACCGAATCCTTCTAATGCGGATCCAGCTATTGTAAGGCTTCCTTTAAGATTATCATTCATGGTGTCTGCCATTTGCTCTGCAGCACCATCTGCATTGTATATTGATGTCTTTAAGGCATTGAAATCCGCATCAGACGCATTCACAATGGCAAGCAGTCCGGACATTCCTTCCTGTCCCGCCAGTGTAGCGGCGTATTGTGCTTTCTGTGCCTCTGAAAGTCCAGAAAAACTCTGTCTTAGATCCCCCATAAGGGTATCCAGCGATTTTGTCTTTCCTTCCGCGTCAGTCATGGAGATTCCCAGGTCTTCCATTGCCTGCGCCATAGCATCTGTCGGTTTTACAAGGTTCGTGAACAGCTGTCGCATTGATGTTCCAGCCTGACTTGCCTTAATACCGGAATTGGCCATAAGCCCGATTGCTACCGCACAGTCTTCTACGCTAAATTTCAACGCTCCTGCCACGGGTGCCACGTACTTGAACGTCTCACCCATCATTGCAACATTGGTGTTGGAGTTTGAAGATGCTTTTGCTAAAACGTCTGCAAAATGCGAGCTGTCTGATGCTGCCATTCCGAATGCAGTAAGGGCATCTGTTACAATATCTGATGTTTTTGCAAGGCTTTCTCCTGAAGCTGCTGCCAGATTCATGATTCCATCAATACCACTTAGCATGTCTTCCGTCTTCCAGCCCGCCATAGCCATGTACTGAAAAGCTTCCGATGCTTCTGTAGCTGAAAATTTCGTCTTGGCGCCCATCTCTTTTGCTTTTTCAGTGAGTTTGCTTAATTCATCTCCTGTCGCTCCTGAGATAGCAGATACCTTTGACATTCCCGCTTCAAAATCAGCTCCAACTTTAATTGAATAACCTGCCATAGCACTTAGTGCGGCTGTTGCCGCGCCTGCTGCCACTTTCGTTGCTGTCATCGCCTTATTTGCGAATGATGAAAACTTGGATATTGCTGCCTCAGCCTTTGCGTTGTCTAATTCGGTCGTGATTTTGATTGTTCCATCACTGGCCACTTTGCGTCACCTTCTTTCGGTACGCAAAAAAGCACAGCCTTTCGCCATGCTTTTATTGCTATTTGTGGAACGGCAGGATCTTATGCCTGTCATTCCTTATTTTTGTTTTCTGGATTTTACATATGCTATCCAGGAAGCGTTCCTTTGCTCTAATGTCATTTTCTTTTTGTCTTTACTAAGGCTATAGAGTTTTTTCATCTCATTGATGTATGCTCTTCTATCTCTATCCATGCCAGATGTGCTTACCTTTCGGTAATACATGATTTTCTTCATCTGCGTCTCTTCGTTTAGGGAATCGAACAGAGCTTTGAATTTCCACCAGTGCAGATCCTGTACTTCTGTAAGGTCTATATCGTACTGTTCTTTGAATGCTGTGTATATATATGCGGCATCTTTTGAGAATGAATACGCTGGTTCTCCTGTACTTTTTCTCACATACCGCTTCTTTGTCTCTTCCTGTTCTTCCACGCATTCTCCACAGCCGTAGAACCATACGATTTTTTCTATTGCCTCCGGAAGGTTATTGGGAATCCGCGGATAGTACAGGAGCAACATTTTCAATATCCTCTCTTCATCTTTTATCTTAGAATTCAGGAGTGCATCTAACTGTATTCCAATTCGAAAGTCTGTGTTTATTGGAACTTCTTTCCCATCTATTATGACTTTTGAAGGAAGTTCCTTTGTAATCATGTCGTAGATCATTTGCTAAACCTGTCAATCAGTTCCTGCTTTTTCTCTGTTACCTTTGGTGTAATGTGTTTTTCATACATATCATACATCTCTTCCAGGATATCCATACACTCCAGAAGATCTGTGCTTTCCCCAAATACTTTTTTCGCCTGCTCTTCTCCGAAAATGTCTGTTACATAATCAATGACTGCCTGGCACTGCATTCTAATTCCGTCAGATCCTCTTTCGCATTTTGCTGCTTCATCGAATGTTTTTACTACTTTGTCAAATCCGTCTTCATACCGTTTCGATACTTCCGGATTCAACAGATTCGCTTTCAGTGTCTGTCCCTGTAATACTACTTCGATCATTATCTTCCTCCTCTACCGCTTCTGTTGATACGCTGTTTGTCTCAGCCTCTGTTCAAGAAGCTGAGTACTCAAACTCCTCCGGTGTCTTTCCCTGTTTCTTGAACTCAATGTCAATGGAAGAAGATTCTCCGGCATTTCCTGAACCGTCAGAATTTACGATAATGGAACACTGTCCTTTTTCTCCTTTTCCGTTCAAAATATTAAAGTACAGGTAGTTTACAACAACCTTGTTTCCTGTGCCGTATTTTCTCTCGTGAGCCAGGCAGTAATCCTGAGCTTCGTCGCCAACATATCTGTCTCCTGTCACTGAGAATGATCTCTGCGTTCCTGTCTTCATTGTGTTCTGTCCTGCACGGATATAGGTCTTATCCTGTGTGATCGGATTCAGGTTAGAATCCAGTCCGGCAATTCCCATCTCCACAACCACAAAATCTGCCGGTGTGGTTGCTGCCTTTCCTCCTGGGTTTGTGTCAATAGCAAACACATAGTCGTCATTAGTTACCCAGCCTTCATAATTCGCGTCTATGGTATAACCTTTCATTAATTCGCTTAATTTCATGTTCTACTTCTCCTTCTCAAAATATACGACCCTGCACGGTATCTGGTACTGCGCAAGTGCGTTTTCCCAGTCTACCGTCGCAAGGTTCGGCATGTTCTGTAAATTCTCAATTTTCTTAATCTGGCACTGTTCCCCGAAATCCGGGTAATTCTTTTTCCGGTTCTGTTCCTCAATCCAGTCCATGAATTCCTGTCCCACTTTCATGGCCTGCATATTCAGGTCGTCCGTATCCATAGAATAGTGCCATGTGATCAATATGGTGAAACCATATTCCTTGTCTGCAGCTCTTATATACTTCCTCAGTACTCTTCCGGAAAAATTCGTGATAAATGATACGGAATGTGCCTCTCCATCTGCAAAGTTAAACGTCATATTCGCTTTACAGAGTTCATTTATTTTATCTCTGACATATTCCGTCATGATTTCATGTTTATTCATCGTTTACTCCTTATGTATGCCTGTACTGCTGCCGTATAAGCTTCCATCTTTGCTGCTTTCATTTCTTTTTCCCACTCTGCTGTTGCAAGTGGGTGTCTGGCTCCGCTATGATTCAGGAACCGGTCTGTCACAACTTTACTTTCACCTTTTTTCGCCCAAGGACTTCCCGTGATTCTGGACACCATGACATAACCTTCATGCTGGAAGTGTGCATAAGGTGACAGATAATGAATGACTCCTTTATCTCCTTCCACGAATGTTCGAACATTTGAAGACAGAACCATGTTCTTTGCCGGAACATATGGCGTCATTAGCCTTTTTGCTTCCTGTGCCATGAATAGCAGCGTTCTCTTCCCTCCGGTCGCCTCTGTTGTGATTATCGGTATCGGCTTATTCCATTGGAAATGTATATCCATCTAACCACCTACCCTGTAATGTTTCTCACACATGTGAGAGGTGTTGTCCGAAAATGCAGTGACCTCAAATGCTTCTGGTTTCCATCTGTTCAGCAGCTCCGATGCAGTGTTCGGTGTTTTTCCGGTGATTTCTTCCGGGCAGTCACCTTTTACTACAATGTCGCCTATGTTGAATGTGAAATAACCTGCTCTTTCTTCTTTTGAGAGTTTTGTATATTCCCTGTACGGAAGATACTGTGGAGACTGTGCGATTCTGGCGGTGTACACACTTGCCATGCTTGCAGTTTTATCTCCGTTCGTTCTTCCCATTACACACTTGAAGAAACACTTATCCACTGTCGAACGATGCCAGGTGTTCTCTTTTTCACCACTATCTTTTGCTTTTACGCAATTGTATATGGTGATTGTCTGGTTATAGTTCGGATTCATGCCTACCTCCCACTGTATAGAAGCCCTGTGTCTGCCAGATGCTTATATAAAGTCTCCTGTATCTTTTCTTTTCTCTTGGATTCCGTGTAGATGGAATTGGACAGGTCGTAAGTACCTGTCTCTCCATCGTTTCCGAAAGAGGCTAACGGTCCAGGTGCGTCAGATCCAGAATACCTGTCGTACTTACACAGATATTCTGCGACATCGCACACGCAATCTTTTACCTCTTCCGGTATCTCATCCAATCCTCTGCATCGGTTGAATGTAATCTTGTCCACCTCTGCTCGTGCCTGCTTTTCATAATACAGATAGTCGCATTCTACAATTACTGGCTCTTTTCCAAGGAGGTATTCCTTTTCATAGTATTCGTAATCTGCATACATAACGATCTCCTTATGAGAAGTCTACTAACAGGCTTGTGTCCAGTTCCTTGATTCCATAAATACAATCGAAAGAGACTGTATCTTTCTTTGTTTGTGGGTCATAATCCATAACTACGCGTACTGCAAGTCCGTTTGCAGATGCGATATGTGCTTTTGATGCACCCATCGGAAGTTCCAGCTGTCTTGTTACAAGAGCAATACCATTTCTGTGGAACCCTAATGCATGAGCCTTGTTAATTACCTTGACTGGTGTTGCAGTTTTAATATCTGCTGGAAGATTCTGATCTACTTTCAGCGTTCCTGCTCCTCCTGTAAGAGTGAGTGCCTCTGTTACTGTATATGTGTAACCATTTACAATGAGCTGATCTCCTGCCGCAATTGTTCCCGCTTCCGGTTTTCCTTCCGTCACATTAAGTTTTGTAGCATCTGCAGTTCCTGTTACTTTATATTCTGTAACCGTTCCTGGCTTATCTGCTGCAGAGTGCGGGCAATTTTCTGTAGAATATGTCTCACATGTGTATACCCTTCCGATTTCTGCATCACGGAGTGCCTGTGATGTTCCCGCATAGCACTGTTTTGCGAAATTGTCGAGGGTATTATACTTGTACTTGATCTCTGCCGGCAATACAAGACGTCTGTTCTGCAACGGTGCGTTCGACATATCGAGCGCTTTTCCTACTCCTGCGATATCTGTAATGCTCGGTTTTGCTGAAACTGTTGCGGATTTAGCTGCCATCTGAATTCCAACAGCTAAAAGATCCTGGTCGATTGCCTGCGCAATTGCCGATAATGCCGGTGCAACTACCTGAGTAGAAAAATCTTTAATGTCGAGTGTTAATTCTTTCGCTCCAACCTCTACAGTAACATCTCTGAAGCGATCCATCTTTACAACTGCCGAACCTTCGGTGATGTTCTGGCTGTGCACCTGTCCTGTAAAGTTCTTTGCTGAGAATCTTGCAGGCTTTCTGATGGTAATGCTGTCTCCTACTTTTACAAATTCTTTTGAATAGTCTCTGTGTACAAGATTTGCCATGGTGAGCTGATTCTCCAGTACCATGAGCGCCTCCTGTGCAATGATTTTCGGTGTTAAAAATGTATTTGGCATTTGTTTATCCTTCCTTTCCTATTTGCCCTCTCTCCATGCTCTATACTCTTCATAGGACATGTCTTCCGGGTTCTTTCCTGGCGGCGTGACAGTCTGTCCTCCTGTCTGTCCAATTGGGTTTTTGATTGGCTCATCGTCTCCGAACATGTAGGCATTTTCTTCCTTGCATGCATTGACTGCTGCCTGCACGTCTGCAGTCTGGTCTTTGCTTTCCATTAAGCTCGGAATATCCAAAAGCGCTTTGATTGCTTTTGTATTTCTTCCACCTGATGTCGTGATTGCTGCGTCCAGAATTGCATTGAATTTCATCTGTGCAATCTGATTTTCATATTCTTCTTTCTGTGTTCCCATTTTTGTGGTGAGGTCTACTAAATCAGTCTGTAACTGTTTTACATCCACCCCTTCAAAGCCTCTCAGCGTCTCCTCTGCCTCGTCAAGCTGGCTTCGCAGTGTGTTTCTTGCGGTATCTGCCTCATCATACTTGGCTTTGCTGACATATTCGCCTTTATTCAGGTCAATCAGCTTCACCTGTTTGTCTTTGTTCTCTGGTTTCTCGTTGTACCCTTTGATGAGATTTACGAATTCCTCATATCTGTCTCCAAGTACTGCTTTTAAAAAATCCATATTCTTTCCTTTCCATTGTGTTTTTGTTTTTATCTGCGGTGTCTTCCGCCCACAATACGTTGTTTATATCTCTGTTCGCAAGAGAGCGTTAGTTTATATGACTTCCCGGTCAAAATTGTATAAAAATAAGACGCATAACCCTGCGTCTCAAAGGGAGATATCTGGATCACCTCCTAAAAATGGGTACAAAAATACCACCGGCCATATTGACTGGTGGTACCTATTTCATATTTTGAAATTTTATTCCCTTTTTACATTCTTTTTCGTAGGGCTCTTCAAAAACCGCATCTGGGATTCCATCTGGAAATGCTTTGCATTTCATTTTGTTCGAATCTGTAAAACAGTGTTTGCATATCATGCATTTTGGAACTGCAGAACTATTTCCTCCTCCAAGGAAGGATGTATTTTTCGATAAGTTTCCTTGCTTCATCTGGTATCCTTTCTCCATTCCTGTATCTGACGAATGCTTCCGCCAGGCATTCTCTTCCATCTTTTGTTCTGTCTGCATATTTTGAAATTCCCGGAACGTACTGACCTTTTATTTTTTGAACCATGTTCATGTATTCCGTTGCAGTAGTGCAATTCTGGAATGGAATTATATGTGCTATTTCATGAGCAATACAATCTTCGTAGTTTTTCTCTGCAAAGTATCCATCAGAATGTTTTGCTCTTATTCTTTCTTCAAGCTTATTATAATCTATTGAATAATCAAATACAATCCCATGTTTTAACACGCCGTCTTTATCCAAATACGCCCCTGTTAAGAAGAAATCATGTCCATTAAGCTTTTCGCCCTCTATCGAATCCAGGTAGATGATATATTCTTTCTCCAGCTTCTTAAGTGCCTGATTTATTTTCGCTTCAATATCCTGATTCAATTTTGCTTTCTTTACCACTTCCTGTGGGATAGACAGCTTCATTTCACTTAACTTTTCGCTCTTCTTGGCAATCTTAGTAGATATTCTTCCAAGTCCATCCATGTAAATCCGGTCTCTCTGCTCCGGGAGCTTCATGGTCTTGGAGAATCTCACGTATTCGTTCATGGTTTGGTTGTATCTCGCCTTTGCGCCCATGATTTCCAGTTCGTTTAAGCCGCCTTCTTTCATTAGCTTAATGTCCTGTCTGTATTTTCTCATGGTCAGTTCCATTTTTCTCTGATACTGTAATGCCTGATATGTATTATACTCCTTGCCGTAGTATGGTGTTGTCTCATTTTCCCTCGCCATCATATCTTCCAGTTCTTCATCGGTATAGTTCCTTACGGATATTCCAGGAACGAAAGGTTCATACCAGTGGTAGCAATTGGCTCCACATAATCCGGTCACGGTTCCCAATCCACAGACTGACTGTAATTCCTTATACGGATATACGCGTCCCTGCCATGGCTGATGCGTCGGTCTTGCCCCGATGTGATAAGACACTTCATAAGTGTCAGTGTTCAGATCATCAGCCAATTGCTCATTGATATGCCCAATCACTTGACGAAAACCGGTCATTAGTGCTGTCCTGGATGCTGAATCTACTCTGTAAGTCCTGCCGGAAGCATATTCCACAGTTCGAAGTCCGCTCCTGGTCATATCCTGTATTACCTTTTTGAGCGCCACATCGTAGCTGAATGCCCCTGTTGTCACTCCAAGTATGGCTTCGTCTAGGGATTTTTGAAAGAACTTAGCTGTGGGGAGGAATTGTCTCTTCCCATTCACGATTCTTGTGAATCCCAGTGTCTGTGAGATATTCTGGAATGTTCCTTTTGTCTGTGTAACTACTGCCGCAACCGTCGCCTGTATATCCGGGTGCTTTCCATATGGTGTCTGTTTCTTTCCCATGGAATCATACGTATCTTCGTACTGACCGTAGATATTTGCGGTTGTCTGGTTGTATAGCCTGTCTACTTCCTCATCAGAGGCTTTGAGATATATCTGGATCTGCTTCTTGATGTAATCATCAGAATATCCCATCTGTCTTAATACATTGACCTGATAGTTTGCTGATGATGTCATGGACTTCTCTATGTCCAGGTTCGCTTTTATTCTCCGGACAATATCCAGCATGATGTTTACTTCCAAATTCCTGGCTGCTTTTTCCATCGCAAGTGTTAGTGCTTCGATTTCTCCTTGTGACATCATGGCTTACACCTACTCAATCACATCGGCTGTCTGAGCTACCATTTTCTTGGCTGTCTCTTCGTCCTCTGCATAATGCTTCATACGGTACTCCCATAACTGCATAACTCCAAGCGCTACATCTGCCCTGTCGTTCTCTCGTTCTGTTGCTTCATCCTCCAGAATACTATCCTTGAACGTGCAGCTGAATTCATAACCACTGCGTAACATTGCATTGTAGAATGCAAGCGCATATACCAAATCTTCCAAGCAATCCTTTAAATTGGACTGAATCGCTGCTACCATGTTGAACTTTCTCTTCTTGGCAATCTTGGCTTCTGTGGCAGTCTTATCTACATCTGCAACATCTGACAGATCTCCATAGCTTAAGCATACACTGAACTCTAACTGTCTTAGATGGTAGTTGAGTCCGTTGATGATGTTGGTGTCCCGGAATTCCGGCGACCATTCCCGGTAGAAGTCCTTGTACTCTCCATCCTGAAGGTCTACGGTTCTGTATAAGCGCTCATCGAGATCTGCAGTCTCAAATGACATTTCACCATTCGGTCCAATTGCTGTCTTCTTGACCGCCTGCGGTGTTACCTGTATCGCACGTTCGCCGGATTTGAATTCCCATTTTATGCGCGCATTCTGAATGTCCACCTCTTCCAGTCTGTCAATTCCAGCTTCGTAGATAGATACACCACAAGGACTCCCATCTATCTCATTCTTGATTGGATTTCGATAATAGCCGAAGTCCGGCTTATCTATCCCCTGATAGGAAACGCTCTTCGGAAAGTTCTTCCACTCTTCTACAGATTCCAGACTTATCTCTCTTCCTATGTCGTCCTGTGACTTACTGACAAATGCCCGATTACTAATCGTTAGCATGCTATCTATTAAGGTGTGTCTTTCCAATCTGCGGTAGTAATCTTCTCCATCTTTCTTATCTTGAACGAATACTACATCTGTCAGCCTGCCTCTTTCATCATAGGCAAGTGGCACGAACTTATCCGCTGTCAGATACTCTACCTTATCACCGCCTAACGGCTTGATGATGAATGATCCGAGTGCTAGCCCAGATTGCAGGTTCTCATTCAAGTCTTGAATCGCTCTCTTGTATATATCATCCAAGCGTTCAATGGATACCTGTGACTCCATTTCATTCAGACACACATTGGCGAACTCCATACAGATGCCCTGCTCTTTTCTCAATGACGTTACGCTTCCTTTGCACCAAGGTGCCATTCCGATATACATGTTATGCCAAAACTCTATTCTCTCCTGCATGACACTTGAAATGCAGGGCTTTACATCTAATGCCTGTTCTATGCTTTTTGCCGGGAACATCTTTCTTATCACCCCTCTCACGAAGGTCTTTAGTCTTTCGAGCATTACTCGCCCCTCCGTTTCCATATACTGTTTGTTGCATACCTTGTGGCGTCAATCGTGTGATCGTTACCATCTGGGTAACCACTGATGACTTCTCCGTCCTTATCTCTTTCGTACTCATATTCCATGAACTCCTGTGCCGCTACCGGACATCTTACATTGTCAATGATGATCTCCCGGAGTGATTGCAGCCATTTGTACGAATATGTACGGCTGTCCGGTCCTTTGTTTGCCGGACGTGCAAATAATCCGTATGCTCTATAGTCTTCGATAGACTTATTTTCTGCACTATCACAGGTCAATAAGTCATTTCCTGTGATTCCGAGCTTGATCAGCTCTTCAGCAGTTTGTTTGTTTCGTTTCTTCTGGCAGGTGTACTCCTGCCAAATGTATAGTCTCAGCCTTGCCGCATCATAATGAACACGGACAAATGCATACTTGTCTGGATAGAATCCCCAGTCAACACCATTTTTGATGTTATCGAACTGAGCTATCTCTTCATCGGTAATCGCTCGGATTACCAGATTATCGAATACACTTCCTCCGGATCCGTTAGGAACTCCAAGATATTCATTCTCGTAAGCATCTGGGTTTGTCTCTTTCAGGAACTGAGCCTCGTCAATGAATGGCTTTCCAAGCCATTTCTGAGGAATGTCCAGATATGTGCTCTCTGTCACAAGCCTTGTGGCTTTCGGTATCTTGATGTACTTATTCGCCCAGTTGCTTGCACTCTTCGGTGGGTTGAACGTCTTGAAGATATAGGCTACATCTCCACCTCGGATTACAGACTGTTCAATCTTTCTGACTGATTCCGGACCGGTGAACTGGTCTAACTCTTCCAACCACAGGATACCGATATATCCAAATGGTACTTTTATGGATTTCACTTTTCCCGGATCATCTGCTCCGCGGAAGTAAATCTTCTGGCCGGTACTCTTTCTGGTAATCTCCAGCGGGCTTACTGTTGCATCGAATTCTTCTGATAGTCCTAATGCATCAATCGCCCATTTCACTTGCTGGTATATAGAACCCCTCATTGTATCGGCAACCTGTCTCATAACTACCGCATGCATTTCCGGATTCTTCATGATCAGATCTATAATGTTCAGACTGACAAATGAGGACTTGGTACTTCCTCGTCCTCCTGGGAAAACATATTCTGTATGTCTCTGTTCCTGGATATCAAAAAGCACCGGTGTAAATACCGGTGCGACCATAGTGGCTGGAATTCCAGTGTATTCTTTTTCTGGCGGTGGCTCAGGCATTATTTTCTGAGTCTCCATCTGAAGCTTCTCTATCCTTGCCTTCTGCTCCGTGGTGGCAAGGTCCATGTGATCGGACAGCCACTGCATAGCTTTCATTCTGTCCGCAAGCTTAATACCTGCGCCGTCTCTTCCCTGTTTTACTTCAGCAATGATTGTACCGTCCACATTTGCAGAATCTTTGAATCTTGCAACATTCACTATTTTTGTGAGCGTTTTTTCTTTTCCAGTCTTTTCGTCTTTAATCTTTGCAGGTCCATACATTGTCATCACAGGAACTTCCTCTGTCCCGAATTCCATGTAATCTGTGATGTCTGAAAAGGCTATATCCATATACTTTTGAAATATATCTGCTTCGGATAGCAGCTCTCTATTGAGCTTATTCTGCTTTAGGCTTTGGATTTCATTTTTTATCTTAGTATTTCTTAGCATTTTGCTGCCATTGACCATGGCAGTTTTATAGCTACATTCATATGTCTTTTGATACGCCTTTGTGGCATTGAAATAGCGCACGTAGTATATGCAGAAAAGCCTTTGTTTTTCGGTCAATTCTGTATTGTCTGACAATTCTTCTGCGCACTCTATTTCTGTATCTTTTTTCTGACTTTTTTCTGTCGTTTTTTGTGTGCACACTTTTTTGCTTTTTGTGTGCATACTTTTTTTGTCATCTCGCGACCATTGATACCTGCTTTTCCAGGATTTTACTGTATTGATTGTTACGCCATACTTTGCGGCGATGTCTTTGTACTTCATGCCGTTCAGATAGTCTGCATAGGCATGGTCTGAATTCGGCGCTGTAGCCAAGGATCACCACCTCTCATTCATTTTTATGTTAATGGTCATACGGGAATCTAACCCGTGACACATGGTTCGAAAACCATTGCTCTAACAACTGAGCTAATGACCATAGAAATGGCAGCAATCCATTGACTGCTGCCACCGTTCGTTTTCTTCTGTTGTTCCCATTTTTTCAGGCGCGTCTGGGGTCGCGCCTGACTATTCTAAAGGAGGTCCGTAATGACTGTATCTTTTTCATCTTCTGGACGCTATCATATTAACACGGTTTTTTGTCCCGTGATTACCCTTTTTATATTTTTTTTGACAATAACCAGTAGAATCTTCTCCTCTGCTCATAATATACATTCTTGCAGCATGGCATACCCTTTGCATCTCTCAGATACCGATATGTAGCATAATCGCTAGTTACTCCTTCCAGTATCCATTGATATAGCTCCGCATCCGTCTCAATGGCCGTTTGTTCAATGATCTTGCATTTTTGTTCGAGTTCCGTTCTTTTAATCGCTAACTGTTCGGTTGCGCTTCCCAATGGCGCGCTTCCTTTCCCTTCCTTTCCGTATTCAATTGCTTTGACGGTATCTGTGAGTGTGGCTAGTTCTCTTCTCCATTCCTGATACTGCATGCAGTGGTGTTTTAACTCCAAGAATCTATGTTTGGAGATATTGTATTTCTTTTCATTGATTGGTCTTGTGTCCGGCATATACTCCTCCTACGCTGTTCTCCGTCTTACATCACGCATTGCTTCCGGGCTGATCTGTGCATAATAGCGACTTGTTACAGTCGGATTGGCGTGTCCCATCACTTCCTGAATGATTCCAATGTCTGTTCCCTTGTCTTTTAGATTGACTCCCAGAGTCTTTCTGAGCTTATGTGGATAGACTTTGCAGTCCATATTCTTTCCGACTTCCTTCATGGCGTTTCTGATACCGCTCTTCTTCAATCGATTATACGGCGCCTTATCCCACACGAACAGCGCTTCATTGTCATCGATGCGACTGTCTAAGTATTTCCGTAAGTGATATCTGGCTACTTCGTCCAGATACAACAGACGGTACTTATAGGACTTTTCGCTCATAATCATGATATCTCCGGTCGCCCAGTCTACATGGTCGATATTGATCTGAGGAATCTCTCCGACACGTGCTCCGGTACTTCTGAGCACTTCGATGATAGCTCTGTCTCTCAGAGAGACGCAACCCTCCCTGAGCTGTTCGATCTGTGCTGGCCGGAAGTAATCAATTGGCTTTATTACTTCCTTCATCGGCTCCGTAGCCTCCACCGGATTATAGCTCATGAACTTTTCTTTGCGCATCCATGTGAAAAATGCTGATAAGTATCGGCGTTCGTTATTGCAGGTTGACGCCTGATTCTTCTTGCCTCCTGCTGCCACGTTCCGCTTCTCATACCAATCAAGATAACTGTCAATGTCAATCTCGTCCATTTTGTTAAGTGGCTTTTCTATGACACTTGTAAGACGCATAATGGCATCACGGTACTGAGCCTTTGTCTCTGGACGTAAGTTCTTTTTCTTGATCATCATGAGGCTGATGTAATAACGGTTCTGTTCTTCCGCTGATGTCCGTATTTCTACTGGAAGATTGGTGATTTCTTCCATGTTTACTGCGACTAATTGTTTTTCAATGACTTTTTGCATGATATCTAATGTCGTGTTATCTACATATCCGGACATCTCGAAGATGATATTATTAATAATTTCACTTTTTATATTGGCATTATACATAACGTTCCTCCTTGTTTCCTAAGAGGCACTATGCTATAATGCTCTTAGGTGAATGAACAGTAGATGTGAGTCTTGCCGGACGGTCTACTGTTTATTTTTTATTGTCAATGTTCACTCACCCGTTGACTGCTGCCACAGTCGTTATACTTTTTTCTGGAATTTTTCAAGCATTCTTGCTTTCCAGCCTTCCGGCTGTTCTTCTGGTTGCTCCTCTTCTCCATTGTATAAAAATGATTTTATCTCCCGTTTGCACTCTCCACAGTAACATCTGGCTTTTACCGCGTCTGCTTCAATTGTTGTTGCAAATGTGTCTGCTGTACCAAGTATACTTATGCACTCGGCTGTTATTGCCACTCTATAGATGGTTCCGTCTACAATTTCTTTCCCGCAACGGTCACAATAATATGCTATCATTTTGTACCTCCTAATAATTCCGGATTGTCATAGATATTACCGATAACCTTCATTTCGCATCTCTTGACATATTGATGATTTAATGGCATTGGATAGCAAAATGGCTCACACCTACTGATTGCGTCTGTTGGAACCACTTCATAATGCCAGCCAATCGCGGTATCGACTGCTTGCTCTGTTATGATGTCAATTACACGGAATTCTCCAAACACTGCCTTTACAAGATCGTCCTGGTTGCCGTGACACATCAGAATATCATTCTCCCATATTTTCTTTCCATTCTTGTCAGTCAATCCTGTGTACTGGCAAATGGTATCTTCGTCAATCAGAAATTCGCCCTCAAGGCTTTTATCATTGATATAATTCTTGTCACTAAGATAGCCATGCATCCATCTTCCATTAAGATACTCGTTACTATCCATTGCATGGATATGTTTTGCTCTAAAAAGCATTTCTCTACTCATATTCCTCAACTACCTCCAATTTTAAAACCAAAATTCCATGTGCAGATATTTTCCCGGATACTCTGTTTCCCAATAATAATGACCGTAATAATCGTCTTCGCAACATCCAGGCCACTGTTCGCTCCATTCTTTGCATTCATCATTTCCTTGCTCTTTGCCGGTGTGATGATCTGTAATATCGGCGCAATCCGAATCCATTCCATCCATATCAAAATGTTCTTTGCACCATGTCTCTATTTCTTCGTTAAGTTTATTTCTCTGCTCGATTTTGTCTACTATTTCTTTTGGAATTTTACGCATAGCTGTCTATCGCCTCCTTATAACTTTCAGCAAGTCTTCCACTCCCTGAACGTATCCTTCGCGGTATTTGTTAACTTCTTTTATTTGCTGATTGCATCTTCTACCAGCTTCGCTCTGTAACCTGTTTGCCTGTTCTTCTATTTCGTCATATTCTTTCTTGTCCATTGCAGCCTCCTAAATCTTATCTCCTATAAGCTTTTCTGTTAATTTCATGTATAAGTCTTTGTATATGTCTCTTTCTGCCGCGACTTTGATAG
>OGXI01001056.1_pt1 | contig 23599 bp, 25 predicted proteins | sample 1576221 | NCBI WGS metagenome assembly OGXI01 (sample SAMEA3541523, study PRJEB24748) | human gut metagenome | biome: human gut; feature: human-associated habitat; material: faeces | place: China | collected 2012
TGGTGCGGATAAAAGTGATAACGGAATCAGATGGCTAGCTTGTGCTTTCGGCCGCCCGTTTCGTAAAACCGTTCCGCCCTGAAAAAAGCCAGCGCATCAGGCAAGGCAAAATGGGCCGGAAAAGTCGATTGCAAACGTTTGCATTTGCGAGACCTTGCAAAAAACTTCGCTTCTTCCACGAGCTGATGCGCGATTTTCCGGCGGCGGTAATCGGGGCGAACGTACAATTTGTCAAGAATGGCGTAAGGTTCTTCACGCAACTGGACCGGCATCTGAAAAACCGAAACAAACCCCAGCGGATGCCCTTTTGGCGTCGTTGCCATCAAAACAGCATAATCGGGCATATCCAGAAATTCGAGCAGTTCGGCTTCAATTTTTCCGGAGTCAGGTTCAAAACCGTTCAGGCTGGCGCAAGTTGCCACTTCGTTCCAGAATTCTGAGATCAATCGAACCAGATCGCGCAACTGCGACTCATCCGCTCTTTTAATGACAACGCTCATTACTTCCAGTTACAACCGCCACTATAAGCAGTCTGTTTCTCAAAAGGTTTGGCAACAGCGATTCGTTCATCGTTATCCTTGCGTTTGACATAAGCCACCATATTGTCCTTGTCTTCCGCAATCATATATTCCACCCCGGGCTGCAAATCGGCCTCGATCTTGTAACAATGCAAGTCGTCCGGATAAACGATATGGCCACCCTGAATGTTCATGGCACCGATGACATGCTTGCCAGCCGTCAGGACATACACGACGTTTTCATAAGGATTCGGCGTGTCGGCAAGATCGATATGTTTGCCATCCAGACTGCGGAAAAAAAGCGAACCTTCCTGAAGGATCGCGGTTTGAGAAGGCTGGTGCAAAGGAGCGCCACCAATAGCAATCTGCCTTGGCTTCGAACAGGCTGCCAGCAGAACAAAAGAAAAAAGAACAAGAACTTTACATGAAATACGCATAACCCATCCATTCAACTGGAGCGAACAGTCTTTTTGTAAAACTTCCAGAGACCGCCAAGCACAAGCGGAACGACCGCCGCAGCAATACCGAGCAAAACAATCGTATTCAAATGGTCGCGGATAATCGGAATATTACCGAAAAAATACCCCATCAAAAGCGTGCCCGGTATAAAAATCCTGCACCAGAACAAGGCCGACCACCCAGACAATCGCACCGACTACATTGTAAATCTGGAATTTTAACAGATGCATTTCCGAAACGCCGGCAACGAAGGGCGCAAATGTCCTGACGAGCGGAACAAAGCGGCACATCGTAATCGTTTTACCACCATGTTTCTCAAAAAAGACCTGCGTCATCATCAATGCCTTTTTATCGATCCACCGGTAATTTTTCGTAAAAACCGCCCTGCCGATCTTTCTTCCGATAAAGTAATTCAGATTGTCGCCAGTCACTGCCGCGATAATCAACATAATTATCAGCAATTCCACACTCATCGCACCGGTCGCGCAAAAAGCCCCGCCGATGAACAGCAAGGTGTCCCCCGGAAGAAAAGGCGCAACCACCAGTCCCGTCTCGCAAAAAATAATCGCAAACAGGATCACGTAAACCCAGGTGCCGTACTGAGTGATAATCGTTCCCAAGACTTTATCGACATGCAGGATAATGTCGAGAAATTGCATAATGTCCATGACAGGCCAGAAAAAGAAAGTAATTTAAAACCGCAACTGTGAAGTATAGAAGAAAAGCATGTCAAACAAATGAAAAAGCCGCAAAATTTCTGATTATTTTTTGTGCAATGACATCAAAAGAAAAGGCTCGAAATAAAAATATGGCACCGGACGATCTTCCAATGAATATTTCCTTTTATACCGGTATCAATAAACGTTATTTCCGATATTGTCCGGGGAATACTTTATAATCGGTGTCATGATAAACGATACTGTACAAACCGATCATCCCGTTCATCGGAGCTCGTCGATACAACTGCTAACGGACACACTGATTTCCCAGATCGCGGCCGGCGAAGTCGTCGAAAGACCGTCCGCCGTCGTCAAGGAACTGCTCGAGAACGCAGTCGATGCCGGCTCCACCCAGATCGAGATCCGGCTTGAAAACGGTGGTATCAAGCGCATCGCCATCATCGATAACGGTTGCGGCATCCCGCCCGAACAACTCCGGTTGGCATTGACACGCCACGCCACCTCCAAAATCGCGTCATTGAACGACCTGGAAAACGTCGCGACACTGGGGTTTCGCGGCGAAGCGCTGGCTTCCATCGCCTCCGTCGCCGACCTGACCCTGCAATCGAGAACGGCTGAAGAACCCCATGCATGGCAAATGAGAGGAAACGATCCAACTGGAACATTAAGCCCCTGTTCCGGCGGCTTCGGCACGACCGTTGACGTCCATGAGCTTTATTCCAATACACCCGCCCGACGGAAGTTTCTGAAATCCGAACAAACCGAATATGGGCATTGTGCAGAAGTCGTCCGCAGGATCGCACTGGCACAGCCCGGCATCCGCTTCACTCTCATGCACAACGGCAAGGCGACAGCGCAGTGGAATGCCCATAACCTGTCACAGCGCTGCAATCAGGTACTGGGCGAACAATTCGCCCAAAGCCAGCTTCCGATCGATATCACTGTCGGTGAAGGTGCCAACAGCCTGAGACTTTATGGCTTCATCGGGCAACCCACCGCATCCAGAACCCGTGGCGACATGCAATATTTTTACGTCAACGGCCGTTTCGTGCGTGACCGCCTCTTGACCCACGCCGTGCGCGCAGCCTATGAAGACGTTTTGCATGGCAACCGTTACCCCGCCTACCTGCTTTACCTGACACTTGATCCGTCACTTGTAGACGTCAACGTCCATCCTGCCAAAATCGAAGTCCGTTTCCGCGACAGCCGCTCGATCCATCATTTCATCCATCAATCCGTCAGCCGTACCCTGGCTCAAACGATGGAACCGCATGCAGCAGCGGACGAGTCGATTGCCTATGCCGAAACGCCTGCAAGAAGCCCCGTATCCTGGCACAGCAACACCCCGTCGCCCGTTTCCTATGGCGTAGAACAAAAAACGGCAAGCTACGGTGCCTTGTTCAGGCAATCCCGTGAACAGGAAGAAAGCCATTCCAGCCCTCTTCCCATGCCTGCAACAGAATTATCCGATCTTTTCAGGATCGATGAAAAAACGGAAGAAGATTTCCCTCTCGGTTTTGCGCTGGCCCAACTGCACGACATTTACATTCTCGCCCAGAACCGGCACGGTCTTGTGCTGGTTGACATGCACGCAGCCCATGAACGAATCGTTTATGAAAAGCTTAAAACCGCTTTGGATGAAAAAACGCTCCAGACCCAGACATTGCTTATTCCCGTCACCATGAAAGTCTCCGAAGTCGAAGCGGGAACCGCGCTTGAAAACAGGGAAACCCTGCAGGAGCTGGGATTCGACATCTCTGCCCTCACTCCTGAAACGATCGCCGTCAGAACCGTGCCGACTTTGCTGCGTGAAGCCGATACGGCAAACGCCCTCCGCAATATCCTGCGCGATATGCACGAGTACGGCACTTCGTCCATTGCCAAAGAAAAACGAAACGAACTGCTGGCCACCGTCGCGTGTCATAACGCGGTAAGAGCTAACCGTTCACTGACGATCACCGAAATGAATGCCCTCCTGCGCCAGATGGAACAGACCGAACGCGCCGACCAGTGTAATCACGGACGACCGACATGGACACAACTGGGCTTGTCTGAACTCGACGCCCTCTTCTTGCGCGGACAATGACCTCAGGAATGGTAAACCGGAATCGATATAAATAACATCTACTCAAATAACACATGAAAAGAGAATGGCAATGAAAACCAAAATCACAACTGCCATACTGGCAGGATGTCTGCTTTCCGGTTCAGCTTTCGCAGGCGATTACGCCACCGCGCTCGGAAAGTGCCTCTATGACAACACAAACGCCACCGACAAGACCACATTGACACAATGGGCTTTCGTGTCACTGGGCAAAACCAGTGCAGCGAAATCAGTCGTTACCATTCCAGCCGCAAAGACAAATGCAGTTGATCAGCAGGCCCAAAAACTGGTCACCAGACTGGTGACTACCTCCTGCCGCAAAGAAGCTGCACAGGTAGCCTTGCACGAATCGACAAGCGGTTTACAGGATGCCGTCGTGGCGCTCAGCTCCCGAATGATCGCAGACCAGATAAAATCCCAGACGAAAAACACTTTTTCCAACTCCGTGCTTTCTTCGGAACAGTCGGAACAACTGATAGAAGCTGGCAAAGCGCTGCAAAATCTTTTTAAGAAATAAAAAACGAATTGGAAAAACGCCTATACACATGACCAAAGCCGTCAGCAACATTCATGACGGCTTTTTTAACGGCAAATCCCTTGTTTTCTCAAGCACAATCGAAAAAATCGATATTGGCATACCATATTGCCTTCAGTGGAAAAGACATGAATAATCTGAACCTTCAGATCATTCCCCTTCAATGATTCTTTCTCCTTGATAACATGACGGATACCAGACCAACTATCATCGCCATCATGGGACCGACTGCATCGGGAAAAACCGCTGCGGCACTCGACATCGCACAAAAGATCCCTTCAGAGATCATTTCCGTCGATTCTGCCCTCGTTTACCGTGAAATGGACATCGGCACCGCCAAACCGTCATTGGAAGAGCTGGCAAGCGTTCCCCATCACCTGATCGACATCATCGATCCGGGCCAAACCTATTCAGTTGCCCAGTTCCGTGAAGATACCCTGCGTTTGATTACCGAAATCCGGCAAAGAGGAAAACTCCCCTTGCTGGTCGGTGGCACCATGCTCTACTTCAAGGGATTGACCAGCGGCCTTGACGACCTGCCGGGCGCCAATCCTGAAATTCGGGCGAAACTCGACGAAGAAGCCGCACAAATCGGATGGCCGGGCATGCACGCCAAACTGTCAAGCCTCGACCCCGTCACTGCTGACAGATTGAAACCCAATGATTCCCAGCGCATACAACGCGCCCTTGAAATCATCGAACTGACTAAAAAACCCCTGTCCGAACTGCATTCCGGCCAGCAGGCGCGATCATTGCCCTTTGACATTATCCCGATTGCACTGGAACCTTCAGACAGAAGCAAATTGCATGAACGCATTGCCCTGCGCTTTGACCAGATGTTAAAAGATGACCTGCTAATTGAAGAAGTCCGCAAACTGCGTGAACGTGGCGACCTGCACCCCGGCATGCCATCCATGCGTTGCGTCGGCTATCGGCAGACATGGGAATTCCTTGACGGTGAGTTCGACCGCAAAGCACTGCGCGAAAAAGGCATCGCCGCAACCCGACAGCTTGCCAAACGCCAGCTTACCTGGCTCCGTTCCATGCCTGAACGCATCTCCATTGATTGCCTCTCACCCAATGCCTTGAAAGATATCATGACAAACGTCGGAAACGCTCTCTGAAAACGGATAAGTACGACTCTGTAATATTTCCAACACTCCAACAAAAATCCGGAAAAACTTCCTTGACAATTCCCTCTGAAACCATCAGAATAGCAGGCTACTTGGTGATATAGCTCAGCTGGTTAGAGCACAGCACTCATAATGCTGGGGTCGGTGGTTCAAGTCCACCTATCACCACCAAATAAGACAATTATGACAAGCAGTTCTTGTGAAAACTCGGATGAGTTTGTTATAATTACAAGTCTTGGCCTGGTAGCTCAGTTGGTAGAGCAGAGGACTGAAAATCCTTGTGTCGGTGGTTCGATTCCGCCCCGGGCCACCAGAATTCAAAAGCCCAATCATTTCTGATTGGGCTTTTTTGTTTTTCCGAAGCAGAAAAATATCCATTAATGAAAATAAAATCCCTCATCTCTTCCTTACAATGCATTCCTTTTAAATACTAGTCAGATTAACGTGCTTCCTACACTGCCTTCCCCGTTTCTCTCCAATGCACATGCAAAAAATGCTGTTTTGCATGAATACCGATAACGACGACAACATACACTCAAAATATTATTGCTAGACAATAATATCGTTTTGAATTGTTAGTAATTCCATAATCATTTCCTTATTCGACAAAAAAACCGAAACCATCTAGAACGGTTCTTTTAGCAAGCGGCTTCCTCCACACATTCAGGCTGTTGCCAAACGAAAGTTGAGGATGATCAACAACGCGCAACAGATTGAAAATTTGAGAATTTTGCCATTCAATCAACTTGAACAGCTTTACAAAAAGAGAATCGGACAATGGAGTATCTGAATCAATAGCGTATTTATTTCATCTGGAACAGAGGAAAGATCAGTCGGGTTGAAATTTGCGGCTATCATTAGAGGAGACGAAACATGGACCGGTTGCCCAATATTCATCCGGGAGAAATTCTTCTTGAAGAGTTTCTTGTTCCACTCGGAATCAGCAAATACCATCTTGCCCACAACATCCAGGTTCCGGCCACATGTATCAGTGAAATCTGTGCAGGAAAACGAAGTATCAGTCCAGACACAGCTATACGGTTTGGCAAGGTTTTCAAAACATTCCGGTTTTTAACTCGGTCTTCATGCAGATTACGATACCGAGAAAACCCTGCTGAAAAACCGACATAAAGAAGCAGATTCAACCACTGGTTACACTGCGAAACATATAAAACCGGCATTTGCCAGAAATATGGGAGAATAAAAAGAAGTAGCAGGAATTACCCCAGACAAATTTTTATTGATTGGTTTCTTTATTTCGAATACTTAGGCAGCTGCCAAAATAAAAAATCATATATTTATCTGAAATTCGAAAAGCTTCATTCCAAAAAGTTTTATAAGTTTAATTTTTTTCGAGCCTTTTCTTGCAGTAAAAATCTCAAATATATTAGGTATTCCCTGATGTTTATACAATGCACCATGTTTAATAGTATCAATCACATCTGGCAGAACTTCATTCAATTTGATTTTTCCCAAGATTTTTTCTTCATAGTTACGTGTTTTCCGTTCATAAAGCATCATGCGAGAGGATTGTTTGATTGAATTGTTGGAATGCCAACGGTATGAAAACAAGATTTCATCAAGATATTTTAGTTTGGAGTATTTTGAAATCTGCAGCATGAGATACCAGTCTTCTAACGGAGCCTCTTTTGTGAATATATCTGCTTTTCTGAATATAGATTTTCTTATCAAATATCCATTGGGGATATAATTTCTTAAATATAAGGAGGAATAAGTACCAAAATTATCAAATAGAAAATTAAGTTGCAGATCTTTTTGAAGAAAATCGGCAAAAGTTAAATAAACAGCATCATTTTTATTATATACATTGTTTCGTTTATTATCCCAATAACAAACAACACCATTTTCATCGACTATTTCATTATCTCCAACGACGAGAGAATAAGAAGGATTATTAATTAAAAAAGTTAATTGCTTCTCAATAGCATCTGGTTTAGCAAGATCATCGGAAGCAATAAAGTAAATGTATTCACCTAGAGAAATGTTAATTAGTCTGTTTAGTGTATCGCAAGTTCCCTTATTCTCTTGAGTTTCGAAAACTACTCTGGAAAAACGATCTCGGCAAAAGCGCTCCATTTCACAAATTTTCTGATAAGTCAAATCAGAAGAACCATCATTAATAACAATCAATTCAATATTTTTATATGATTGGTTTAAAATTGAGGTAATTGTTTCCTGTATATATTGCTCATGATTATATGCAGGAATCAATACCGATACCAAAGGGACATTAGTCATAATCATTTACCAACTCAATTACTTTATCAATCTCATCTTTAGTCATAACGGGACTTACAGGTAAACTGATGATTTCCCGATGAATTTTTTCAGTGATAGGAAGAGATAAATGATGCCACTCCTTGAAACACCCTTGATGATGAGGCGCCGTAGGATAATGAATTAAAGTTTCAATTCCATTCTTAGCCAGATAAGATTGAAATTGCTCACGATTAGGAACACGTACTGGAAAAACATGCCATACATGCGATTCAGAGGTATAACTTAATGGTAAAATTATTTTATAATTTTTTATATTATCAATATAATAATTTGCTATTGTTCGACGTTTTTCATTATCGGCATCGAGATGCTTTAGCTTGACATTCAGAACTGCCGCCTGAATTTCATCAAGTCGAGAATTCACACCCTTGTAAATATGATGATATTTATAATCTGATCCATAATTCGCAAGAGCTGAAATTTTTTGATAAAGAGCTTTATCATTGGTTGTTATAGCACCACCATCACCCAGACAACCCAGATTCTTACCAGGGTAAAATGAAAAACCGGATGCATCACCTAAATTACCAGTTCTTTTTCCTTTATAAATAGCGCCATGAGCCTGAGCAGAGTCTTCAATTATTTTCAGATTATATTTTTCCGCCAAAGACCAAATTTTTTCCATTTGAACAGCTTGCCCATAAAGATGAACGACCATTATGGCCTTTGTTCTATTGGTAATTTTTTTTTCAATTAAATCAGGATCAATGTTATATGTTTTAATATCAGGCTCAACCAGTACCGGTATACAGCCATTCTGGACTATTGCCAGAATAGATGCAATGTAAGTATTTGCAGGAACAATGATTTCATCATTAGAACCAAAACCATAAGCCTTGATAATCAAGTTTAGTGCGTCAAGTCCATTTGCAACACCTAGCGCATACTGAGAACCACAAAAGTTTGAAAAATTTTCAGCAAAAATATCATTATATTTACCTTGCAAGTACCAACCACAGTCAAGTATATTTTTAATTTCATGATTAATTTCATCATAAAATCTGTTATTTACTTTTTTTAGATCAAGAAATTTAATCATCTTTTTCTTTTTTTCAACTGCCAGGATATAAATATTTTAACTTTTTCAACAAAACCGAGATTGTTCCAATTTAAACATTTATAAATAAAACTATCTTTTAATTTTTTACTCTGCGCAAGATACTTTTGATACTTGAGCGGCTCCAATTGATTTTTCAAAATGTTTTTATTTTTGTAAATATATTTCATAGGATAATATGTCCTGTGAAAAATACATCTATCAAATTCCGGGGCCACACGTGACATAATTTCATAACTCATTGCATTTACGAGTTCTTTTTCAATATTTGTCATGTTGTTCCATATACTATTTTGCGTTTGTCTATAGTTATAGACAGGTCTGTCTATATAGTATAACTTCCCGAATTGCAGCATATAGATTGTGATCAGATTATCGTCAAAATTTTCAGTATTTTTCAGAAAAATATTCCTGCTTACATCAATTATATTTCTAAAAACAATGCATCCTGAATGTATATATACATTTTTGATGTAGAAGTCAGTATCAATAATCCCATTTCTAAGAGGTTGATCTGGAGTTATAATTTTATCAGGGTATAAAAATTGAAAGTTGAAGGCACATCCGATCAATGATGGTTCCTTTTCCAATATATTTATAGCATCCTGAACAAAATGTTTATCACAATAAAAATCGTCTCCATCCAACGTTAAAAAATAATCACCGGAAGCAAATTTTAATAAATTCAATCTATTGTCTGATGCTCTTCGAATGGGGTCATACACCATATCGACTTGCCTAGGCATTACATAGTATTTAATTATCTCAGGATATTTCTCTTGATAAGATTTAATTTTCTCTAGTGTACCATCACTTGACCCATCATCACCAATCAAAATTTCATAAGGACACGTTAACTCAAGAGCAAAAATACTTTCAAGACTTTTCCAAACAAATTCTATTTGATTATAGTATGTTACACAAAAACTTACTTTCATTTTTTGTCCAAGAATATTAACCTAGCCCATCAAAATGTTTTATGAAAATAGCACAAATATTATTTTGCTTAACTTAAATAAGTATAGTAATTTATCAAATAATTTAGCATTAAACTTCATTCACATAATACAAAAATTATCTAAAGAAATCTTTAATAATAATTTCTTTAATTTCACAACAGGCTTTTTTCTCTGAATTTGGAAAAAGTTCATTAATAATATCTTCACGCTTTGCTTTAAGTGGATCAATACCTTTTTTCAAAAAATCAAGTGTTTTACTCAGCTCTTCCCAGTTGCTGACCCAATAAAACCCCTGTGACATTTTTCTGGAAAAATCATTAAAATGATCTGTTTTATGGCAATAAATGATTGGTTTTCCGGTCAAAAAATACTCCGCAATGATACTGGATATATCAGTTATCAGGATATCTGACGAATAAAATGTATGAAGGTATTCACCGCTAGAATCTATTTTTGCGTTTTTTCTCTTAATATATTCATTTTTATATTTTTCAGCATCCTCTTCATTTAATTCTCCATTCGCATTCCACTCGAGAAAAGCTTGTGGATGTGGCCTGAATATGAAATCTATTTCATTGTTACTATCTATATAATCAAGAATTTTATCTTTGTAGTCAAAAAAATGACAATTGTTTTCTCTCGTTGACCATCGAGGCGTCCAGATTATTCTGCATATATCATTTTCTTTTCGTCTACTCCATAAATCACTATCACATTTTTTATATTTTTCAAGACTGTCATACCTGGGAAACCCTGTAATAAAGATTTTTCGCTTGATTTTTGTTTTAACTTTTTTCAAATGAGCAACAAGAAGTTCAAAATCATAGTCGCTCTGACAAAAGAAAAAACTGACATCTTTGATAAAATTGAAGGGATAAGACTCGTCGTATATTTCATTTCCCATCATATTAGCTGCATAATGAACATAACAAATCTTTGCATATTGCGAAACAACTTTGCTATGATACTCTTCTGGTCTGCAGATATTATATGGAGTCTGAAAAAAGATATAATCAATATTTAATTTTTTTAAATCAAACCAAATGCCATTTTTATAATCATATCCTTCAATAACAGCACAAGGAAAATTTTTAAAAAAAACTTCAGCACCTTCAGACTCATAAACTTGATGATTAAAATCAGTTCCAGGCAATTGTTTTTTATTTGGGATAGCCACAATCGTGATATTGAATCTTTTATCTTCATTACATGCTTCAAAAAAAGACTTTAGAGATCCCCATAAGGCCGGTCGATGACAAACAAAAACAATATTTATTTTCTTATTCCGAAATACTTTTATTCGCCTTTTAATATTCCATATAAAATCATTTAATAAATATTTGAGTTTCATTATTTTCTTACGATATTAATTACAAAACATCATTTCAAATGATTTCTCATTTCAAATATCGAGTTATTCCTTATGCCAGTTTTATCAAATAGACTTGATGTACCGGCAACAAAAATGTTTGCACCATATTGTTTCAACTTCCTTGCATTTTCAAATGTAATATTTCCATCAACTTCAAAATCAATATCAAGATTTCGTTCATCAAGAAAACGATGCAGTTTTTCTGCTTTTGAAAAGCCAAATGGAACCATATTCTGCCCTGCAAAACCTGGATTTACCATTAACAAATTGACTCCATCAATGAAATAGATCAACTCCTCCAAAACACCTATTGGTGTTCCTGGATTAATAGCCAAAAAAACTTTAGCGCCATATTTTTTTGCATTTTCCAATGTCCGCAAAATTTGAGGCGTACTTTCATAATGTATGGAAATAATGTCTTTCTCTTGAATTTGTAAAAGCGGTAATATATTGTCCGGATTTATAGTCATTATATGATAGTCGAATGGTATATTCGTATATCTTCTAAGTGAATTAATCCAATCCAGGCTTAATCCCAGATTTGGAACAAAAATACCATCCATAATATCTAAATGAAGATATTCTATATTTTCCTTTTCCAAAGTAGAAAATGTTTCGTTTAAGGTAAATGGATTTACACACATCATTGAAGCAGATATTACAGATTTTTTATTCATTAATAAACATTCCTTTGACGGAGAATATAGAAGAATCTGTCATGGTCTGAAAAGCATTTTGACATTCTGCTAATTCAAATTTATGTGTAATCAATTTTTCGAGAATTGGATACATACTTTTCATATGCACAAGCACATCATTCCAGTCACATCTTTCTGCTTTATATATTGAATTCCATACACCTTGAATAGAATATTCTCCTCTAAGTATTTTCCAATATATATTTTTTTCTAACGTTATATCTCCTTCAGGGTTGCCTAAAAGAATAATACGTCCTTCAGAACGAAGAGACCGGATGGCTGTTTCCAACGACAATGCACTTCCTACGCATTCGATCACAACATCAGCCCCTTCACCATTGGTTTTCGATAGTAATGTATCGTGAAAGGAATCATCAATCACAATAGCTTGTAATTCATTGAACTGTTCTATATATATTTTTTTCTTCTTACTACGGCAAGTCAGATAGACTTTTTTAGCTCCCTGATTAATTGCCCAAAGCCCACACAGAATGGCAATAGTACCCGATCCAGAAATGCATACTATATCCTTCCGTGTGACTTGTGCCATCCTTACAGCATGCCAGGCAACGGCAGCTGGCTCAGTCAGCGCTGCAACACAATAAGGTATAACATCGTCATAAACAAGCACATTCCAAACGGGAACTGATAAATATTCTGCAAATGCCCCGTCACATCTAGAACCGAAGTAATTATAATTTTTGCATTGAGCCCATTGTTTTCTTTGGCAGGAGGTACATTTTTCACAAGGGAGCAGAGGAAAAATAACCGCTGATTTTCCTATCAATACAGGATCAACGCCATCCCCAATCATCTCGATTTTTCCTGCAAACTCATGACCTGGAATAGTGGGGAAATGATATGTACCTGTTTTTAAAACGCGAGCATAATCACTACTACATATACCGCAAGCCTTTATTCGTAGCAAAACCTCCCCTTTGGCAGGAGTTGGCGCCGGAATTTCTTTATAAACAAGATTTCCTACCGACTCAAGAACACAAGCTTTCATTATTGACCTCCAAGGAACAAAAATATTCTGCAAGTTTAATATCAAAAGGGGTTGTAATTTTTATGTTAATAGGATCACCGCAAATAGTAAAAATCTCTATTCCTTTTAGCATACAGATCTGTGCTGTTCCAGTTATAATCTTCTTTTCATTAGAAGTAAGATTAAATAAAGCATTATAAAGAACTTGCAATCTAAAACTATCTGGAGCTTGGCCATGAAATAACTTTGATCTTATAGGCATACTAGACACGAAGGGAGCATTTTCTACCCATAACATAGTATCTACTACCGGCAAAGATGCGACTACTGCATCATGAAGCTGTAACGCTTCAATGCTATCATAAATAATCTTCTTAGTTATAAACGGACGCACTGCATCATGGATTAATATTATGTCTGACTCAAAAATACCATACGAACTATTTATATGATTTACGGCATTATAAATCGAATCAATTCGTTCAACCCCTCCGTTTACTATAATAATTTTAGACTTATCAAACTTATATTTATTTATTAAATATAATAATTCATCGTTCCAGTCAGAATGAATAGCTATAATAACACGATCAAAAATATCAATTCCAATAATCTTTTGAATTGTCCGTACAATAATAGGAATTCCGGAAACAGAAATAAATTGTTTTGGAATTTCGCTTTTCATTCGTTTACCAGACCCGCCGGCCAATATAACAGCATATTTCATAAAATTTTAACAAAATACATTCAAAATTCCATTTATATTTTAGTATATTTCCTAAAATTAAACTTTTAATTTATCTACTAAATTTCGTATTTTCAATCTCAAAAGGACATGTATTATTGCTACACGGATTTTTCCAAATGACTTTGAATCCAAAAGGTTCTACTATATTGAAATATTTTTCAAATCCAAGATGCGTATCTCCAATAATTTTATATATTTTATCAAATATTTCAGGATAATTTAGCGCCAAGTCTTCAAATATCTCATATTCAGCACCTTCTACATCTATTTTGATAATAATTTTATCAAGACTATTTTCATCTATAATATTTTTCAATATAACAGAAGCTGAGTAAACTGAATATTCTTTTAAAATTCCATGATCCCTTTCTTCTGGCGCATAATTTTCTAAAAATTCAGAGTTCATTGAAGATATTCCATCTCTCCCGGGTAAATATTTAGCTTCAATTTTTCCAGTTTTAGCGGCTAAGCCAAACTTATACAAACTTATTTTTTGTTTTAAATTTTTATTTATATTATAGTTTTCTTCTGCCAAATCTGCTGTTTCGCTAATTAACTCAAAAGCATAAACATGCTCACACCATTCCTGAGAAGCAAAGTATAAAGTTGCATAACCCCTATTTGCACCAATATCAAAAACCGGATATTTTATTAATTCTTCCAAAGAATTTACATTACGAAACTGATATAAGTTATCTACAAAAATTTCGTAAGCAATCCACGGAAAAAAAATATCAGTTTTGAATTTTAATTTTCCATTGTTATAGAGAAGATGCATATTTTCTATTTCTGACAAAATAAAACCTTTTTTTTCAAGTGCTTCATGAATTAGAAGCATTTGAGGACAACAAGATGCATTATTTTTTTTCAGCAAAGAATATAGCTCAAAGTCTTTAAAGGATCTTTTACCTCTCAATAAATCCCATATATTTTGTAAAAAACTAATTCTCATTTTAATTCCAATTCGTATGTACTATAAGCAGTTGTTCTTCCTCCAAACCCTTCTTTCTGGAAAATAAGTCCTTCATTTAACAACTGACCATCTTTTTCTGTTGATATACCAAAATCAAAATATAGTTTATTTTGAGAATATTTTTCAATCAGATCATAAATTAATAAGTCTAGCGCCCCCACCTCTCTTGCGATTTCATTTGCACTCATATATTGTGTATGCACGCAATCTTCATATTCGAAAATAAGAGTACCTGCCACTATTTCTTCTTCTTTCATAGCCAGAAATAACTTTATATTTTGAGGAAATTTTGATTTCAAATAGACAAGTTCTTTATTCGTATGAACAGCTTGTGTTTGATGATATTTTTTTAATACACCATTAACTAACTCGATGAAGGAATTAAATTCCTCTGATTCTATAATCTGGATTTTATTTTTTTTTGCTCTTGATATCATTCCCTTTCTGCTTTTCGAAACTTTGAATCTATTATTAAGGTAAATAGTGGTAGATGGTTCAACTTTTAGTAAGTTAGCATTATTTAAAAATAAAGAATATATATCTTCCTGAGCAGAATTATTATGATATATGTAAGGAATAGCTTTATATATCATTCTTTCAATCTTATTTTGCTTTAAGAATTTTATTAATTCCTCAAAGCATTTATTCATTCTCTTTTGTTTCATCGATTCATTTGTTATGAATCCACCATATGTCAAACCGCCATGCGATCTCACTTCGTTTTCATGAATTGATGCAGGCAATAAGGCAACCAGATTTCCGTCTTCGAAAAACATCAGCGAAAAATCAACAAACCGGTCAGAATGATATTCAATAAAATCGCGATTAAACATAAACATGGGTATTTTTGATGTATTTACAAAATCATCCCATATTTTTTTACATTCACCAGTATATTTTTTTATTTGAATCATATGACTTTACAGTTTGCAAATATTTCAGCTCCATTTTCAGGAAAATACTTTATCATTCTACAAAGGCCGTTTAGTAATTCTTCATCAATAAAACCATTTTCAACCAATTGAAACATTTTTCTATGATTAAATGGTTTTACAAAATATGAGCCTTTCTCAATTATCTTAAAATCACTATCACCAATAATTTTCTCAAGGCTCAAGAGATCAAATGTAGTATTCTGTTGAAGACTTTTAGCTGTTTGGGTTAACATTCCAATTTTTTCAATCATGCCGCTTTCCACCGCCCATAACAGATGAAAACTTTTTGCATTTGGTACATTAACATGTAATATTGTTTTTCTGTTGAAATATTTCTTATTTTTCGCAAAATATCAGATGGCATCTCTACTTCATGCAACAAACAGCTTAATAAAATAAAATCAAATTCTTTCGAAGCAAGTTCATCAACTTTTTCCTCGAAGAAGTTCAAAAAAACTTCTACATTATTTAATCCATTTAAATCCTTTTTTACTTTTTCGAAAAATAAAGAAGAGGGTTCTACTACCGTTGCAAGATCAAATGACCTATAGTAATTAAATATTGAATCCATTCCACAACCAATTTCGAGAACTTTACGTGGTTTATACGTATTTAATACCTTCAGTACATTATCCGACCGATATTTTGCCATAACATCTTCAAAATCATGAGATAAATAATTATTTGTATATTTTTCTATATCTCTATTTAATTCCATTTAAGAATTCCTTATAATCCCTTATATACTCATTCTCATCATAGTATTCGCTCGCCAATACCAGAAGCTTGCACCCATAAGAAAAATGGCGCATTTCACGCCAGATGTTTTTCCCGATATACAATCCAACGTCAGGCCTGTTTAACCAAACCTCTTCACGATTTTTTCCATCATCCAATACAAACTGGCATGCCCCATCCATTGCGATAATAATTTGCTCAAGATTTTTATGTGCATGCATTCCTCTAACCTGATCAGGAAGAGTATCAAAAATATAATAAATACGCTTTATATCAAAAGGTATATTTTTATTACTTTCCAAAGAAACAAGCTTTCCACGCTCGTCTCCAAAAACCTTCATATTCATTAATTTGTAATTCATCACGTAAATTCTGGTTAGATAAATTTTTTTTCATTCAAGTACCATGCTATTGTTTTGACAATGCCGGTGTCGAAATTTTCATTCGCTTTCCATCCAAGATCATTTTTCAACTTGTTTGCATCGATGGCATATCGCAAATCATGCCCCGGTCGATCTGTGACGAATGAAATAAGCGCTTCATATTTCTTCCCATCACTGCATGGATGGTATTTGTCCAGAATAGCACATACAGCATGAACGATTTCCAGATTATTACGTTCATTATTTCCGCCGACATTATATGTCTCGCCTGATTTTCCTTCATGAAAAATCAGATCAATCGCACAACAATGATCCATGACATATAACCAGTCACGCACATTTAAACCTTTTCCGTATACGGGTATTGGATCTTCCGCCAGACATTTTCTGATGATAGTTGGAATCAATTTTTCACTATGCTGTTTCGGCCCGTAATTATTGGAACAATTGGATGTCGTCACATTCATACCATATGTATAATGGTAGGCTCGAACAATAAAATCAGACCCCGCTTTACTGGCTGAATATGGACTGTTAGGGGCATAAGGCGTTTCTTCGGAAAAATACCCGGTTTCTCCAAGAGTGCCATAGACTTCATCTGTTGAGATATGATGAAAGCGACAGGATTCATACCCACTTTTGAATTGATTTGGCGCCTCCATCCAGTGCCTTCTAGCGTTTTCAATAAGATTGAAGGTCCCCATAAAATTGGTTTCCATAAAGGACTTCGGCCCTTTAATGGAATTGTCAACATGGCTTTCTGCTGCAAAATGAATGACTCCACGGATGTCGTATTTCTCGAACAGTGATTGAACCAATATCTCGTCGCATATATTACCCTGGACGAACTTGTAATTCGTCATGGTTTCACATTCTCTGAGATTTTCCAGGTTTCCCGCATACGTCAGCTTGTCCAGATTAATGATGAAATATTCAGGATATTTTTCAGCAAAATAGGGGACAAAATTTGAACCAATAAAACCTGCGCCACCAGTTACCAGAATCGATTTCATTCAACTTCTTTCATATCATTCAACACTTCAATTAATGCATCACGCCAATGCGGAATTTCCAGTTTGAAGTCGCTTTTGATTTTTTCTTTATTCAATACACTATAAAAAGGACGAGTCGCTTTGGTCGGATAATTTTTGCTTTCGATTGGATGAACTTTGCAGGAAAGTCCGGCAATTTTCATAATCGCATGAGCAAAATCGTACCATGAACAAACGCCCTCATTGGTAAAATGGTAGATATTCTTTTTGCCTGCTTTTACCTTCGGTAAAATCCTGACAATGGCTTTGGCCAGATCTCCGGCAAAGGTGGGAGTACCGACCTGATCTGACACCACATTCAGATGATCACGTTCTCTGCCAAGACGCAACATCGTTTTGAGAAAATTACTCCCATGAGCTGAATAAAGCCAGGCTGTCCTGATAATGACGGCTGTCTCGGCATTATTTAAAACAGCCTGCTCACCCCTGAGTTTAGATTGCCCATAAACAGAAACAGGATATGTCGGGTCATCTTCAAGATAAGGTTTGGAATGTGCCCCGTCAAATACATAATCTGTTGAAATATGGATGATGGTTCGGCCATATTTCGCCAGCCATTTGGCTCCCAAATGATTGACGGCATCTGCCAATACAGGTTCATCCTCGGCCTTGTCAACAGCTGTATAAGCGGCACAATTGATAATGCAATCAAAACTGTTCTGTTGCAGAAATCGTCTGACATCTGTTTCAGATGAAATGTCCAGCTCATTGCGATCCACATAAATGGCAGAATCTTTTAACAGGACACGTAATTCCATTCCAAGCTGTCCACCAGCACCTGTTACCAGATACATATATTATTTTCTTTCTTCAGAACTGAAAAAAACCGGTGCTCGACAATATTGCTGAAATCCGGGGGATTTTTTGTCTTTTTCTGAAAGCAAAATATCATCAGGAGGGATCTGCCAGTCAATAGCCAGCTCCGGATCGTTGAAAAGGATAGAACCTTCACTGGCAGGCATATAAAAGTTATCGCATTTATACGAAAAAACAGCCGTTTCGCTTAAAACACTGAACCCATGCCCGAAGCCACGCGGAATTAACAACTGCCGCTTGTTTTCTCCGGAAAGTTCAACTGCGACATGTTGACCAAATGTATGTGACCCCATTCGCAAATCAACGACAACATCCAGAACATTCCCCTCCAGCACCCTTACCAGCTTTGCTTGAGAAAATTCACCTTTCTGGAAATGAATGCCCCTGATTGTTCCATGCACTGATTTTGACTCATTGTCCTGGACAAATGAATAATCAAGTCCAGCCTTTTTAAAAGACTCTTGATTGTAACTTTCGAAAAAATAACCACGTGAATCGGCAAACACTTTCGGTTCAATGATTAAAACTCCATCAAGTGACGTTTCAATAAGGTTCATGACGTTCCTTGTACACTTTCATCAGATATTCTTTATATGTAGAGCCTTCTTTTATATCGTCAATCAAACCTTGCATGCCAACATCGTCAATCAAGCCTTTACGATAAGCGATTTCTTCAATGCAGGCAATTTTAAGACCCTGACGTTCTTCGATAAGTCCGATAAATGTCGATGCCTCCATTAAGGATACAGGCGTTCCGGCATCAAGCCAAACATTTCCCCTCCGCATGGGAACGACACTCATACGCCCTTCGCGCAAATACATATTGTTCAGATCAGTGATTTCCAGCTCGCCACGGTAGGAAGGCTGCAGACTTTTCGCTTTTTCCACAACATCGCCAGGATAAAAATACAGTCCTACAGAGGCATAATTGGATTTGGGTTTTCTGGGCTTTTCTTCAATTGAAACTGCATTGAATTCTGAATCAAATTCAACAACACCAAACCGTTCCGGGTCAAGAACATGATAAGCAAAAATAGTTGCCCTTTGACCTTGATTTTTAGCCGTTTCTTTCTTGAATTCCGCAAGCGCCTCATGCATCATGAAAATGTTGTCGCCAAGAATCAGGCAAACATCCTCCTTTCCGATGAAATCAGCACCTATGGTAAAAGCCTGGGCAATTCCCCTGGGTTCTGGCTGGATCGCATATTCAATACTCACTCCATATTTCTTGCCATCTCCAAATAATTTTTCGATGTTGGGTGTGTCCTGTGGCGTTGAAATAATCAGAAATTCCCGAATATCGAACAGCATCAATGTAGAAAGCGGATAGTAAATCATAGGCTTGTCGTACACCGGCAGCAACTGTTTGGAAATTATTTTTGTCAGCGGATACAAACGCGAGCCACTTCCACCTGCAAGGATAATGCCTTTCATTGTCTTCGCTACCTTTCCTCTCGAATGAAAAAACAGAAGTCAACCAGAAAGATAAAAAATCATGTGACTGGAAATTCTCTATTTTAAGGAGAAACAAGATATTAAACAATTTTTACAGGCATAATTAATATAATTTGAATACAATTCCAACAATATGACACGAGGTGAAAAAAAACCTTGTTATTGAAGATTTTGAGGATAAAATATTCTTTTACTTGATCAGAGTAGCAATCCCTCCCAGACAGCCCCAAGGAGAAGTTTCGCATATCAGAAGTTTGGAAGGCTTTTTAATGAGGCGACGATCTTTTCAACTTAACGAGCTTTTCGTATTTTCAAGATCAGATCAGCCCAGGCAATCTTGAGACTGCCAACGTTATCCTGAAAAATGCTTTCAACTGCCCCATACATGCTTCTGACAGAATATCAGAATAAAAGAAGAGATATTCAGAACAGGGATTTAATGACATTCCTAAATTATCGATTATAAAAAACAATAATTTAGAGTCATTTATTCAACATAGTACCGGATGAATTAATATGTAATGAAAATGACTTCCCGGACATTCCCGGGAAGTCATTATAGAAAGCCTTTTCAAATATCACGTAGCAGAGAATTTCAGTTACGTAATATTTGATAAAAAATCAGATAATAGTTTTAAAAACAGGTATAAATTATTTATTTATAATTTCGAGATAAAATTCCATTTATGTTCAACAAATTTCCAACAGTTTTAATTTAAATCTCATCCAGATATTTTTCTATCTTCTCTTTCAATTCAGGATTTTCAATTTCGGCACGTCTTAACAACATTTTCTGATAAACAGTTTCATACAACATGACGACACCTGTTCTGGTACCAACCGACAGCTTTGACCATTCTTCATCAGTAGGTGCCCAGCACATCCAGGCCGGATCGTTTCTCATCTGCTCAATCGAGATATCCAGTTGTGCCTCCAGACTGCCCAAAAAGAAATCCTCATGATTCAGCACATCAGCCAGACTCATCGCCTGAACAGTGGGAATATTCAGGAATTGTGCTATCTTTTCAAGCTTATCCTTGCTCAAAGCTGAAATTTTACGGTGACCGTTGGCAATCGAATACCAGTATATCGGTGTAACTCCAATAATATCAGCGATATATCTGTCCTGAACACCCAATTCAATAGAACGACTCTTGATTTTATTAATCAGCCTGTAGCCCGGTATGCTTTTGGCCTTTTTCACCCTGTTCCCTGCACCATTCTTATCGTCAATAGTGTTGACAGCAACCTTCTGATAGACACGTTGCGTATTTTTTTCTCTTTGTTTTTCAGACTGCGACATCCTTGTCCTCACTTATTTTTAAGAAGGTATGAAAAATTGAATATTATTTATTTTAACAAAAAACGTTAATACAAAAAATTTTCTTTGATAAACCAATAGAATATAAATATTTACATTCAGTTTATAGTTACATGAATAATATATAAAGATATATTTTTATACTAACGATACATTATATGAAAAAGCATTATTAGATATTCTCAGATAATAGGGGTTTCTCTATATAAATATTGCTAAGAATATAAAAAATTAAAAATAAGAAACATTTGTTTTTCAACCAATATCAATTTCATATATCACAAAATCTTTTCAATTCAAATTCTTTTTCCATATCCGACATTTCCCAGACATTGCCAATAGTAAATTCACGCGCAACGTTTCCAGCTTACAAATCAACTCAAACCTGTAAAGTTCCTGTATAATCCCGTTCTTCCGGAAGGGTGGCAGAGTGGTCTAATGCACCGGTCTTGAAAACCGGCGATGTGAAAGCATCCGTGGGTTCGAATCCCACCCCTTCCGCCAAGACTCCAAAATTTCCCGGTTTCTCCAGTTTATCCTCACAGATGTGTCCGATGTGTCTGTAGTATCAGACAAGAAACAACATCTGTCAGCTTATACACAGCGATTTGAAAAAAATTTGCAACATGAGTCGCCAAGACAACAGACTCATGTGATTTGTGTATGAAAAGATGAATCAGTCAGGGAGGAAAATCTGTTGCAAATCGTTCAGAAAACGTTTGCCGAGTTCAGTGGGCCTGATGAATGAAGAATCCATTGTCAAAAGCCCTTTTTTGCGAGCTTTTTCAAGTGGTTCAAGAATAAAGGACAGGGGTAATCCTGTCCGTTCGCAAAAGAGGGAAGCCGGAAAACCGCCTGTGAAGCGCAACGCATTTAACATAAACTCGAAGCCGACATCGGATGACTGAACGGTAAACTGCTCTTCAACTCTGGACTTGATTTCATCGCCTTCCATGTACAATTTCGGATTGCGATGACGCATCTGGCGAATGATTTCATCATTCACTGTCAGCTTGGAATGGGCAGCTGCCCCGATTCCCAGATAATCGCCAAAAAGCCAGTAATTTTTGTTATGCCAGCATTGATGCCCCGGTTTGGCATAAGCGGATACCTCATAATGCTCGAATCCTGCCAGAGCCGTCATTTCTTCAACCCTGTTTTGCATACGTTCAATCACATCCTCGTTCGGAAGAACCGGTGGACGTTTGGCAAAATAGGTATTAGGCTCGATTGTCAATTGATAAAGCGACAGGTGCTGTGTCTGGAATGACAGGGCTGTTGAAATATCCTGCTCGAGCTCCTCGAGTGTTTGTTCAGGCAACGCAATCATCAAATCCAGATTGACGTTATCGAAATATTTCATCGCAATGGCAATCGCATCCTTTGCTTCATCGCTGTCGTGAATTCTGCCCAGTTGATGCAAGTGTCGGGCATTGAAACTCTGAATGCCGATTGACAAGCGGTTAATGCCACTTTCCCGATAAGACTTGAACTTGCCCGATTCGAAAGTCCCCGGATTGGCTTCCATCGAAATCTCGGCATCCGGCAAAACAGGCAACACCGCCCGGATAGACGACAGAAGCCGATCAATCCCGTCTGCAGACATCAGACTGGGCGTACCACCACCGATAAAAATGGACGAGACAGGCCTTCCCCAGACAAGGGGTAATGACGCTTCCAGATCGGAGCGCAAGACATCCAGATATTCGGCTTCTGGCAGATTCGATCCCTTTTCATGCGAATAAAAATCGCAGTAAGGGCATTTCCTGACGCACCAGGGAAAGTGGATATAAAGAGAAAGAGGCGGCAAAGCTTCAAAATGAGGCTTGCCCACCTCACCTTTTTCCGTCCGTAACTGACTGTCCGGACGAATGGGAATCACGACAATTTCTCCATAAGCGCTCTTAACGCCTTGCCACGATGAGACAAACTGTTTTTCAATTCCGGAGGCAACTCGGCGGCTGTCTTCTTTAATTCCGGAATCCAGAAATGAGGGTCGTACCCGAAACCGTTTTCACCTTTTGGCACATCGATAATTTCACCAGGCCATTTACCGTCCGCTATTACCGGCTGGGGATCATCCGCCGAACGAACATAAACCAGAACACAATAAAAATTGGCTGCCTTGTTGGTATATGGAGCCAGATCAGCGACGAGTTTCTGATTGTTCCGAAGATCCGATTTAGGCTCCCCGGCGTAACGTGCGGAGAACACCCCCGGGCTTCCACCTAACGCATCCGCACACAAACCGGAATCATCTGCGAGTGCCGGTTTGCCGGTCAATCTTGAAACATGACGTGCCTTGTTCAATGCATTCTCAACGAATGAAAAGTACGGTTCATCCGCTTCGCTGACATTGAATTCCGACTGAGGT
>OGXI01001074.1_pt1 | contig 23416 bp, 17 predicted proteins | sample 1576221 | NCBI WGS metagenome assembly OGXI01 (sample SAMEA3541523, study PRJEB24748) | human gut metagenome | biome: human gut; feature: human-associated habitat; material: faeces | place: China | collected 2012
AGCACAACAGATTCTGGTCCTGTTTGTCCAAGTTCGAATCTTGGTTGGACAACTTTGAAAACCTGACGTAAAGTCAGGTTTTATTTTTATTCGTCTCCCGATTATTTCAATATTCGGGTATCAATCCGAAATACTTATCGGTCAAGTATTCTCTAATAATTCAAAAGATAAATTTTCCGCTATTTGTGATCTTTATTCGAAGAAGTATAAAAAAGAAAAGAACAAAAGGAAGATTACTGTTCGACAATCATGTTGTTGTGTATGTACAAATAAGGGATGTATGAGTGTATGAATTATCTCCTATTGCGACGCTCCTTGCGGATTCTAAAGGAAAGATATCAAACCAGTAATCTTATCCTCTGTTCTCCCTTTCCGATGTTACAAATATAAGAGATCAGTCCCATTTCTAACTTATATAAAAAATATTATCTTTTACACATTCAATTTCAATGCAGATTTTTTTTCAGAATAAAGGTTTGTCTCACTTCAGAAGGAGTCATTCCGAACCAAATTTTACAAAACTTATTCAAATGTACGGATGAGGCAAAGTTAAGTTCGTCAGCCAATTCCTTTAGGTTTACCTCACTGGTCATCAGACGGTGTTTAATATATTCGGCTTTCTGTCGCTGCATCCACTGATAAACCGTCTCGCCGAAAACATCTTTAAATTTCTTTTGAAACACTCCCTGGCTATATCCACATAGTTCTGCAAATTCACCGGCACTCTTTACATGTAGATAATAGTCGACGACCAGTTTTTTGAACTCCATATTTTTCCCCAATAGAGGATAAAAAAGCATAGCCAATTCATCCGAAGTATAGTAAGCATGCAAAATAATAAACAATTCCTGAATTTTTCTTGAAGCCAAATCAGCCATAGGAACCTGATTTTGTTCATAATTCTGCATTAATTGCAGAAAACGGTCGAGTGATTCACGAATCTCCAATTCCCGGAATTCATATTTTATCAAAGAGAAAAAAGGAGTCAGATTTTGAAAGATATATTTATCACAACTATGATTCAAAGTGCCGAACCCCAAAATAATGAGTTCGACCGTCGATACGGCTTTACATACACATCGGGAAAGGGGAGTCAGCAAGATCATGTTTCCATCGGAAATAAGCCTGGGATACAAATCTCCATAGATCACTTCCATTTCTCCATGAAGAATAAAAACCAGATTATTATTTTTATCTGCCTTATTTCTTTGAAAAACAGTATCTTTTTCAAACTTAAAATAAGAGAATTTATTCTTCAGATCAGATTTGATATAACAAACAGTATCACTTCCCATTTTCAACTTATAGATCAATGTGTTCTCCCGTCATTTTTTGTTCTTCTATAAATTTTGTCGGGGTCATTCCCAACCATTTTTTACAGAATTTTGTAAAGTGAGCCGGTGAAGAAAAACCAAATTCATAAATAATCTCTTTGAGGTTTACCTCCTCTCCACTCAAACGTTCTTTAAGCCGATCGGCCTTTTTGCCCAATATCCATTGGTATATCGGTTCATCGAAGATTTCTTTGAATGCCCGTTTGAAACTACTGACCGAATAACCACAGATCTGAGCCAATTCTGCCACAGACTTCACATGTAAACAATTATCTTCGATCAATTTTTTCAAATCTCCCTCTTTGTGCAAAGAAAGGGTATAAAAAAAATAAGACAATTGTTCTTTAGAGTAACAAGACTTCATCAAAACAAATAGTTCTTCCTGTTTTTCTTCGAACAAATACCTGCAATCCACCCCATCTTCCAGGTACACGGTCAACATTTCCACAAATCCTTTCAGCAGCTGGTTTAAAGGTAAGATTTCCAATAATTCCCCTCTCCCCTCCAAACATCCAAGCTCCGAAACTGTTTTCAAGCAATATTCAGTGGGACGGTCAGAAATAAAGTACAAAAATTCAAGTGGAGTAAAAGCTTTCAATTTACCTTTCAAAGCAGGCAACAAAAACATCTCTCCGGCTTCAACGAATACCACCTCGTCTTCAATAGACACACCAGCTTCACCACTTAATAAAAATATCCAGCAAATGCCCGAAGTTTTCCATTTTTCCCATACAAAACCTTTCTCAAATTTCACCTGTTCAAAAAAGACCAACTCACTCCGTTCATAATTATTACAGGTTGCCTCTTTATTACAACAGTAAACACGATCGTTACTCATAATTTAACTATATACATGAATACTAAGAGCTAACAAACATAAAATAAAACTTTCAGTCAAGTTAAATTTAATTATAAGTTACAAACAAGAGGCATGAAACATTCACGTATTCTGTGTTTTACATAACTTCACTCACTCCTTTTCAACAAAGGTAAGATTAAAAAAAACAAATCAAAAGATGTTCTGATTTAATTTCATTCTTTTTCCGGCAAATAAATCTTTCCATGAAAGTGTGCAGAAAAGTCACTGAAACGTGTTCAGACTTATAATTAGTTCTTAAAGTTGCTCCTTCGTCGCTCAAAGTCCATAAAATCGACGGACTTTATAAACCAATTAATTCGGCTTATAAACAACAAAGCATCCGAAGTTTCGAATAAAAAAACATTATTTCTTTTGGAATAAAAATATTAAAGCGTATATTTGCACCGCCAAACCGTAAAAGTGTTGGTTCAGTAGCTCAGCTGGATAGAGCAACGGCCTTCTAAGCCGTAGGTCGTGGGTTCGAATCCCGCCTGAATCACAAAAGCAGCAATTTGAAATTGCTGCTTTTTTCATTTCATTGTTGGCCATTTACCTTCGGCTCAACCGTATCTGACTTTCAAGAGCCTGTCTGATGACCCAAAAGCCAGATAGCCTCCTTTTTCTGTTGCCCTCCCCCAAATCTCTCATCACCGTAAATATGCGGTGATGAGAGAAAAATAAAACCACACACTGTTTTTCCTGTTTCTCAACGGACCTCTTTATAACGCACATCTTTAATTTTAGCGAACCCGGAATACTCCCAGCCCGGTTTCAGGGTCAACTTCATACCCGATCCGCTCACATCATAGAAACGCAGCATTCCTCCATTATTATCCGTAGCGGCATTTTTGTAAGAACAGACGATCAGTTGATTTTCACGGTCTCGGTATATATTTTTGATTTCATCGTCATATTTCGAACACAAGTCATCGATGCCCCACGGATAATCATAGCGGTTGAACTTCAAACAGGTAATCTCTTCGCCTTCTAAAGTAATCACCGGTTCGGAAACCCCTGATCCCACATTGTAAGCATAGACTTTATTTCCATAAGCGTAATAAATCACATAATACTGGGAACTGGCAGCAAAACAAGTGGCATTGGCAAAATTTTCCGCCATAACATCCAAATGGCAGGCCCCTTGTTTAAATTCCCCGCTTCCCAAATTCACCTCATAAATATGCCGCTTGCCATCTTCCTGCATAATGCAATACACCATTCCTTCGGAAAAAGAGGTGTTAAGCATACACACCAAATCCATATTTCCCGTATTGTAACTAAAATTTTTATTCTCCGGATCTTCCAACGGATGCAACACCTGCTTTTTTCCAGCGACATCGCTACCTGTAACACCTTCACCACTCCAGTAAACAAAACGATGATTATCCGTATCAAACAACAAGGCGATACCAAAGTCGGATGACAACGGTCTTTTCAGCGTAGTCCCGACATAAGGCGCCACCTTGTATTCAGGCGTTCCTCCCCGGACGGAAGTATTAATCGGATACTCGAATCCCGTTTCTACTTCCACCGTATTCCAGGCATAGACATTTCCTTCCCGGGATACGCAGATAACAGCATCGTGCTCTGGTTTATAGAGTCCTTTATAAGGCACTGACACAAAATTTACAATATGATCGTCAGTAGCAGCCAGAAACATTGCCGATTTCAATTCGTGATAACTCTCTACATCAAGAAATTCTCCGCCACCTTTAGAATCTGTTGTCTCCAGCCAGTAAGCCGCATCTTCGGACATTGCAATAATCCGGTTACCGGTAGCACTTCCAGTGGCATAGAATCCTATATTCGCAGCGTGGTACTGTTCCGGTACTCCATCCTTTCGCCGGATTACATCATAAGCCGGAACAATCCGGTCCACAGAAATCTGCGCCAGCATATCTAAACGCACCCGTTCTTCCGATCCTTCATCGCAAAGCAACATCCATCCCTCCGAGGTAATGGTCGTTGCATTGACATAAAACAATTTCAGGGTCTTTACTTCCGTCCGTTTATCGGTTACCGAGAACAAAAATGCATGCCTGCCGGACTCCAATGCAGCTAACATATGAAGGTCTTTCGTATTGGCAACTTCTTCCCATTCACCTTCCGAATTTTTCCTTTGGTAAGCAAATTCGAAGTTCGTATTCCGCTCATCAATAATTCCTTCCAAATTGGAAGTAACCACCGGTTTTAAATCGATATATTCCGCATTGGCCAATACCGACAGCATTGATGAAATGCTATCTATCGTAATGACCGCTTTATCTTCATACGTATAATTTCCTTTGTCTTCCGCACAGGCTATTGCCAACAGGCAAAACCACAACATGCTCAGACGCGAAATTTTTAATATATTCATTTTTTCTATATTTTAAGGTTTTAACACGACATTCGAGTAATCCACACGATAAGCATCCGGCAATTGCATATAAGAGCCGTCTTCATCGTATACCGGATCGCCTTCATCTGCTCTCCGTTGCAATTCCGACTGCAATTCCCGGGCGTAAAAAGGCATCCGTCCTTTGCTGACTTTGCCAGTGGCCCAAGTCCAATCCGTTGTCGTAAAGCCAAAGAAGCCATTGATATAGGCATATCGGACCGGATTCCACTTTCCGAAATACTGATCGGCAGCAACATCCCCCCACCGACTCGGCTGCGTATAAATTTCACTGATCAGAAATGTATAGCGGGTTCCGTCTATCGTATCTGCCGTTGTATTACTCCACACATTGCTGGATTTATAAGCATTGAGTACCTCAAAATATTGATTGGCCTCTAATTTCAAGACCAATGTATCCACCTGTTTTTTGATGGAAGCATTCCGCATGAAACGGACTCCAACAGTTCCCTCGTTGCTTCCGGCCTTGATTTTCAGCGTATCGAAATCCATCATATATCCTCCATCGGGATTCGTTACAGCATCATAAGAAGTCATCGTCGTTTGCTCTTCGTCGACAACGACTTTCAGGGCCCGGTCGTAATCTTTTACCTCGCCCAGCAACTTCACTTTGGCATTGAATACTACTGAGGTATAAGCTGCCGCATAATCGACAAACGAAAAATTAGTCCTCGTGGTATATCCTTCGGCGCCGTTACTTCCTGAAAAATTCTGTACCTGAAAATATACCATACTGTCACCACGGTTGTACAAACCGACGTTTTCTTTTTGGCAGGCGATACTTATTCCTGCCATGGCGGCAACCCATATCCATTTGTTTATTCTATTCATATGTCTGTATTTAACGGTTATCCAATTCACTTTTCGGCAACGGAAGTACAAAGCGTTCTTCCTTTTCTTCATCAGTTGCTTTATCTTTATAATCGTATGTCGGAGGTATTCCAAACATTGGTATGCCGGGATTAGTCATCACCTTTACTTCTTTTCGTCCGTTGTAATCATTATCGAATCCCATATTCCGACGCTTGAAATAGAAGAACTTCTGACCTTCTCCGACAAATTCACGGATATACTCCAAGGTCAGCCAATCCTGTAAAAAGCTCTCTCCGTTTCCTGTTCCCCAGTTATTGGTACCCCGGTCAACGAACATCCGGTTCAAATAGGTCCATGCAGTCGGCAGATCGTACACCTCGGAACCGGTCGTACCGAGACATTCCGCTGCAATATAATACGCTTCGCTAAGCTTGATCAGCGAACAAAAGGTTCCGTAAAATTTCTGAGCCTGCAATAACTGGTTTTCATCTTTATTATTGGTCACCTCATCCCGTTTTTGATCCGCAATTTCTTTGAATTTTACCATTTGGTAGCTCGCATTTCCTTCCAAAGTGGTTCCGCTGGCCCATTGCGACTGGAAACGCCAGTCTCCGACCCAATATCCCCCGTATTTGTAAAACAAAATACCATCTACATATCCGGTACGGGGTATCAGCAAAGCTTTTCCGGTATTACCTCCTCCAAAAGAATAGTCATAAATCAATCCTCTGTTTTTATTGTAATACCCGAATAAACACTCGGTCGAAAACATCCGGTCGGGGTCGGAACTGTTCCCTAACAACTTACCCGATTCAACCACCGGGAAGAACTCCCTGACCTGGGGATCGTCGGTCAGCTTGCGGGCTTCGGTCAAGGCATTGCCGTAATCTCCCCCCCACAGATAAGCCCGGGCCGTCAACAAGACCGTCGCATAGTAATTCAGACGCAATTGCCGATAGCGCATGGAGTTATCCTGACTCACCTCATCGTATTCTGCACGGGGTCCCTCGGTAAGTACCGGATCGGAGGCCAGCAGTAAAGCTTCGGCTTCTGTAAGATCGCGGATAATATAGTCCTTCAGTACCGTACCGGCCGGCATAATGGACAGGATTTGCGGATCGGTGCTTTCATTGTAAGGGATACCGCGTCCATCCGGATTTTTCGCCATAATCGGCCCGAACAAACGCAACATATCCAAATGCAGCATTGCACGGACAGCCAGCATCTCGCCCTTGAGCATTTTATATTCCCGCTCCGGTAATACCTTGTCCTTTACAGCATCATCCTCGATGTTCTTCAATACCACATTGGTATTCATAATCGTCGAATAGGCTTCGTTCCATATACTGCTCAGTACGCCTGTAACCGACTCGTTCGAATAATCCCACTCGGTCAGAGCCCGCAAGTATTTATAATAATCGCTTTCATCCGACTGCTCCACAGCGTAATATTGCCCCAGAATATCGATCATGTCATAACTCAGATATTTCCCGTAAAGCGAGTTCCCGGACATTCGGTTGTAAACCCCGTTAACAGCAGCATAAAATCCATCTTTGGAAGAAAATTGCTGTTCCTCACTCTGTTTATCACTCGGTTTATAATCCAGCCAGTCGGTGCAGCTGTACCATAAAATACAGCTTAACAGAAGCGGAAAAACGATTCTATATTTTTTCATGATATCGGATTTATAAAGTTAATGAAATGGCGAAAGACACACTGCGTGCGAAAGGATAGGAAGTACCCCGTTCCATCTTGATGGTCGACAGGCGGAATATATCGTTCATATAGGCATTCAAACGTAACGAGCCAAGCCCCCATTTATGAACCAACTCAGGAGAAAATTCATATCCTATCCTCAAAGCCTCCAGACTCAATGAATTGTCTTTCTGTACAAAACGGGAAGACATCGGAGTGGATGTCGAATTGGCGATATTCTTGAACTGAGCCTTATCGCCCGGCTTTTGCCAACGGTCATAAAGAGCACGCTTATCCTGATTATATATCAGCGAATTCGTACTGATGTTTTCTACTTTATTAAATAAAACGGAATTAAACGAATGACCGCCCACCCGATAGCGGAAATCCAGGTTACAGGAAAAACCTTTCCAGGAAAAATTGGTACCCAGTACCCCTTCCACCTTCGGACGACTGTTGGCCACCACCACTTCATCGTCATATGAAAAATCATAAGTCAATTCCCCGTTTTTCTTAATAAACAGTTCCCGTCCGGTGGAGGGATCGATTCCTGCCGAACGTACAGCCCAGATATCATCGGGGTCTGCGCCGTCATAGTACCGTTTTGTCGACCTGTTATCACCTTCACGTTCCTGCGAATTATACATTTCCAGACGATTGCCGATGCCGGACAGCTCATTGGAACCATGCCGCAGATTACCCCGAACCGACCACCAGATCCGCTCGCTCATCCGGCGAATAATGTAATACGTAGCCGATGCCGTAAAACCTTTGGAGGTTTGTTTGCCGAAATTTTTATAAGTCATATTGTCGGTCGCTCCCGAAGAAGGCGGCATAGAGATAGCGATCAGCAAAGGATCGGTTGTCTTATAATAATAGTCTCCGGTCAGGGTCAGACGGTTATTCAGAATCGTAATATCGAACCCGATATTTTTATCGAGGGTTGTCTGCCATTCCAGATCAGGATTTCCCAGCTGAGCCAGCGAAGTGGTCATTCCGAAATAATTAAAGGAATTGAAATTATAACGGAACGTCGTAATGGTTGCCGAAGAAGAAAAATTCTGATTCCCCGGATTACCGATGGAAGCTCTCAGCTTCAACATGGAAATTCCGTCAAAATGGTCGGCAATAAATTTTTCATGGTGCAAATTCCATCCCAGACCGACAGCCCACGTACCGATATAATGCTTATTAGTCCCGAATACCGACGAACCGTTGACACGATAACTGAAATCGAGCAAATAACGGTTATCATAAGCATAATTTCCAATCACATACCCGCTCACCGAACGTGTCGTACTTTCGTTATAAGCCGGGGAACCTCCGTCCGGATAACTGTTGGCAAAAGAAGGAAGTGTGAAATCTCCTACCGGAAAACCGATAGCCGAATATCCTTGCGATTTCGCCTCTAAAGCAGAAAGGTAACCTCCCAATACGATATTGAATTGGTGTACTTCTTTCAATACTTTGGCATAAGTAAGCGTAAATTCTCCTTCATACTTATTGCTCTGTGTTTCCGTATTGCCATACGAACCGCGTTCTGAGAAATCCGTTTCGGCAAAACGGGTATCCAGAGGAGAATAAAAAGCTTCCGCCTGAGTACTCTGGTGTGTAAAACCGAACCGAGCCCGTAATTTCAAGGTCGGGACAGGAGTATATTCTACAATAAACTTATCCGACCACGACAAATTGTTTCCCTTGTTATAACTGTTCTGCTTAGCATTGTAAAGCGGATTGGCAGCTTTAATATAATCCGTATATTCCAGCCACCTTTCCACTTCGCCGTTCTCATTGTATTTCGTATAATAAGGATTAGCGTCGGCATATTGGGAAAAAGCGACAATCGGATCCTTGCTGTCCGTATTGTTCATATCAAACTTATTCATAAACTGAAATTTCTTCAGCCGGTAAGTCAGGTCGATATTTCCGCTGATATTATCCCGTTTGGATTCTTTCATTACACCGGTAATCCCGTTATATGCCAGTCCGATACCGAACATAAATGCACCTTCACCGCCGTCTACATAGAGGGAATGCCGGTGATTCAGGCCAACCCGCAGAGGTTCCGACAGCCAATAAGTATTTACTCCGCGGGCAATATCGGCCAATTTATCATAATAAGACTTTTTCAATTCAACATCTTTCACAACATCATTCGATGCATCATACCTGCCGACCAAATTTTCAAAACGCAATTTTTCACTGGCATCCATCAAATTATAACTGCTCAGATCAGCCCATGAAACATTGGCATTTCCGTTGTAAGCCAGATTTAACTTACCCGATTTGGGACGGATGGTTTCCACTACCACCACTCCATTTGAAGCCTTCGAACCGTAAATGGCCGTTGAAGCAGCATCTTTCAAAATAGTAATCGAAGCTACCCGGCTCATATCCAAATTATAAATAGCTTCCAGCGAAGACTCGAAACCATCCAGAATAAACAAGGGCTGATTCGGGTCCTCGCTCAATTCATCCCGGGTACTGATCAGACTTGATTTTCCCCGGATTTCAATATCCGGTAATTTATTCGGGTCGGAACCGAACTCATTATTCTCAAGTACATTAAATGAAGGATCCAGTGTTTTTAAACTGGCGATAACGTTTTGGGTACCCACCGATCTCAGCTGTTCCCCGTCGAAAGTGGCAGAAGCTCCGGTAAAACTGTCTTTTTTACGGTTAAAAATACCGGTAACGACCACTTCATCTATTTCTTTTACATCTTCCTGCATCACCACTTTTAAAGGTTTGTCATCTTTCAGCACAATTTCCTGTGTTTTCATTCCGATAAATGAAAATACCAGCACCACATCTTTCTTTTGCGGCAAAGCGATCTTAAAAATCCCTTCGGTATCTGTTACTGTTCCCAGGGAGGTACCCTTGATTAAAATAGTTACTCCGGGAAGCGGACTACCCGAACGGTCAGTCACTTTACCTGTCACTTCCGATGTTTTACTCTGAGGCAAAGCAGCATTCACCTTCCCTTTACGCAACACGACCGTATTATGGGTAACCTCATAAGTGATACCGGTATTTTTCAACACCTCACTCAGAATTTCGTCCAAAGTTTTATTCTCTGCCACGACATCGATTCCGGTCACCTGTTCGATATCCTTAACACTATAGAAAAAAAACATTTCGCTTTTCTTTTCAAGTGCCCATAAAATAGTTTTCAGGGAGGCATCATGCATCTTGAAATTCATTCTTTCATTTTGTGCAGTGACACGGGCCGACACCTGAAACACTGTACACAACAAAAAGCACACACCTAATTTCATTGTCATCAGAATTTTTCTTCTCCACACCAACCAAGGGTGGATTGTTTGCATTTTGTTCATCGTTTGTTTGGTTTAAAAATTATTGTTTTGCACTAAATACAATTGTTTTACCTCTTGTATTTACATTTATTTTATGAGTCGAGCGAATGACATCCAATATCGGTTCGATAGAAGCACTACGATTCAATTTACCCGCAAATTCAACTTCTTTGATCCAATCCGCCTGATAACAAACCTCGAAATCATACCATCTTTCTAAAACAGTCATGATCTCTGTCAGACGTTGTCCACGAAACACAAACTGTCCGTTTTTCCACGCAATATAAAGATCGAGCTCTACTGTTTTCACGTCCAGTTTTCCTTTTTCGATATCCCACTCAGCCTGTTGTTCAGGCTTCAACGTATTCCGGACAGACTTATCCATCCCCGTAAATACAGCCACTTCTCCCCGTACCAAAGTAGCCTGTACCCATTTTTCATCGGCATAAGCCTTTAAATTAAACTCGGTACCCAATACCCTCACATCCATATTTTCAGTCTTTACTACAAAAGGCTGTTTCTCATTTTTCGCTACCTTAAAATAAGCTTCTCCCTCCAGCCAAACTTCCCGGTTCTGTCCGGAAAACTGTACCGGATACCTCATTTTCGTTTCTGAATTCAACCAAACAACCGTTCCGTCCTGCAAAGTCATTATATATTCTCCCCCTTTAGAAACTTCCAGGGTATGCCAGTCTGCTACCGGCATTTCTATTTGGCCGTTGTATTTCAAACCGCAAGAATCGTTACTGATAAGCATACCGTCACAATCGATCAATTGGGTATCTCCATTTCTTTTCTCCAACTCGACAGTTTTCCCATCGGCCAATACCAGACGGGCCTTTGAAATACCGGGATGAATTTGTTGCGTCACATCAACAGGAACATTTTCTTCCCGCTGCATAAACCATCCCAACACTCCTCCTCCCAATAACAACATGATAATTGCTGCATATTTCCAATACCGACCGGATAAGCCCTTATTGCTTTTACTCTCAGTCAAACGATTACGAACTATTCGCCAATGTTTTTCCACATCAACCGAATTCCTCTTCTCTTCCTGCCGGATAAGGTAATGAGGATCAGTAAGCCGGGAATGCAAAAGCCTGTTTTCTTCCGATTCTTTCAGCCAACATTCCAATTCTTCTTCTTCAGCAGGATTTAAACCGAAGCTGATCTGCCTGGCAATCAATTCATATATGCGCCGATATGCTGCGATATTCACCATAAAAAGGTTCGATTAAATTAGTTGAAAGTTTATAAAGTTCGTAAAGTTTAAAAAGCTATTGACCCCTGAGGGCACTTAGTTAATTGACAATTATCGCATGATAATTGACCACATATTTCCCAACCGGTGGTTTCTTCTTTATTTATTTGATAATCAATGATTCTCTTCTTCATTCTCTTTTTCATTTCTTTTCTTATTATTTTCTAATGGAAGCAAAGCTTCCAGACAATTGTCAATTATCATCTGGCAATTATTCTTTTTGCGGATTCCCGCAACTCCCCAGTCCTCAGCCAGGCTTTTCAACCCGTCCAGGATCTCCTCCCTGGAATAATCGTGATCATCCAGGTAATCTACATCCATATCATTGAGATACAGATAAAAGGTAAGGGCAAGCTCCAGATAATCCGGATCATCGTCCTCCATATTCATAAGCAGCTCATTTTCCGCTCCGTTGATGTCACCCTTATCAGCAAATCCGATAACCTTCTTAAAAAGCCGGTCTGCCTCTGTATAATCTGCCTCTGCTGCGGGAAGGGTATACTGCGGCATATCTCCCTTAAGAAGAAGTCTTGTGATCAGTCTTGCGATATCCTGAATATTTCCTGACATTCTATCATCCTGTAATCCCATATCGTTTTCCTCTCTTTCTGCTGTCCTGTTCTGCCAGACACATTTCTCCGATCGACGTATCTGCATCCGGTCTTCCTCTCATCCGAACCCCGGATATTTGGACAGACAATTTATTTAATCCAGTTTAATTCCTGACAAAGCCTGTGCAAATGCATTGTTCACCGGCTCATTGGCCTCTTTCTGCTGTTTCTTAAGGTAACGCTGCACATCACGCTTATTTACTCCTGCACCCTCTTTTGCTCGTCTTGCCTGGAAAGATGAAAGCTTTTCTTTATAGCCGCACTGACATACAAAGGTCTCTTCTTTTCCCTTCAGAAGCATCTCCATACGCTTATGGCATTTCGGACAGCGCGCATTGGTGGCTCTGGATACTGTCTCTCTGTATCCGCATTCCCGATCCTCGCACACCAGCATTTTTGCATTCTTTCCATTGACTGCCAGGAGATGTTTGCCGCAGTTAGGGCATTTCTTGTTTGTCATATTGTCATGGCGGAAGGTTCCCTGTCCGCTTTTGATCTCATTTACGATCTCGCAGGCATATTCACGGATTCCTGTGAGGAACTTATCCTGACGGAGCTTTCCGTTTGCAATATCACTGAGCTTCATCTCCCAGTCTGCGGTAAGCTCCGGCTTTTTCAGTTCTTCCGGAACCAGCTCCAGAAGCTGTTTAGCCTTGGAGGTAATGTAGATCTCATTGCCTCTTTTTTCCATCATAAAGCTGTTGAAAAGCTTTTCAATAATATCGGCTCTTGTGGCCACCGTTCCAAGACCTCCGGTTTCGCCCAGTGTTTTCACTGCTTTTTTGTCGTGGCTTTCCATAAAGTGGATCGGATTCTCCATGGCTCCCAGCAGCGTGGCCTCTGTAAATCTTGCAGGAGGTTTTGTTTTGCCTGCTGTAAGAGCAGCGCCTTCCACAGTAAGTATCTGACCTTCCGTAAGCTCCGGAAGCTTCTGGTCTTTCAGCTTATCACCGGATTCCTCTTCTTCATCATCCTGCCAGCCGCCTTCATAAACCTCTCTCCACCCTGCACTTTTTACAATACGTCCGCTTGCAGCGAAAATTTCTCCTGCTGCAGTTCCTTCCATGTTTACCTGCTCATATACAGCCGGCGGATACAACACACTCAGAAAACGGCGTACTACCATATCGTAAATCTTCCGTTCCTCATTGGTCATATGATCCAGCTGTACAAACTGTTCTGTAGGAATGATGGCATGATGGTCACTGACTTTTTTGTCATCCACAAAGCCTGCACTGGTCTGAATCGGTTTATTGGCCAGCGCACCGGCAAGTTTCCGATAAGGACCTGTCCCGCATGCCTGAAGACGTTCCTTAATGGTAGGAACTACATCTTTTCCTATATATCTGGAATCCGTTCTTGGGTAGGTAAGGACTTTGTGATTCTCATAGAGCCTCTGCATGATATTCAGAGTTTCCTTTGCAGAAAAGCCGTATTTCTGATTGGCTTCTCTCTGAAGAGTAGTCAGGTCATAAAGCCCCGGTGCATAGGTCTTCTTCGGCTTTCTGGAAACCTTTGTTATAGTAAGGCTGCTTTTTCCTGCCTTTGTCTGTATCTCCTGGGCACGCTCCTTCTTAAAGGTACGGAGGCTTCCACTTTTTCCGTCACGCCAGGTCCAGTGTACATTTCCTGCCTGCAGAGTGATCCCGTAATAATCCTCCGGCTTAAATTCCCTGATCTCCTGCTCTCTTCTTGCGATCATGGCAAGGGTGGGAGTCTGCACACGTCCGCAGGAAAGCTGGGCATTATATTTACAGGTCAGTGCTCTGGTCCCGTTCATTCCCACCAGCCAGTCCGCCTCCGCCCTGGCCTGTGCCGCACGGTAAAGATCATCATAATCATGGCCGTTTTTAAGGTGGGCAAAGCCGTCACGGATCGCTTTGTCCGTTACTGATGAGATCCACAGACGCTTAATAGGTTTATGGCAGTCTGCCTTTGCAAGGATCCACCTTGCTACCAGTTCTCCCTCACGTCCGGCATCTGTGGCAATGATGATCTCTCCGATATCCTTCCTGTAAAGCTGGTTTTTCACCGCATTGTACTGCTTGGAGGTCTGGCGTATCACCACCAGTTTCATTTTCTCCGGCATCATGGGGAGCGTGGAAAGCTCCCATTTGGTATATTTTTTATCGTATTCTTCCGGATCTGCCAGGGTTACCAGATGTCCCAGGGCCCAGGTCACTACATAGTCTTTTCCTTCCAGGGTTCCGTTCCCCTTCTGACTGCAGTGGAGGACTCTGGCAATGTCTCTGGCAACTGATGGCTTCTCCGCAATTACTAATGATTTCATATTTTTTTCTTTCACCTCTTACTATTTGGAGCCTGTTTTTCAGAGCTCCGGGGTTCAACTATTATAGCATGAAAAAAGCACTTCGTCCAGAAAAGGGCCGAAGCCTTTTTCCGTCGAAATGCTCTTTAATTTCATATTACTCTCAGCAGCTGTTCATGCACATTTTCCGCTGATCTTATAGCCCACTCCACGAACTGTTTCCACCAGATCTCCTGCCGGGCCAAGCTTCTGGCGAAGGGTACGGATATGTACATCTACGGTTCTGCTTTCTCCGTCGAATTCATATCCCCAGATCTGATTTAAAAGCTGTGTCCTGGAAAGAACCGTACCACTGTTTTTCAGAAGGAGACAAAGCATCTCGTATTCTTTCAGTGTCAGATTCACAGGCTCCTGATCAACAGTTACCTCATGTCTTCCCGGACATACATAAAGATTTTCCATACGATACTCCTCTGCGCCATTGTCCTCTGATCTCCGAAGAAGGGCACGTACCCTGGAGATCAGCTCCATCATACGAAATGGCTTCGGAATATAATCATCTGCACCACTGTCCAGACCTACCACGGTATCAAACTCGCTTCCTTTTGCAGTAAGCATGATCACCGGAAGTTTCCGCACATCCGGACGGATACGGATTTTTTTTAAAATAGACAGTCCGTCTTCCTCCGGAAGCATAATGTCCAGAAGCACCAGTGAAGGCAGTTCTTTTTCCAGCGCTTTCCAGAAAAGTGACGGCCTTTCAAACCCCTGTGCCTCCAGTCCCTGACTGTTTAATGTATATACAACAAGTTCACGGATACTTTCATCATCTTCCACAAGATATATCATAATTTTCCTCCAGCTTCATTTTTCATCTGATACGTGCAAGTATAAGGTGCATTCGTAAAATCCAGCATAGAAAAAAGGTTAAGTTTATGTAAAATATAGAAATCCTTAAGAAATTTTAATTTGTAAAAGCCAAACGTCAATGTTATGATAAAGCAGAGAGTTGTTTGGAGGTTTTTATTATGTATTCTTTTATTGTGAATCCCAATTCAAGATCCGGTGAGGGGCGTAATGTCTGGAACCGGCTTCGCAGCATCATGGAAAGTCAGGGGATCTCATATCAGTATTTTCTCACAGAATATGTGGGACACGCCACAGTACTGGCACAGAGGATCAGTGCCGCCGGAACACCGGAGGATCCGGTAACTCTGGTAACTGTAGGTGGTGACGGCACTATTTACGAAGTACTTACCGGGATCATTGATCTGTCTTCGGTTGTTTTTGGATTTATTCCGGTCGGGTCCGGCAACGATTTCTGCCGCAGTATGGGCCTGCCCTTTGATCCTTTTGAAGCGCTTCGCTCTATCCTTGAAAACAGACGGACCATTTCCATGGATGTTCCTGTGCTACATCTTGGCAGCCATTCCTACCGTTTCGGCATCAGTGCAGGAATAGGCTACGATGCAGCAATCTGTCAGGAAGTTCTGATCACACCTGGCAAAAAATTTCTCAACCGTCTCCATATGGGTAAACTCATTTACCTTATGGTGGCACTGAAACAATTTCTTTTCCTCACCCCGTCCCCGATCACGTTAACGCTTGACGGGAACAAGCCACAAACCTTCAGCAGGACCTGGTTTGCGGCTGTAATGAACCAGAAATATGAAGGCGGAGGCTTTAAATTCTGTCCGAACGCCAGTCCGGAGGATGGTTTACTGGATGTGATCGTTATTGAAGGAATCTCCAAGCTGAAAATGCTGTTCTGCCTGCCGAGCGCTCTCTGGGGAAAACATACCCGCATTCGCGGTGTACATATTTTACAATGCAGGAACGTACATATTACAAGTGCCCATTCCCTTCCTGTGCATAAAGACGGAGAATCCGGCGGAATCCAGCGTGAATTTTCTGTGACCATTGAAAAGAAACCTTTAAAAATCATAATGCCTGTGTTATAGTAGCAGGTAGATACTTAACAAAAAAGAAGCTTAAGGCTGACATCAGCCATACCTCAAGAAAAGGAGCGGCAAAATGTTGAGTAAGATAAAAAAATACAGGCACGGTTTTATCATAGCGATCTATTTCGTTGCCTATCTTATCCTGTTTGGATATCTGGAGCACCGGCCTGTACGAGCCTACCATGTTGTACATACTGTTTTTGATGATATGATCCCGTTCTGCGAGATTTTTATTATTCCGTACCTTTTGTGGTTTCCATATGTGATAATGACGGTTGTGTATTTCCTGTTTCGCAATAAGAATAAAAAGGAATATTTCCAGCTGATCTTCAACCTGATGATGGGAATGACGGTTTTCCTTGTTGTTTCCTACATCTATCCGAACGTTCAGCATCTCCGTCCTGCAGTATTTCCCAGAAGCAACATCTTTACACGACTGGTGGCTGAGATCTATCGGACAGATACTCCCACCAATATCCTGCCAAGTATCCATGTATTTAATTCCCTGGCTGTTTATTTTGCCATTCATCACTGCCAGGCACTAAAAGACAGGAAATGGCTCCGGCGAGGAGCTCTGATCCTTTCAGTTCTGATCATCCTGTCCACCATGTTTATCAAGCAGCATTCTGTGATCGATGTATGCCTTGGTACCACACTGGCACTGTTCGGCCATCTCCTGTTCTATCCACAGAGAGTGGATGACTACGAGGAACAGCGCTCCCTATCCCGTATGCGTAAGAAGAAGCCGGAACAGAATTTATAAAAAAAAGCCCCGTTGGGGGCTTTTTTTAATTAAATCCATAAAACTTCTGACAGATCTTATATGCTGCCACAAACATCTTTCTTCCACCTCTTCCGGGAAGATTGGACACTCTTCCGAAGAGACTTCTCCGAAGCTTCCGATACAGTCCCATATTCTGGTCCTTGATGTAATCCTGCAGCTCCTGTTTTTTATCCAGGCATTCCTGCGTTGCAGCTCTTACCAGCATGATCGAAGAAACGGTTGTGATGATATCCAGATAGCTGAACATATAAGCACGAAGTCTGCGGTTGCTCACATTAGCTTTCAGATAAGCGTCCACCATCAGTTTGTTTACACGGATCTGCTGATCGATACGCTTGATCATCACTTTCTCATTGACAGACTGATCATCTCTTCCAATAAAATACCGATAGAAATTCACATCCAGATAATAGAGATTTTTCACATAGGGAAGCGGCTCAAACGCAAACAGGTTATCTACGTAGAACGTATGCTTCGGAAGCTCCATTCCACAGTCATGGAGAAGTTTTGTACGGTATATCATGGAATGCATAAGGAGATACTGGCCTTTTTTCATGTGGCGTACCTCATCCCATCCGAAAATCTGGTTTGTCGGAAAACAGTGTCTGTACTGCATGACCTTTTTGCGGGTAGCTCCCTGCTTCTCATAAACGAAATTACTGATGAGAAGATCCACAGTCTCAGCCCCACGTGTCAGTTCATAAAGTGTTTTCAGGACCTCATAATAGGCGTCCTGATTTACCCAGTCATCACTGTCCACAACCTTGAAATAAAGTCCTGTTGCGTTTTTGATTCCTGTGTTGACTGCCTGTCCATGGCCGCCATTTTCCTGATGTATGACTTTTACAATAGTTGGATATTTCTCGGCATAATCGTCTGCGATCTCGGCAGTACGGTCACTGGAGCCATCATCTACAATGATGATCTCCACTTCCTCTCCTGCGATCAGCAGGGAATTGATGCATTTTGACATATAAGCCTCTGAATTATAGCATGGTATTGCTACGCTCAAAAGTTTCATGTGTTTTCCTCCTTCATATATCTGGTGTATGCGCGAAACGCAGATGGTATTGCATATTTTTTATCGGATTCACTCTTATCCACAAACAGAAACTCCCCTTGCGGTGCTTCTTCCAGAGAGGATACAGCGATGCGATAAGCACACATCCTCCATTCAATATGGGAAAAAATGTGCTTCGCATCTGGCAGTGCTTCGATCCGCAGTGGTTCCAGCCCCATGGCTTTTACCCGGGCAAGTGCTGCATTCTCCGTCAGATGGCCTTCCACATTTGGAAGCTCATAAAGGCCTGCCAGAAGTCCTGTATCCGGACGTTTACGGATTGCTGTGCCTGCTCCGTCCTGGATCACAAGGACTGTTCTCTGTTCTGTCGTTCGGGATTTTTTTGGTGCTTTTACGGGAAGTTCTTCTACAGTGCCATGCTTTCTGGCAAGGCAGAAATGCCCCAGCGGACATTCTTCGCACTTTGCTTTTCCGTTTGGAACACAGACTACAGCTCCCAGCTCCATCATAGCCTGGTTGAAATCCCCGGGTCTGTCCTCTGACATCTGCTCTGTAAGGTCATTTTCCACCGATTTCCGTACAGACTGTTTCATGATATCTCCACGGTTTTCGGTAAGTCTTGCGTATACCCGCAACACATTTCCATCTACTGCAGGGACTTTCTTTCCGTAGGCAATGGACGCAATGGCACCTGCCGTATATCTTCCTATTCCTTTTAACGAGAGAAGTGTCTCAAAATCCTCAGGGATTCTGCCTCCATATTCTTCCATGACATGAACAGCCGCTTTCTGCATGTTGCGGACACGGCTGTAATAGCCAAGGCCTTCCCACAGCTTGATGATCTTCTCTTCCGGCGCCGCCGCAAGGGCTGCTACATCCGGAAGTTCCCGGATAAAGCGCTGAAAATAAGGTTTCACAGCTTCCACCCGGGTCTGCTGGAGCATGATCTCAGATACCCAGGTATAATAGGCATTGTCTTTATCTCTCCAGGGCAGGATCCTTTTGTTTTTATCGTACCATTTCAGAAGGGGTTCTGCAATGTTTTCAGGCATATCGTTTCCTTTCTATAATCTTACCGGTATCGGATCACAGATCTTTATGGAATCTTCCGTGACGGCACAGTCATAGGCCAGGATGTGGACACCGGCATCTGCTGCCGCCTTAAGTGTTTCTCCGAATTCCGGATGTGTCTCCCAGTTTGGTTCAAAATACCTTACATCCTTCATCTGGATCACCAGAAGAAGATAAGCCTCATAGCCGTCAGTTGCTGCATGCATAAGCTCACAGAGATGCTTGATCCCCCGTTCTGTAGGTGCGTCCGGAAAGCGCACGATATTATTTTCTTCCAGGGTGACGCCTTTTACCTCGATAAAAGCCTTTCGCTTCCCGGATTCCACATACAGGTCAAAACGGGAGTTTCCATACGTCTTTTCTCTCCTGACAGTCACTTTCTCCGGAAAAAGATTTCCGGCTGCCACCCACTCTTCTGCTGCTTTATTTGGGGCCTGGGAATCCATATTGATCCAGCGGCCCTCCTTGTTCACACTGATCAGATCGTATTTCGTTTTCCTGGCAGGATTGTCACTCTTTTCCAGGATCACTTCTGCTTCCGGAACAAGAAGCTCCCGGCATCTGCCCGTATTCTTCACATGGACCGTTTCCAGCTGATCCCCGATCTGCACATGAGCGATAAAACGGTTAGGTCTGTCTTTGAATATACCTCTGATCGTATTCTTATAATTCATAGTTTTTCCCTCGTAACCTTTACTATAACATAAAATCTTCAAAAGCGCAGTTGCTTTTTTTTCTTTTCTCATATAGAATTGTTTTGATGTTACTGAGAATTGAATGAACAGTAACTTGTTTTTGTACTATGTCCGGTACAAAGGGTTGCATTTTTTACATATCATAGTTTTTGGGGAGGTTTTTCTGATGGACAGTATTATTTTTGATGTTGACGGTACGCTCTGGGATTCCACCGGGATCGTAGCTGAGGCCTGGAGTGATTACCTTATCCATACGGAGCACATGGATACCGATGTAAGCGCCAAACGACTGATGGGGCTTTTTGGCCAGCTGCTGCCGGATATCGCAAGAGCTCTTTTCCCTGAGCTTCCGGAAGCAGAACAGCTTCGTATCATCGACGGCTGCTGCCAGGCAGAGCACGAAGCACTTCTTCGCAAATGTGCTCCGCTGTATCCGGATCTTGAGGAAACACTGAAGATTCTTTCCAGCCGTTTCCCTCTTTTTATCGTCAGTAACTGCCAGGCCGGATATATTGAAGTGTTCCTGAAATCCACAGGCTTCGGACACTATTTCAAGGGCCATCTCTGTCCCGGTGATACCGGCATGGCCAAAGCGGAAAATATCATGAAGATCCGCGAGGACAATAATCTATCCGATCCGGTTTATATCGGTGATACCTTAGGAGACTTTAATGCCTGCCGGAAAGCAGGAGTTCCTTTTATCTTTGCCGAATACGGTTTCGGGCAGGTGGATAAACCGGATTACCGGATCACCAGGCCTTTTGACCTTACGGAGATATGCAGATGAGTATGAAAAGATCAAAATCCATAGACCTTACTTCCGGTCCGATCCTGAAAACGCTTTCAGAGCTTGCTCTGCCAATCATGGCATCTTCCCTTCTTGGAACTGCCTATAATATCACAGATATGGCCTGGATCGGACTTCTGGGCTCCAAGGCAGTTGCCGGTGTCGGTGTGGGCGGCATGTATGTGTGGCTTTCCCAGGGACTGGTAGCCCTTCCGCGAATGGGCGGACAGGTAAACACAGCACAGTCCTGCGGCCGGAAGGATTATAAAGAGGCACGTTCCTACGCGGCCAGTGCCCTGCAGATGACCATTCTGTTCGGTCTTTTATTTGCTGCAGCAAGTATTATATTTCTTGATCCTCTAATCGGATTTTTTAATCTGACAGACCCGGAAGCATATTCTTCTGCCAGATCTTATATGCTGATCACCTGCGGACTGATCATTTTTTCCTTCCTGAACCTGACTCTCACCGGACTTTTTACAGCCCAGGGAGATTCCAGGTCTCCGCTGATGGCCAATTTTCTTGGACTTGTGGGAAATATGTTCCTTGATCCGCTCCTGATCCTTGGCATTGGACCTTTTCCACGGCTTGAAACGGTAGGTGCTGCCATTGCCACAGTAACTGCACAGTTCCTGGTTTTTGCAGTGCTGGTTTTCCGGATCTTTACTTCCGGACTGGAACCAAATATACTTCGTGAACTTCATCTTTTTTCACGTTTTCCGGGAAAATTTTATAAAAATATCTTCCGCATTGGTTTTCCAACCGCTATCCAGAGCATGATCTACTGTATGATCTCCATGGTACTGACAAGAATGGTTTCCGCCTTCGGTGCTGCTGCCATTGCTGTCCAGCGTGTGGGCGGACAGATCGAATCCGTTTCCTGGAACACCGCGGACGGCTTTGCCTCTGCCTTAAATGCTTTTACCGCACAGAATTTCGGTGCAAAAAAATACGACCGCATCCGCCATGGCTACCGTATTTCCTTTGGTATCCTGGCAATCTGGGGCCTTATCATAACTGCAGCCTTTGTGCTGCTCCCACGCCCAATCTCCGGTTTATTTTTCCATGATCCGGAATCCCTTGGGATTTCTGTAAATTACCTGATCATCATCGGCTTCTGTGAGGCTTTCATGTCCATTGAGCTGATGACCATCGGTGCACTGTCCGGCCTTGGTATGACCAAACTCTGCAGTATCATCAGTATTATCCTGACAGGGGCCAGAATCCCGCTTGCCATGCTGCTGACTCATGCGGGAATGGGACTTAATGGTATCTGGTGGGCACTTTCCCTTACTTCCATCGTAAAGGGAATCATCTTTACTCTGACATTCCGGCAGACCAGCCGAACGAAATTAAAATAAATACAGACAGAAAAACTCCCCGCAAATACCGGAGCCTGATCAGACAGGTTACCGTTTCACGGGGAGTTCTGATATTTTTGATCATTTTTTGATACATTTTGTTCTGAGTACAAACAGAAATACTGCAAGTATCACAAACAGAATTACTACATAAGCGATCTTTGCTGCTACACTTGTGGTGAATGCGTCAACTCCTGTAGCCACTCCGATAAGTATCAGACAAATTCCTGAAACCTTTTCCATTTTTTTCTCATCATACTTCTGGGCTCTGGCCTGTGTGTTTCCGCCTTTCATAAAAAAGGAACCGTGTCCGGTAAAAAGCATAAAGCCTACTACCAGTGCTGCGATTGTAAGTATAAAGCTGAATGACTGATCAAACATAATATTTTCCTCCTGCTAAAGAACAGGAGCCACACACCGGATCACCGGCTGGCTCCTGTTTGTTTTTTGACTACAGATCCGATCAGTAGAAACAAACGATCGGAACATTATACTGGATAAGGTTATAAAGCTCTCCCGCTTTATCCGGCGGCATATTGATACAGCCGTGGGAACCTCCGGTTAGATACCGGTCACCTCCAAAGTACGGCTGCCAGTCTGCATCATGGAATCCAATGCCTCCGTTAAACGGCATCCAGTAGGTTACCGGCTGTTCATAGGAATAGGTTCCGTCTGGTTTCTTGGTGCCACGTAGCACATCCGGGCTCTTCTTATAGTACAAGGTGAAGATTCCAGGAGGTGTTTTTCTCTCCGGATCACTTGCAAGTCCGGATACGATATCTGATTCAAAGATCACATTTCCATCCTGATAATACCACATATACTGTTCTGTAAGGTCCACTTCAATGTAGGTATTTCCCAGATCATTCACACCATAAGAATTGGCTCTCATAGAATAAACTGGCTCTCTGGTCGTCTGAGCTCCGGACTGGATCTCCTGGGTAAGCTGTGCCACCTCTCCGTCCTGATCGATCTTCCAGCCATATGCAGAACCGGAAACCGAAACAGTTCTTCCGCTTGTTGTCTGGAACTGTCGCTCTGTACCTACTGTATCATGATCCGCTGCAAGCTGCGCCACATAATCCACGATATGCTGTTTGAAGGATGCATCATCCTGGATCAGCTGGCCCTTTTCGTCAAACTGCAGCCAGTTCTTGATGGTGCTTCCATCAAGTG
>OGXI01001082.1_pt1 | contig 23365 bp, 29 predicted proteins | sample 1576221 | NCBI WGS metagenome assembly OGXI01 (sample SAMEA3541523, study PRJEB24748) | human gut metagenome | biome: human gut; feature: human-associated habitat; material: faeces | place: China | collected 2012
CGATGCATTGTTCTCTGGGTAAGTACGTTGATTTGACTATTGTCGACAGTATCTAAGGACGAAATCAAAGATTCATCCTGCTTTTTTTCTGGTTTTTTTTATATCCGTTTTCCCAAGATGAGCTCAGTTGCCTCCTTCTGGAGTCCAGCTTTTCATCTGTATCCCTGTTCTTGCCTTTATACTTCTTTTGTGTTGAGAAAGGAATCCATTATATAGCAGAGCCGCTCTGCTTCTTGCTGAGTGGGCATCTCACAAAAGATTCTCAGTTTGGGTTCAGTACCAGAAAATCGCATACTCAACCATCCATTTTTAAAATACAATTTGCATCCGTCCTGGTAACTGATTTTTTCTATTTTAACGTCTAAATCTGGTATTCTTTTTTCCTCCATAATCCTTTGATATATTTTTTCCTTTTCGTCTTCATGAAATGTCCGATTGTATTCGACCATATATGCAAACCCAAATTCTTTGTACAATTGATGAAGCAATTCTGATAAATTACAGCCGGTTACTGCCAACATTTCAACCAACAACATAGCAGCAAAGATGCCATCCTTACCATAGATGTGACCACGCACTGCCAGCCCGCCTGATGATTCACCTCCAATAATAGCATCGTATTTTTCCATTGCAGCAGATATATATTTAAATCCAACTGGTACTTCGTAGCATTTCTCGTGAAAAGCTAAAGCCATTTTATCCAGTATGTGAGTGGTTGAAATATTACGGATTACTGGACCGCGCCACCCCGCCTATCTGCATCCCCATCAGTAGCGATGCCGATATTAGCGTGTGTTTCCAACACCTTGTTTTGTAACGCTTTGAGCGTCTCAGCCGTTGGGGCCGGAAGTCTACTTCCAAATAGCGTATCATGTCTTTCGTGAATCACATCCACTTCACAGCGTGCGGTAAGCAAAATGGTCTGTAAGCTAGTACGGCTGACCCCATACATTGGATCAAGTATGATATGCAGTCCCCGTTGGCGTATTGCATCCATATCTACCATTTGAATAATAGCATCAATATATTCATTCTGAGGGCATATTTCTTGAACCAATCCACGAAGCATAGCAAGATCATAGCGGATTACGCGAATATCCTCTGCATTGATTTTTGCACATGCCATACCCAATTCGTTAGTCACCTCAACAGAAGCGTCACGCCCACCGGTTGTGAAAAGCTTAATGCCGTTATAAAGTGCTGGATTATGGCTGGCAGTAACAGCTATTCCATAGGGAACCCCATATTGTTTTACCGCGAACATGACCATAGGTGTTGGCGCTTCGCGATTGATTAACATGGAGCGGATCCCTTCCCAAGCTAATACTTCGCAAATCCATTCTGCTGCATTTTTACTAAGGAAGCGGCGATCATAACCTACGATGACACATTTTTGATCCGGTCTTTCTTCTTTTATTCGACGCGCTAAAGCCAAAGACAACCTTTGAACATTTTCTTTTGTAAATTCATCACCAATAATTGCCCGCCATCCGCCGGTGCCAAACTCAATCATTGTGTAGTCCCTTTCCAGCCATTTTAAGTGCGCCAAAGTTCTTCATAAATGGGATTAGTACATGCGTAGGTACCATCGTTTGCATACAGTAAAACACAAGCAAACCCGTTGGCATTTGAAAGATCGAAGGTGATGTGGGAAAGTCCATTATTCTGAAGGATGATGTTCTGACTATTTAGCCCAATGGATGACGTTTTAAGAATTGCCTTGGCAACTGGAGAGCATGTAATGCTCAACCTCATTCCATCTAGCACATATTCATAGATTTCGGGACCAGTGGAAGCATAGGTATGGCCTTGAAGCAAGGCTGCAATAATACTGTTATAGGTTAATTCAGGAGCCTTTATCATGTTGAAGCCACCAAAGGAGTCTGAAACACGGCGATATTTATGTGGCTGGTTGTGATTATCGTCTGCAGCTACGGGATAGGCACGATTACCATTCTTCAAAAACAGCATGAATTCGTGTATTGCATCCCCCTCCATGCCATAAACCTGAGAGCAATGGTTGTATATTTCGAAGCCAGAAATCTCTTTTAAGGGAAGAAAATCGGACGTACAATGTGCGGACCAAACAGGATGGTTATAATGTACAATAAACTTGTTCTTTGATAGTTGTCTTATTGTTTTTCGAAAAGCATCTGGTCCACCATGTAACAGCTGGATCATTGGATCAAGGATAGCGCCTTCCTGCGAAATTGCACAAATGTGACAAGCTTTCTGCCACCCTGTTTCCTCAGCGTTTGTCAAATCATCCAGTTCGCTTCCGTTCAGTGCCAAAAATTGATCGTCACAGAGATCCTGATGATCAACGCATACCCTGTGATCTGTATACGCAATGATATGATACCCACGTGCCTTATAGGCGGCTTTCAACGCTTGGGGAGAAAGGAAGCCGTCCGAGCAAGTAGAATGACAGTGCAGATTGGCTTTATAAAACTGCCCGCCTATCGGCAAAAGGTATCGAAGTGCCATGAATATTTCCTCCTAAACACTGTGGCAATTCTTGTAATCTGTTAATATGACTTTTGCTATGAGAAAAACCAAAAGCAATAAGGCTTGCGGAAGAATGTATAAATGCTATCACGTCAGATAAATCAGATAAACTTGGTTTTGACAGGGGGCATTGTTGCATGCCCCCTGTGCATCTGGTCTAATCTTTTTGAAAACGGTGATCAGAATGGTTTTGGCGCAATGGCCCCATTTTTTATTGGCAGCAGACCTGCCTGCAAGTTATCTCATATATCTACTCAATAGGAAGCGAGAATTTCATTTGCCTCTTGCGCAAATGCATCCATTGTTGCCTGCGCATCCAATTCTGGGTCAAGCACAAGTTCGGTCAGAACGTTTAGCAACTCGTTGTTAACCTCGGTATACCCCTCGTTGGTGGGACGCGATACGATGTGTTGTACCTGAAGAGCCGCCGTTTTGAAGAAGGGTTCGCTTTCATAAAGCGCGGCCATCTCAGGACCATCAATCAAGGAGTTTAGAATGGGCAGATAGCCAGTCTGTTCCGTGGTGTACAGAGCCGCTTCATAACTATTCATAAATTTCAAGAATGTCCAAGCGGCTTGCGCCTTTTCCTCATCAAGGCCGTTGATCATGACCAAGTTGCATCCTCCGGCAGAAGAAGCCACGCCAGGCAATACGCATGTGCCAAGTTCAAATCCCATTCCATCGGCATAATCCTTATAGGTAGCCATGGTCCCTGTTGAGTCAATAATAAAAGCGGAGCGCATATTTTGGAATTCAAGACGTGCGTCTGCTGTTGCGGTTCCACCGACTTTCATTTCAAGCCAGCCTTCAGCCATACCGTTGCGATAAAACTCGATTGCTTTCATGGCATTTTCAGAGTTAAAGGTCACTTCAGTCTGTTCTTCATTGATCATCGTCCCACCAAAGCAATCCACCAATATCTCATGTATCCATGCTGTTAATTGCTGGACCATCCCAACCTGACCATCCTTGGTAAGCGCTTTGGCCATTTCTTCCAATTCTTCAAAAGTAGACGGTCCATCTTCGTTCAAGCCCGCTTCGCGCAGCATGGTTTTATTGTAAAACATTATAGCCGTGCTGCGTTGGTATGGCATACCATATACTTGGCCATCAATAATGGTATTGGTTTTTACGCCTTCAGCATAATCCTCATAATCAAAGGAGTCATCTGTCGCAATATATGAATCCAGCGGCTGAATAATATTTGTTTTAACCAAATTAGCCATTGTCATGACTTCACCCAAACTAACTTCTGGCGCATTACCTGCCAATATAGCTGCCTTTACCTTGCTGTTGAGATCGTAGTAAGAATTTGCTTCGTATTCTAGTACGACTTCAATTTCATCCTGAGATGCGTTGAATGCATCAACAAGATAGGCATGAGCATCGGCAGCTGCGCCAGAATGGCAATGCCAAAAGTGAATTACAGTCTTTCCGTCCTCTGCAAGAGCATTTCCACAGAACGAAAATACAAGGACAAGGACCAGGAACATGCTTAGACACCGTTTCATAGAATGATACCTTCCTTTCTGGATGTTTATTTCATTGCGTTCCAACGCAATTGAAACCTATTTTGACGTGTAGGTAAAAGCATGTACAATTCTATTTTGAGCACAGAAAAAGGCAATGAGCAGAGGAAGCACTAGAATAACATTTCCAGCCATCAGCACCGGCCAATTGGTTCCGCCCTCCATATCATTCAAACGAGCTATAGCTATAGGTAAAGTGCGAACGGTGTCATTTGTTGTCATGATAAGCGGCCAGAAATAATCATTCCAGTGCCCAATGAAACTAAAAAGTACGAAAGTTGCCACACTGGACATTGCATTGGGGGTAGCAATTCTAATCACAATACCTAACTCATGAAGCCCATCTATTCTGGCGGCCTCTATCAGTTCATCCGAAACATTTTTAAACGCTTGTCGCATCATGAAGATGCTAAATGAACTAGCTGAGAAAGGAAGAATAAGTGAACTAAATGTGTTTATAAGCCGCCATTGACTCATCATCTGATACATTGGGACAAATATCAGTTGGCTCGGTATCATCATTGTCCCCATTGTTATATAGAACAAAAGAGATTTGCCTTTGAAGTCAAACTTGGCATAAGCATAGGCGGCAGGGATAGTAGTCAGTAATTGTACGAATATGACTCCAAAACTGTATATTAGGCTATTACGCAAATATAGTAAGAATGGACCCGAATCCCAAGCCTGCGCAAAGTTTTCCCATTGAATTTGTTTGGGAAACCATTGGATGGGAATCCGGATAGCTTCCACATCAGTTTTGATCGCAGTAAGCAGCATCCAAATAAACGGAAGAAGAAAGACCATCGAGACCAATAGAATGCAAATAGTGTCGAGAATTTTAACGACAATTTTTCGCGCCTTCACACCATCACATCCCCTCATTTTAGTTTATATAGTGAACGCGTTTATTTAACAGTATGAAATAGAACATGGTGAGGACCATTAAAATCGCAAATAAAACAACTCCGCCAGCGGCTGCCCGTCCTATTTGCATATAGCTGAAACCTTGCTGATAAATATAATACACTAGCGTGTTGGTCGCATTAACAGGACCACCTTGGGTCATAATTGAAATTGTATCGAAGGCTTTGGCGGCATTGATTAAATTCATGATGAGTACGAAAAACAACGTGGGGGAAAGCATAGGTAGAGTTATTGTCATAAAAATTTTCAACTTTCCTTTTGATTCAAGGCTGGCAGCTTCGTACAGTTGGGAAGGAATACTCTGCAAACCACCGATCAGCATTAACGTATCATAGCCTACTTGCTTCCATACCGCTACTAAAATAATGGATGGCATAGCCAATTGCTTGCTACTTAACCAACGCTGTGGAGAAATATTGAAAAACGAAAGGAGATAATTCAGCAAACCATAGTTTTCATTGAAAAGCCACATCCAGATAAAGGATACTGACACCAGGGAAATAATATGGGGTGTAAAAACAAAGCTTTGTGCCGCCATACGAAGCTTTGTAGGTTTATTCAACCAAACTGACATAAAAAGCGCAATGGCTACTGTAATGCTTACAGAACCAAACATAAAAAGGAGTGTATTGAAAAAAATGGTTGCAAACGTCTTATTCTGAAACAAAGTCATAAAGTTGTCGATTCCGACGAACTTTTTGGGGTTAATTAAGTCCCACTTAAAAAAACTAAGATAGAAGTTATTTAAGATCGGATAGATATAAAATATAGCTAAGAGAATTAAGGAAGGAAGAATATACAAATAAGGACGGCATAAATCCCAGAGGTGGTTTCGAGAGAATGGAACGCCATGCATATCGCTTAAGTGCGTCTGCTGAATTCGTTTTTGCTTGCTTTTTGTTTGCATGGGATATCTCCCTTCATTGCTATTTATTCTTAGTATCCACAAGAATAGTATCTGTCATAAATTCGAGCGACATCAAGGTGGAGGTGTGCGGCAGGTAGGTGACTTTCGCAAACAGATTGTAGTCGTTCCCGCCCCACAGCGCGCGCCCTTCCTCGTACCTCTTTTCACTGATTTCAAAGGAATGCCGCTCGCCGGTCATATCTACGCCGCGCAGATAATAGTCGTCCGAACCATAGTCCCCGATCCCTCGCGAATATTCAAATTCCAGCCGCTCCAAATAGGCGGCTTCCGGGCGCTTGAGATAGGGAATGTCCAAAACGAGCGGCCGGACAAGGAAAAAGGCGACAGCGAGGCAAAGCAGAATGCCTGCAGTTCTGCCGACCTTTTGCAGGAACGTTGCGTCTGGCTGAATCAGCAGTATGAATAAGACAAGGGCGATGATCACCGCAACCAGCCCCAAACCGCCATGGACAATGACGGCTTGCATAAACCCCGTGATTCCGATGGCAAAGGCATCGGCGCTTGTAAACCATTCCACCACCGCGAGGATGGTGATCGGCAGAAAAAAGATGACGGCAAGGAACAAAATAAACCATTTTAACTCCGCCTTGTTTTTTGCGCCGCCGGGTGTTCTTTTGTCTGTTCGGTTCTCATTTATATTGTTCATTTTCTCTCTTGCTTTTATGAAAATCAGTGTTTCAAACGCTCCAGCGCCTCGCAAATCGCGAGCATCCCCTGTTTTTGATCTTTGATTTTGGCGGTGATGCTGTTATTGACCAGCGACAATTTTATTTTGGTTTTCCCGCTTTTCGCTTTGATGATCCGCTGGGAAGGCAGTAAACCTTTTTGTACCTTCAGTTCGTCAAACTGGTCAAACGGAATGCAGATTTTACCGTAAATATGCGAGATATCAAACGTTTCCAGCACTGCGATGACCAATGTTTTTTCTGTCACGCCAACATAACAATATACATTACTCAAAGCTCCCAGTGCCAACATTTCAGCCGTCCCAGACATCAAGGTCCCCCATGCTTTTCCCTGGTACGTTTCCCCGTCCGGGCAAATACTGGCTAACATTTCATTCATATCTTTCTCATTCATGAATAAAGTCATATAGTTCACCTCGTTGTTTTGTTCATGGGTCAGTGGATCCAATTCCATCTTAAATTATAGCACTTATCTTATTTTACGATGTGAAATCAGGGTAAAATACCCGTAAATATTAGGCGAGAAAGGCACAAGGTTACCCAATAATTTGGCTACGACGAGATTCTGGAAGATGTGATGCTCGCTGAGGAGTGGGAAGGAAGTCCATGAAAATGTCAGAAAGGCTTGTTCCTGATAATGATAGCATTTAATGAAATCTTTTGAATCAGTTCCGGGATCATGCCATAATTTTACGCAATCTTAACCTACTCATGATAGATGCCAAACACGAATCACTATATAATTATACTGAATTGTTGTATCTAATGGAGGAGGCGTTTTTATGGGGACTTTCTTTGACTGGCTGCTGTCAAATCCGAGCGGGATCACTACAGTGATCGTCATCCTGGCGTTTGCGATCCCGTCTTTCACCGCAATCCGCAGACTGACGAAAGGACATGTCAGCAAAGGTTCCTGCACCGTGCAGACCGTGGGATTTATCCGCTCCACCCAGCAGACCGGTCTGTATGTCAACGAAAACCCGCAGCTTCTTTTTGAACTGGACGCCCTGGCAGAGGACGGCACGATATTCCAGGCCAGCGTGCGGAAAATCATTCCTATAACGGAGATAGCCGGTATGGTTCCCGGCAGGACGATCCCCATCCGCTATAATTCGGACGACAGGACCCGGGCAAAGTGGGACGATCATCCGGACGAGGCGCTGGCGCAGGAACGCGCCGCCCGCTATCAGTGCAGGAAGCACCCGGGCGATCTTTCCTATGAACAGCGGATGGAGCTAGTAAAAAACGGCGTGATGAAAAAGGCATTGCTGAAAAGCTTCCGGCTGACCGGGAAAGAAGAAGCCGGGGACTATGAAGCAGAAGCGGCCATCCAGCTTGCCGGCGAGGAGCGGGACGGCCACACATTTAAGCGAACTCTGTATGTGCCCGACACCGCTTTGGAATACATGATCCCCGGCCGGTATGTAGACGTGCGCGTCATCCCGGGCAGGGAAAATCTCTTTGCTTTTGTACTGGATTCCTCCGTGGTGTCCGGTATCAGTTAAGAGGGATACGGCGTCCGCTTGATACAGAGAAAGGGGCTGGTGTGTTTCGTGGAAAACGTATGGAGTCTTTTTTTCAACTGGATGGCTGAAAATCCGATTCGGGCCACCGTGATCATATCTGCGGTGGTCATTGCGCTGTGTATCCTGCTGGGGTTTGTGCTCCCTGCCAGATCCGCAAGGCGGAAAAGGGAGAAGGAGCAGCGCTGGAGGGATGCCCGCACAGTGAAGACCTTGGGTTTTATCCGTTCTGCAAAGCATACGGGACGAAGCGTCAATGACAATCCCGAGTTTCGCTTCGTGGTGGACGCACTGGCCGAGGACGGGACATTTTTTGAGACCACCGTGACGGAGATCATCCCCCGGGCGCAGCTTCCCATGTGCGCCGCTGGAGCGCCGCTCTCCATCCGGTATGACCCGGCAGACCGCTCCCATGCCATCGGGGATGATAATCCGGACGCCGATGTGCTGAATGAGCGCATCGCCCGCTACCAGTGCCGCAGGCATCCGGACGAACTGACCTATGAGCAGCGCATGGAGTTTAACAGAAACAGCGTGGTCAAAAAAGCGCTGCTGGAGAGTTTGCGGCTGACCGGGAAAGAGGAGGCCGGGGACTGGGAAGCGGAAGTGACGGTTCGGGTCACGGACAATGCGGCGGGAGACACGGTCATGAACCGCACCCTTTATTTAAACGACAAGATGCTTAAGCATATGGTTCCAGGCAAATATATCGACATCAGCGTTGTGCCGGGCAAAGAGGACGTTTTCGGTATCGTAACGGATATAGCCACGAAGGTCGTTCCTGAGAAAAGCGGGGCTTGAATGGTGAGTGCTCTTTCCTGTCCGGGATAACGCCGCAAAAGAAAGGATTGCGTTTTGAAAACGATCATCCATGATTTTAATAAAGAAACATTCTCTGCTTTTGAACTTCCGGATGAAAATGTTGTTGTTCTCAATGCGGACGGCCAGTATGCTCCGTGCCGTGGCTGCTTTGCGTGCTGGCTGAAAAATACCGGATTCTGTGTGATGGACGACTCCTTGAAACATGCGGGCGCATGGATTGGGCAAAGCGACCCGCTGATCATTATCAGCCGTTTGTGTTACGGCGGATACAGCCCCGGCGTCAAGGCTGTTTTGGACCGCGCTATTGGGGTATCCCTCCCCTTCTTTACCTGGCGGGGCGGCCAAACCCACCATATAGGGCGCTACCCGCAGCGAAAGCTGCTGCAGGTTCTCTTTTACGGAGATTCTACGGAATGGGAGCGGCAGACTGCCACAGAGCTTGCCGAGCGCAACCGGCTCAACCTTGGATACAAAACAGCGGAAACGCTGTTTTTCCAAAATCCTGCACAGATCAGGGGAGCAATATCATGAAGCTGCTGATCTTCAATGCAAGCCCCAAAAAGAGAGGCGGCGCTTCTCAATTTTTCTCCGGTATCCTCCGGCTGTTTCTTCCCGGCCTTGTCAAAAAAACGGTTCCTCTGCGGAGCCGGAAAGACTTTGACCATGCGCTTTCCCAGTTGGGCAGCGCGGACGCCGTATGTATCTCTTTCCCGCTTTATGTGGATGGATTGCCCTCTCATTTAGCAGAGTTCCTATCGCTGGCAGAAGAATATTGTAAAGCCCGTTCTCTTCGGTTCCGCCTGTACGCCATTGCCAACAACGGCTTTATAGAGGGACAGCAAAACCGTACTGCACTGCGGATACTGGAATCCTGGTGCCTGCATTCCGGCGCTATCTGGAGCGGCGGGATCGGGATTGGCGGAGGCGTCATGCTGCGGGTGCTGGGAATCGTCTATCCTGTTTTGATCGCGCTATCTATCGTACAGATCGCCGTTTCGTTTCTTACGGCAGGAAGCGTACCGCCGGACATGCTTTATACCCTCGCCATTCAGGCGGGAAGCTGGCTGTTTTTCAATTTCGGTGTATTGTTTTGCCTGGCCCGGTTGTCTGCGGCCGTTTACAAGCGCAAAACCGTAAAGAGCCGCTACACCCGTGTGCTGCTTCCATCCTTCCTGTTTGTTCCGATTGCCGATCTGTTTATGATTCTATCCTCTCTGTCTTGCGGCCGGTTCCTGTTCGCACTTTTAAAACAGGACGATTGTTCTCGTAATAAGGGGTAAGGTGATTGCATGAAGTCTGTCATTTTATACGGAAGCAGGTACGGAAGCGCCCGCCGGTATGCGCAGGAGCTGTCAAAGCAAACAGATATTCCTGCTGTCAGCTATCAAGAAGCACCGCCGCTTTCCAAACTGGAAACGATCGTGTATATCGGCGCGCTGTATGCCGGAGGCGTTCTGGGATTGACAAAGACGCTGCGAAGGCAGTCATTCGGAGAGCATCAAAGGCTGGTGATCGTTACGGTCGGACTGGCCGACCCGGATATACTGCAAAACAGGGAGAATATCCGAAACGCCCTGCAAAAGCAGATTCCCGCCCAGCTATATGGCAGAGCAGCGGTTTTCCATCTGCGGGGCGCCATCGATTATCAGGCGCTATCTCTGGGACATCGAACCATGATGGCGCTGCTGCACCGATCTCTGCAAAAGAAATCGGCGGAAGAATGGAACGAAGAAGACAGGGCGTTAATGGAAACCTACGGCAAGCGGGCGGATTTTGCCGATTTCGCTTCCCTGCGGCCGATTGTCAATGAGATACAGGGGGATACGGAATGACAGAACCGATAATAAACATTTTAAGGCTTATTTTCATTGGTACGGCTACCACAATTATTCGTATTATTGGACAGCTCGCTATCCCGACAGGCGAGCAAACTGTTCTATCTCCCAGCATATTCGCACAAAACGGAACCATGCCGGTTGCTTTTACGATTTACGGGATTTTTGCCTACTCCCTGATCGCCGCGCTGTTCCTGCTCATACGGAAAAGAACGGGCGGGAACCGTATCTGGCAGGGGCTGCGATACGGCTTTGCCTGCTGCGCAGTGTGGATCGTCTACCTTTGGGAGCCTCTGCCCCATGTGGCTCCCTTGGATCGCATCACCTATCCTGTGGCGGACGGCCTGGCTCTCATCGTCATGGGGTTGCTGCTGGGCTGGCTGTTCGGGCAAACAAGGCTGCCTGTAAAAAAGCGCAGTCGGAAGCTGCCCGCCCTTCCCGGACTTATCACAACCCTTTGCTTTATAGCCGGGCGGCTGCTTCTGTACTGCGTTATCGGTATTTATTCGTCCTTCCCAGAAAAAACCGTCGAGACCCTGTTATGGTGCCTGCTGGCAGGTTTTGTGATTGCCTGCGCTATGGCGTGGCTGAACCGTTATGTGGACGGTAACAGCCGGATCAAAAGATCGTTGATCCTGGGCGGCCTGCTGTTTGGGGTGGATCTGTTTTTGTTCAATTTCTTTATGCCGCTGGTTTTTGCCGCCGACATCCCCGATCTCATCCTTCGAACGCTGACAGATACTTTTGCCGTGACAGTGGGTTGTCTGGCGCTTCCGAATTCGCAGAAAGGGGCGTGTATTGATGGCTGAAAAGCGAACTGTCCGCTTTGTAAAATGGCTGATTAAGGTTGTGATATCTTATGCGGTGTTTATCGGGATCGGCTGGCTTCTCGGGCGGATCCCCGCTGAAAGAATTGGCCTTTCCGAGGATATGTTTTTCGATCTGCGGATGTTTTTCATGCTGTTTGGCCCCATTTATCTCTCTCTGATCGTAAAAATTGTTTTGACAATTCTGGCCGCAATAAAGCATAAAGAAAATGACACCGCCGAACAAAACAGGGGAGTTCTGCTTGCCGTCACTGCCATATTGATGCTTGCAAATCTGTCCAATGCCCAGACCGCAGCGGATCTGAGCAGCGGACTCATCGAAAGCAAAGGGCTGAAAAGCCTGAACAGGAGCAAACGGTACAATCTGAAAGGCAAGCGGTTTTTAAATATTTTCCTTCCCATCGCCTTTTATATGCTGATCCTGGAGATATTGACGCTGCTGGTCTGCATCGTCACCTTCGCACCGTTATCCAACGCGGCAAGCAACGCTTTTATTTTTACCATCGCCCTGACCGCTTTGCTCCTGCTGTTGATCCCACTCATTCTCACTTTTATCTCCGGGTTTAAGGGAGACAAGGCGGAACATGAAATAAAGCGGGACAAGGAACGGCAGGCCGCAGTTGTGTCCGGCAACCTGGTCCTAGAAACCGATCCCATTCGCCGCAAACAGTATCTGCGGCTGCCGAAGCTGCTTGTGCTGGCGGTTTGCCCGGGCTCGTTCCTGCTTTCTTTTCTCGTGCTGTATTTCACCAAGAACCATCAGGACCAGTTGGCGGTCTTGATGCTGCGTCAGCCGTTTATGGCTCTGGCGGCTGCCTCGATCTTCGCTGTGATCCCGCTTCTGCTGTACTGGGCGAACTGCTCAGGGACGTCTTTGGTTCAGCGCGTGTATCTCTCGGAAAACCGGCTGTGCTATACCGGTTATAGCGGCAGCATGGACGAGCGGGTGGAATTTGCCTTTGTGCTGCTCCGGCTGAAAGAGTATTCTGTGGGAAGACGATCCATCTGTATCCGGGGAATATTTACCCGGAAGACAAAGGACGCCTACGGTACGCATCAGAAAAATGCCTTTTCCAAGACGCTCTGGATTCCCCGCACCTTTCCAGTGGAGCAGGAACGGATCCTGCTGGATTTTTTAAGAAAAGCGTAGCCGTAAAATGATTTGCGCTCACACACTCCAAAAAAGATAACAAAGGAGGCTTCAGAATGTATAAGACGATTGTTGTAAAATACTCTCCTAAAGCAAAGGAAATGGCGGCAAGAATCGAAGATGTAGCCAATCAAATGGAACAGGAAGGATTTGAACTGGTTTCTTGTTCTATTACACCTTCTTCCAAGGGGATTCTGGTTTTTAGACAGATAAAGGCTCCCCAACCGACCGAAGTTTGTGAGCACGAAAAAGGATAAAATAAAAATTCCACCCAATTTCCGCTGCTTACCTGTGAATAAGCTTATCCTGCTACACACACAGCAAAAACATAAAATCCCTTTTCAGGTTGTGCTGAGCAGTCAGTTTTGCAACCTGAAAGGGATTTTGCCATTTTGTCTATTACTGCTGCGCAGCTTCAAGTAGCGCCTTTTTAAGCTGCCGCTCGATCCTCAGGAGGTCCGCTTCCGCACTCTGGCGGGCAGCGCGGCCCTCCTGCCGGTGCAGTCCCAGAGCGATCTTGATCTGGCTTTCCCACAGTGGAACGGTGCTGAGAGCCGCCATTTGGATTTTATCTGCCGGCATTTTATCGTTGCTCTGGATCAACCGGATCTGCGGCGCAGTCTGGATGGCGACGTTTTTGCTCAGCTTTAGGTCGTGAATTTTCTTTTCAAAGCGGTTCACGGCGTCTACAAAATCTCATACCACCTGGGCGCTCATAGGATCGTCCTCGTCCGACGCCTCGGCATGAAGCTTCGACAGGTTGGAAGCTTTATCCAGTATATCATCGCCTCCGGATGAAGGACAGCAGGACTGCAAGAATCCCAACAAGAAGGATGCCGGCCGAGAGACCCATGAGGATACCGGAGGTGAAATCCTGGGACGGAGATCCGCCCGCCGCCCTGGAAACAATCCCCAAAACAATACCGAGCAGGATCAGCAGTACGCCGATACATCGTTTCCGGCTGCTCCTGAGCTTTTGCTTTATCCGTGCGATGGTCTCCTGAAAAGAACGATTTCCCTTCATATCGCTAACAACCTTTCCTGTGCATATATAAAATCCAATCCATTTACATCCTTTTTACCGCATCCATAGCCAGTGCGGAACGCTCACACTCTTCGGCGGACATGGTGACCTGCCAGCACAGCGGACTGCCCTTCATTTTTTCCGCTGCGTAGCTCAAGCCGTTGGTGCGTTCGTCCAAAAGGGGATGGTCAATCTGCTGCGGGTCGCCCAACAGGATGATTTTCGTACCCATCCCGGCACGGGTGATGATCCCCTTGGCCTGCTTGGGCGTCAGGTTCTGCGCCTCGTCAATGACCAGATAGGTTTTGGAAATCGACCGGCCACGGATGAAGTTAAGGGCCTGGGCATCCGCAATGCCCCGGTCGAACAACTCCTCTACTTTTCCGGAAAGGCTGCGCTCGTCGGCAAACCGTTCCTTTTCATTTTGATCCACCAGGAGCTCCAGATTGTCGACGACCGGTCGGAGCAACGGGGCGATTTTTTCCGATTCATCTCCAGGAAGGAAGCCGATGTCATCGTCAAACTGGGCGTTGGGGCGGCTGATCAAAATGCGCCGGTAAGCCGGTTCCTCCTGTTCCAGCATGGCGTGCAGGCCGACCGCCAAGGTGTAGAAGGTTTTAGCTGTGCCGGCCAATATGTCAATATCAAAAGACGGGTTCTTTATTGATTTTTTATATGATAAATATTATAATATTAAATAATAGTAAATCGTTTTATTTTTAAGAGGGGGGATCAATAAACATGCTTTTATCCACGTCTACCGCAATTCTTCATCCTGATATTTTAAAAAGTACTGTTTATACGTTGGATAAGATTCCACATATTCTTAAAGAAGCAGGTTTTGATGGCGCAGATTGGAGCCTTTGGGCGTTATGTCTTCGGGATAATAAGTATTTTCAGGGTGTTCTAACGGAGGTTAACTGGAAGGAAAACATATTGCACCTGAAAGAGAAGATGGACGCTTATTCTCTTTCCTGCAAACAAACGCATTGCATATCTGTCAATTATAAGATTTATAACCAACTTTCTCATAGCCAACTTCGCGAAATGGAAATGCGTTGTATTGCTGCAAGTGCTATTCTTGGCGCTTCTTGGACAGTAATACATCCCTTTTCTCCGTTTGATGGTAATTCCAAACGATCTATTGTTTTTTTTAGTGAGTATTTAAAGCCTCTTGTTGAATATGCACATAAGGAAAATGTGGGTATTGCACTTGAAAATATGATCGCACATATTAAATCTCCGCAACGCTTTTGCTCTACTGCAGAAGAATTATGCATGTTGGTTGACTATATTGATGATCCATTGGTTGGTTGCTGCTGGGATACAGGTCATGCCAATATCACCAGACAAAATCAATACACATCCCTGATTTTACTTGGGAACCGACTAAAAGCACTGCATATTAATGACAATATTGGGACTGATGTTGATTTGCATCTGTTACCATATGAAGGAAATATTTCTTGGGATCAAGTGATGAAGGCTTTGGATGAAATTGATTATCACAATGATTTTTCTTTTGAGCATGCCGCTCAGCTTACCCCCGCTGCCGCAATGCCGGCACAATTGTGTTATATGGCCCGGTTGGGAAGGGAAATGCTTTCTATGGCCAAGGTAGATACAAGTGTGTAAATATTATCTGGGTCAACAAGAAGGTCAAAGGTTCCTTTGATAAGGCTAGTTTCCTTATTTTTAGGGTAACACCGTATAATGTGATTTCAAGGTCGTGTTAACAGCTTTTCGTACTTTGGTTTGCAGACTCTGTTGTGAATGAAGTCGGACAGCAATGGAGGCATCCTCCAATGGCGCCTCCCGGATAAGGTATGATAAAGGACCTGATGACACGGTACTGTCAAGAGTTATGCGTAAAATCGGTTTGCAGACTCCGGCTGAATGAGGTCAGCCAGCAATAGAGACGTCTTCCAGAGCCGCCTCCAAGTGCTTCATGTTCATGTACTTCTTGTTGCCCCACTGGGTGCCGGCTACATGTCGCAGTCGAGCACAGACCAGCATCAGGGCAGAGTTTCCGTCAGGGAACGTCCCCACCACACGGGTCCTGCGGCGGATCTCCCGGTTCAACCGTTCAATCACATTGTTGGTGCGGAGCCGTGCCCAATGCTCATAGGGGAAATCACAGTAAGTCAGCGTTTCCTCGATGTTGTTCGCCACCTTCCCGGCAGCTTCCTTCAGCTTCATTTCCTTCAGCTGAGCGACTACAGCCTTGGCCTTTTCCCTGGCAACCTTCTTGTTTTCCTGTGTATGGATGGCCTTGAGCATCTTGGCTACCAGCTTTACCTTGGAGCGAGGAACAACAGAAAACACATTCCGGTAAAAGTGAACCGTACAGCGCTGGTATTTGGCGTCAGGCAATACTTCACTCATTGCTTCCAGCATGCCCAGACACTTGTCTCCAACAATGAGCTTCACGCCATCCAGTTCGCGACCTTTGAGCCATTGGAAGAAACTCACCCAGCTTGCCTTGTCCTCCTACATAGACATACGGATATCTGCCGCCCTGCACATGACGGTTCCGCCAATCTTCGATGTGGACGTAAGCTTTCTTGTTCAGCTCACTGATCGTTGCGGGAGACACCTTGCTGCCCCACAGAGCTTCGGTAATATCCTCCACCCGGCGCACCGAAACACCAGCCAGGTACATCTCGATCAGCGCCTCTTCCACGCTGCTTTCCCGGCGGCGATATCGCTCAATGATAGCGGTCTCAAATGAGACACCCTTGAGTCGGGGAACACGGAGCGTGACATCTCCGGAGGTAGTGGTAAGATTCCGGTCATAGTGGCCGCTGCGGTAGCCCTGGCGAGCCTCATTTCGCTCATAGCGGGCTGCCTGCGTGAGTTTCTCTGCCTCCTGCTCCAGCAGCTCATTCAGCGTTTCTTCCACACTGCCGTGGACCCATTTCCTTGATCTGACCCTTGATAACTTCCTCGTTCAGTTGTACAATCTTCTCAGACATGGTTTGCAGTCTCCTTTCAGAATGTTGTGTCGCAACTTCATTCTACTAGAGTTCGCAAACTATGTCTCTTTTTTCCTCCTTTCATTTTTCGCAACTTATCTTACCTTATCTATAAAATCTATATGGGAAATTCCAGACATTTATAAGTTTCATATGCATTTTAAAGGAGAAGCGTTCGAATCCATTATTTGCCCTCTTGCTCATAGGGCGAACACAAATATAATGGAAACTCATAAGCAAACAGGAGAGCGTGGTATGCATGCACCACGCTCTCCATCTTATGCTCTGCTATTATTCCATTCCGCGGTAACCGTGCTTTTCTGCATGACCAAGCAGATAAAGGAACGCAAAGGCCGGGATACGGATCAAATCTGTTCCACTTTTCGTATTGTGGACGCCAAAATCATCGGCGGTTTTCGTTACCACGATGGAGGCCGCAGCCTCTCCGCTCAACTCTACGATGGCGGAGTCATCCGGGATGGGGGCACCCTCCCGATACTTTACTTCAATGAGGATGTTCTTGGAATTGGAGTATTCCACCACAACATCGATTTCCTTCCCACGCTTGCCGCCGCGATAGTATCCCACCGACGCAGCCTGCTGATAGTAAAATGCGGCTACATGTTTGTAAACGGCGGTCTCCACAACCTTCCCCATTTCCACCGGGTCACTCAGCATGGAATCGTCCATCAAAACCGCGTTGCGGATTGCCGCGTCGGCAATGTAGATCTTGGGGCTGGCTTTGAGAACCTTTTTCCCCGCCATATTGACGGGCCAGCTCTGATAAATCAGGTTGGCACTTTCCAAATACGCAATATAGTTTTCAACGGTTGGCCTGGAAACGCCATTCAGTTCCTTTGCAATCGCCTCGATTGAGACGATTTCAGAAGAAACATTGCAGAGATACAGGAAGATACGCTCCAGCTCTGTTGCGTTGCGGATTTTGTAAAGGGAGGGCAGATCCCGCTTGAGTACTTTGTCCACCACATCTTCCCGCATGACCTGCTGGGCCAGAATGTCGTTGTCGGCCAGGGCCAGTTCAGGGAAGCCGCCTACTTGCAGATAGCGGTTGAAGTGATTCTGCACCTTGGAGAGCTGCAGCATGATCCGGGTGCGCTCCTGCTGGGTTTTATACACCAACGGGGTGATCTTCAAGTCATCCGGAAGGTCGGGGCGATCTATGTCCAGCAGCTCGCAGTACTCATAGAAGGACAGCGTGGGAACCTGGATGGCAGACCATCGTCCGGCGCCGCTCTCCCGGCTCCCCTTGACCAAAACCGGACTGGCCGAGCCGGTGGCCACCACCTTGGTGTCCGGCTGCATATCATAGATCGTTTTCAGCCATTTGTCCCAGTCCTGCGCATACTGTATTTCGTCAAAGAAGTAGTAGACATCCTGATCCGGACAGATATTTTCGTGATAGCACTCCAGAATCTCGTTCATGGCGCTCAGTTTCAGCATGGGATGATCCATGGAGATATAGACGATCTTCTGAGGCGGCACGTCATTCCGGAGCAGGGCCTCGATCATCTGGTACTGTATGGTGGTCTTTCCCACTCGTCTTGTTCCGGTTAAGACGACTGTGCGCCGGATGTCGGTTTGATTCAGGCGCTTCATGGCCTCGTAAAAGGCGAACCGCTTATAGGTTTTGGACAGTTTCGGGTTTACGACTCCCGTTTTCCACCAAGGGTTGTAGGAGACCAGCACTTTCAGCAGCCCTTCCTTGCTGATGATAGCCATATTAGCACCTCCTTTAACAATATAGTAGCACTAATCTTTATCTTTTTCAACTATTATTGATAATATACTTAGAATAATTGTTCAACGATATTGACAAATGCACCGCTATGTTATTCGATTCCGAAGGTGAGTATCCCTTTGCTTTGCCACCGGCATCCCTTGTGCCGGGGACCTTTGTTCTCTTGATTCTTTTCATGCTCCCGCCTGCCAAGAAGTTCGTCTTTTTTTGCAATCGCGGGGTCATACCAATCCGCTTTTGCCCGCGCCCAAGACGCCCATGCAGAAAAAGCCTGCTCCGAATACGCTTTTTCCATAGCAGAGACATAAGCGTGAATTCTGCACGCGTTCTTACCGTGATGATAAGCGATCAACCGCTCTAGAATGATATTGTAGCTCCGGCTTTCGCTGCACCGATTCTCTTTTTGATGGCAAAGTTGATTGGAAGCACGCTGTTTCTCATGCCAGGGTCACCATCATGGGAGAGATGCCGAGGTAGTCTGCAGCAATTTTGACTGTGATTTTCGCTAGTACCCGGAGCTCATCGTCCGTATACGTTCCCATACACTTCACCTACTCGCTTGAAAAAATGGGAATATCATTACACTCGTCGGAAAAGGACACACACAGCCCTTCGGAGATAAGCAGCGCTCCGGAGGGCAGTTTTTATTCCGCTGTGTCTGATGACAGAGAATATCCGGAAACCGCTTGACTTTTCATCGGTTCAGAGCGTATATGTCACTACCCGAAACGAACGGAGGGATCAACATGACGCTACAAACGAACCCCGCGGAACGCCGGGAGGTGGTCCGGGCGATTTCGGAGCGGCTCGGCAGCCCGGCGGTCTACCTGCGCATGCCGACCTGCGCCTACCGGATCGGCGACCTGACGGTTGAGCGGGACGGAAGCATCGTAAGCGACGACGGAGCGCTGCTGGACGGGCTCAGGCCGATGCTGATGGAACGGGGCTGGCTGACGGACGCGGCAGCGGATTCCGAAGCGGATGCGCCCGCGGCAAAGACGGAGCTGGGCTTCCCGGTGGAGGACTGGACGGTTTCGCAGCTGACCAACCTTCTGCGCATCCTGTACAGCCATCAGTATATCCTCCGCCGGATGATGCGAAGCGACACCCTGTACATTGACCGGCAGCTGGTGGAGCGGCTGAAGGAGGCGCAGACCCCGGCCGATTTCGAAGCCCGGCTCGCGGAGGGCCTTGCGGCGGGAACGATGAAGGGCTGCCGTCTCCGGGAAGGAAAGCTCGCCTTCGAGACGGCCCCGGACGACCGCGACCCGGCCCGCCTGCAGGCATACGTGGCGCTTCTGGAAGCGGTGCTCCGGCACGCGAAAGCCGCCAGGCGCGTGTTCCTCAGAGAGGACGCGGACCCGGAAAACGAGAAGTACCGCGCCAACAGCCTGCTGATGCGGCTGGGCTTCGCGGGCAGGGAACACAGGGAACTGCGCCGCATGCTCATGGGTCATCTTGGCGGCTATGCCGCATTCAAAAACGAAGCGGGCATGCAGACGCACCGGGAGAAGTACGCGCGGCTTCGCCGGGAACGGCAGGCGGCGAAGGAAGGGACGGAGCCATGAGCGCGTGGATGGACTGGATTCGGGATGTCGCACTCAACCGCATTGACACGGTGGAGCGGAATTTGAGAGCGCACCCCGAGCGCAGCCCCCTGTTTGACAAGGCGGTGCGCGAGCTGCACGCGGCGCTGGACGAAACCGAAGTTCACCCCAACGCGGATCTGACCGCGCGGGACGATCTGTGGATGGGGTACACCGCCGCGCTGGCGCTGGAAATGTATCTGGCCGGAGCGCGGGACGGCGGGCGCGTGTATCACGCCTTCATCACCGGAGAGCTGCCGGGCGGGGCGATTCAGGAGCGGAAGGGAGAGGATCACCATGCTCGGACCGACCCCTGAGAAGCTGGCATGGCTGCGGGAACACTACAAGCCCGGCGCGCGGGTGAAGCTACTTCGCATGAACGACCCCTACCGGCCCGATTTGAAAGCGGGCGCGCTTGGCACCGTGATCGCGGTGGACGACATCGGCACGATCCACGTCGCGTGGGACGGCGGCGCTTCGCTGGGCGTGGCCTACGGCGTGGACGAGTGCGCGGTGGTGGATTTGGAAGGAGGAGAAGCCCTTGACGGAACGGATGGAACGTAAGCTGCTGGATTTGAAAGCCCGGCAGCAGATGGGGGAGCGCATGCCCTGCCCGCGCTGCGGAGAGGACCGCATGAAGGAGCCGGTACACACCAACGCCCTGAGCCGCGTGGCGGACGTGTACGTCTGCGACGCCTGCGGCACGGCGGAAGCCCTGCTGGCCTTCATGAAGCAGCAGTATCCGCTGACCTGCTGGGCGGCGTTTCAGCCCGAAAGGCCGCCTGCCGATTTCAAAGCGCGTCCGGCTCGCGAGGTCATGGAAACGGTACTGCGCACGCAGAGTGAGGACTTGCAGCGAATCTTCCTTCTTTGCCGGGACGATCCGGAAAACGCCGAGTGGTACAGGCTTGAGGCATTGGAAAGCTGCCCCGGCCTGACCGAGCTGTGGCCGCAGCCCTTTCAGGCAAAGTTCGCTGCGGCGGACGGCGCGGTGCTCATCCGATTCCGAAGCGGACCGGACGGCGGCGTTCAGGTGGCGGCGGACATCGTTGATTCGTAAGGCGGCCCCATGGGAAAGCGTCAGGCAAACGCCCGGCGCTTTTCGCCTTGTCACGCGGTCCACGCCAGCGCACGTTTCGCCCGAAGAATCCGCCCCGGGCATGCGCCCCGCCCCGCAGCCCCGGCCCGACAAAAGCCAAACAGGCCCGCGCCTCGCAAGGAGGGCGGGCCTGCCGCATGGACGGGGCCTAGCGGATTTGAAAGCCGCTGCGCTCCCGGCTACGGCGAAGGGCAGGCTCCAGCACCCGCACGATTTCGTCGCGGAAACCGAGCTGTCTGTACGCGTTGCGGATCGCGCGGTAGTATTCCGCCGTCGGGGGCTGCCGCCGGATGAGAATCATGACGTACGCCATGCCCTCGATTTCGGAGCCGTCGGACAGGATCACCCGCCGCCTGAGCTTGACGTAGTAGTTCGGGAACCCCTCGTAGCGGTCGAGACGCTGCTCATCCGCCTCGTCGATTTCCCAGACAGCCACCGGCACGCGGGCGTCCCGGGCGCGGCTTCGCTCCACCGTGGCGTGGAGATAGAACGCCAGACGGTGATTTGGGAGATATCCCGTGCCGATCAGCTTCGCGCCCGGACAGCGGTAAGCCATCTGTGCTTTGACCATGTTGGAACCGTAAGCGATGTACTTCATGTGCGTCCTCCTTTTCGTGTCCGTCGGTCATCGGGCCGCGCGGCCGGGCCGATTTGAAAGCGCCGGAGCGCGGCCGCCCGTGTGTGTTTCATGTCGGCGCCTCCCTGATTTGAAAGTGTGCGGCTTCCCGCGACCGGCTGTGCCGGTTTCGGCCGGTTGCCAACCGGCGCTCGTCAGGCGGGGGTGCGCCGGGCTTTTTGAAAGCGGCGGTGCTCGATTTGGATTCGTTCGGTGATGCGCCGCTCAAATTCGGCCTCGCCCGCGGCGGTCAGCACACTGTGGCCGTATCCGTACTCGAGGCTGTATCGCGTCACGTCCGGGCGGCTCCGCGCCCAGCCGGGCAGGTCGCCGTCGTTGTAGTAGCGGTGGTAGCTGTGGAACAGCGCCCCGGTGGCCTTGGTGTATTTGAAAGCCGCCGCCTGCATCTCGTCGTAGAGGGCCTGTGCTTCGCCGTTGGAATTCCAGTAGCTGCGTTCGTTCATGGGGTGTGCCTCCTTTTCGATTTGAAAGCCGCGCGGCTTCCCGCGGGCGTGTGTGTCAGGATGCCTGCCGCCAGGCGGCGTTGCCGGGCAGGCGCTTGGTCAGGTGCAGGCGCGCGGTCTCGAATTCATCCCCGATGAATCCCAGGCGCAGGAGCCAGCAGCGGAAGGTGTACTTGGGGTTGTCCGTTTCCGGCCGCGCCGGGCTGGCGGCCTTGGCGGTCAGCGCCTGATGGCTGATGGCCAGGCACAGCTGGATGTAGCTTTTGATCTCGCCCGCGTGGAGCGTGCCGTTGAAGGCGCGGAACTCGATGGTGTGCGCGGGCCGCTCGGTGGAAAAGGCCGCGTGCAGGTTGAGCAGGTGGTAGCGGCTTTTGTCGTAGTGGGAAGCGGCGTGCCGCCGCCAGTCCGTGTACCGGACGCCGTTGTTGGTTCGATACCAGAGCTGTGCCAGCGCCTCCATGGTGTCGGGCTTGCGGCGGTTGAGCTCGTTGAGAAACTCCGGGTTCACCGGCCGGCACCAGCGGGCGCGCCGCCCGGGCGAGATGCCCAGTGCCTGTGTCAGCAGGTCCTCCTTGGCGTTGACCAGATTGACCAGCCGCCGCAGACTTGCCGGGGTGTGCTGCCCCAGCCCCACGTGGATGTGGATGCCGCAGGTGGCGTCGGCCTTCGCGCCGGCCCGGCGCAGGGCGCGGATCACCTCCTGGACCATCCCGATATCCTCCCAGCGGCACACCGGGCTGACCACCTCGGCGCAGGGGTCGGTGACCGACCCATCGCGCTCCACCGTCCAGTGCCGCCCGTCGGGCATGGGCATATGCCAGTCGTCCAGATGCCGCCCCACGTACAGGGGCGTGGTGCCGAAGTGTGCTGCGATGGCCCGCGCCGCCCGTTCGCGGCCGAGACCTGTGGTTTCGATCTCGATACCGAAGGTTTGGGTTTTCACGGGGTTCCCTTCCTTTTTGCCCGGCGGTTTTTTCCGCCCGCGGCGGCGGCTTTTGGTTTTTGCCTTTTTTCCGGCCGCGACATATTCATCACTCCGCCCGGCCGAAAAAGCATTGCCGACCTCACCAACGGTCGCGCGGCAGCGAGCGTCCACGTTGCGGATTTCGC
>OGXI01001092.1_pt1 | contig 23222 bp, 15 predicted proteins | sample 1576221 | NCBI WGS metagenome assembly OGXI01 (sample SAMEA3541523, study PRJEB24748) | human gut metagenome | biome: human gut; feature: human-associated habitat; material: faeces | place: China | collected 2012
CGTCGATAAGCAGGACGTCCTTACGGTCGCCCTTGATGACGCCGGACTGCACGGCGGCACCGACAGCCACAACCTCATCCGGGTTCACGGACTGGTTCGCTTCCTTACCACCGGTGAGCTCCTTGACGAGTTCCTTGACGGCGGGCATACGAGTGGAACCACCGACGAGCACCACGTGGTCGATGTCGCTCACGGAGATGCCGGCGTCGTGCAGCACGTTGTTGAACGGCGTGCGGCAGCGACCCAGCAGGTCGGAGGTCATTTCCTCGAAGTGCGCACGGGTCAGAGTCTCATCCAGGTGCACCGGGGTGCCGTCAGGGGTCATGGCCAGGTACTGCATGGAGATGCTGGTGGAGGTGGAGGAGGAGAGCTCCTTCTTCGCCTGCTCAGCGGCTTCCTTCAGACGCTGCAGCGCGATCTTGTCCTTGGACAGGTCGACGCCGTACTTGTTCTTGACTTCGGAAACCAGCCAATCGATGATCTTCTGATCCCAGTCGTCACCACCGAGGTGGTTGTCGCCGTTGGTGGCCTGAACCTGAATGGTGGAGAAGCCGTCGTCATCCTTGCCAATCTCCAGCAGGGAGACATCGAAGGTGCCGCCGCCGAGGTCGAAGACCAGGATGCGCTCGTCTTCCTTGCCCTTCTCAAGGCCGTAGGCCAGAGCGGCTGCGGTCGGCTCGTTGATGATACGCAGGACGTTCAGGCCGGCGATCTTGCCGGCGTCCTTGGTGGCCTGACGCTGGGCATCGTTGAAGTATGCCGGGCAGGTGATGACGGCGTCGGTGACGGGCTCGCCGAGGTAGGCCTCAGCATCCCTCTTCAGCTTCATCAGGATCTGCGCGGAAATCTCCTGCGGGGTCCACTTCTTGCCGTCGATGTCGACAGTCCAGTCGGAGCCCATGTGGCGCTTGACGGAAGAAATAGTGCGGTCAACGTTGGTCACGGCCTGACGCTTGGCCACTTCGCCGACGAGGATCTCGCCGGACTTGGAGAAGGCCACCACAGACGGCGTGGTGCGCGCGCCTTCAGCGTTGACGATAACGGTGGGCTCGCCACCTTCAAGAGTTGCGATGCAGGAATTCGTGGTTCCCAGATCGATACCAACTGCACGTGCCATAATGTGTGCTCCTTAATTACTCGTTTGTTCTTACGTTCTTTGCCCAAGTTCCGATTGGTCGTCTCTTGGACCTTCCAAACTTGAGCCTACATCACTCAACTTCCATTTGGCAAGTTCTATTCCCAATTTCAACACAAAAAGTTGAGTATGTTTGGCTCAAGTTTTTTGTGGGAGTGACTGACGGCGATGACGGAGTGGTGCGTTTGGAGCCAAAATCCACTTATACAGAAAACTGCAAGGGGTGACTGGGGCGCGCCATCAGCCTTGCCATCAGACTTGCCAGCGGCGGCGCGCGATTGCGGCGCATGGGGTGTGTCGGCGACGTTATTGTCGCTGGGGGCATCGATGCGCTGAATAACTCAGACACAGTGTTTGTCGCCGATTTTCTGCGGGAATTGTTTGGCAATATCGCCAGGTATGCCGATTCGACGCAGCGTTACGTGGTGCTGGTTTCCGCCGCTCAGGACCGCGTCACCATTGATGTGACGGACCGTCCGCGTCAAGGTGACGCGACGTTTGAGGGGGCGGCATTCCGGGCTTGCGTACTATCGGGAGCGTGTGCTGCATGCGCACGGAGATTGGGATGTGCGGGAGAAACGCGGGCAGTGGGTACTGCATGCTTCAGTGCCGGTCGATAACGCTGGCTAATCGACAACACCGGCTCATCAATAACGCCGGCTAATTGATACCGCCAATCACTCGATAACGCCAGCCAGTCAATAACGCCGGTCCCCGGCCGCGCCGGCGTGGGTCGCGAGCGAGGCCGCCATCGCGACCGCGCAGACCGCGGCGGCCACCGCGACGCCCTTGTGCTGTTTCACCTTGTGCATGAAAAGTTCCTTTCCACTGACCGCACGATGAGTGCAATCGCGAAGGCCATCCCACGCACTGCACCCGGTATGCCACGCTCTTCGGCAACCATGCCGAACTTATCGCCGCATACCGGGGCGCACCCGGATGTTGCAGAAAACTGCAACCGGGCTCAGCTGCGCAGCAAAATTTCTTCGAGCGCGCCGGCCACCGCATCGGGCATGTCGGTGATCCAGAAATCGTTGGCGTAGCGCGGACCACGGTTCATGGTGCGCAGGGCGCCGATCGCGCCGATGCCGAGCTTGTGGACCGCCTGCAGCGCGAGCTCCTTGGTGCGGTAGAGCATCTGGGCGTGCAGCAGTAGGTCCATCGCGTCCGATTCGACCGGATTGTCGGCGATGCGCAGACCGCCGGGAATCTCGATGCGCAGACTGGCAGCCGAGCTGATGCCGGTGACGGACACGGTCAGGCTCATGGTCGCCTCGTCGTACGCCACCGTCGCCTCGACCGGAGCCTCGCCGGACCATGCACGCACGCCGCTGGCCGCGTCAACCGGCGCGACGCCGCGGAACACGACCGTCCAGTCGCGCAACTCGGGTACGGCGGACGTATCGCCGGTAACCGGCGCGACGGTGAAGGCGCTGGGCGACGCATCGGCCCCGCCCCACGTGAACGCTATCGCGGTGTCGGCGCTGGGGGCGCCCCACGTGCCGCGATCCTCGCGCATGACGAACGAGCCGTCGGCACCAGGGAACACCAGCACGCGCAGGGCCTGCGGGTTGGCGATAGAGTTGATCGCTTCGCCGGATTCCGCGACGTCCTGCAACGGCACGATCGCGCCGGCCTTGGCGAACACCGGCGTGCGGTCGAGCGAGCGCCAGACCTCCAGTCGGCGGCCAGCGGCGTCGGATGAGACGTATCGGCGGCCGTCGAAGAAGTCGAACCACTCCCCCTGCGGCAGCCAGGCGTCGGCGCGGCCGCGGCAGGCGGCGGCATCGTCCGGGGAGACGATCGGCGCGACCACGAGCTCGGTGCCGAAGCGGAACTCATCCGGCACCTCGTAGGCGTCCGGCGTATCCGGGTTCTGCCAGTACATCGGCTCGACCAGCGGACGGCCGGCTTCGGCGGCACGGTAGTTCATGGTGTACAAGTACGGCATCATCGCGTGGCGCAGACGCAGCGCGTCCACCATCGCGGCGCTCACGTCACGGTTGAAGTTCCACGGCTCCTTGCCGGAGAACGGCGAGTTGGACGAATGCAGTCGGTTGATCGGGCTGAACGCGCCGAGCTGGTACCAGCGGGCCTCCAGCTCTTCGTTGCGGTAGCCGAACATGTGGCCGCCGATGTCGTGGCTCCACCAGCCATACCCGATGTTGGAAGCGGTGGCGGTGAACTGCGGCTGGAAGGCGAGCGATTCCCAGGTCACGATCGTGTCTCCGGAGAAGCCGACCGGGTAGCGGTGGGAGCCGGGGCCGGCGTACCGGGAGAAGGTGAGCGGCCAGTTGCCACCGCGCCCTGAGTCGAGGTAGTGCATGTGGTTGAGCATCCACAGCGGGTCGAGACCCTTCTGGCGGGTCACGCCGCCCTGCTGCCAGTCCAGCCACCAGAAGTCGACACCTTCGGCCTCCATGCGGTGGTGCATGTCGAAATAGGCGTCCACGAAGTCCGGGTTGGTGAGGTCGAATTCCACGTTCTCCTCGGTGGCCGGGTCGATGCCGACGCGCTTGGCGACTTCGGGGTAGGCGTCCTCGAACGCGCGCACGCCGTCGCGCGGGTGGACGTTCAGTGTGGTGCGCAGGCCGCGCCGGCGCAGGTCGGCGAGGAAGGCCGGCGGGTCGGGGAACAGTTCGCGATTCCACGAGTAGCCGGTCCAGCCGGAACCGTACTTCGGGTCCACGTCGTCCACGCGATGCCAGTCCATGTCGATCACGGAGGTGGTGAACGGGATGCCCTCGCGCTTGAAGCGGTCCATCAGGGCCAGATAGCCGTCCTGCGTGTACCGGTAGTAGCGGCTCCACCAGTTGCCCATGGCGAAGCGCGGCAGGAGCGGCGTGGGGCCGGTCAGGCGATAGAAGTCGCGTACGGCCTCGATGTAGCGGTGGCCATAGCCGAAGAAGTACAAGTCCGTTTCGGCGGTGGCGCGCGGGGATACCCAGGTGCCGAACGGGTTCGCCTTGCCGTTCACCGTGTCGGTTTCGATGATGATGTTGGCGGCGGAATCGTCGATGACGGCCCAGCCATCGCGCGAGATCACGCCGTTGTCAAGCTCGATGGCGCCGTCCGCCTCGTCCAGCGTGCGGGCGGTGCCTTTGAGGTTGCCGCGCTGGGCGTCGCCGTAATGCCAGGTGTTGAACTGGGTGTCGGCCACGCCTTTGACGACCACGCTCAGGCCTTCCTTGCTGAACGGCTGCTGGTCGTAGACGATGGTCAGGGCCGCGGTGTCGATGATGACGCGGCCGTCACGCTCGGTGACGCGGCGTTCGACTGGGCTACCGAAATCGCGGTTCAGGACGGTCTGGGTCGGGCGGTTCTCGAATACGCCGGAATCGGACCATTCGAATCGCACGAGCGAATCGGTGATGAGTCCGATGCGCCAGTGCTCGCCGGACACCACATTGTCGGCGCGCATGGCCGGCGTGGCGTCGAGGCGGAAGTCCTGCGGATCGGGCGAGGTCGGAGACGACTGCTTGAGTTGTGGTGACTGTGCCATGGTTACCCCTTCTGTACGGTTATTCACGATGATACGAGTGATGCGGCCGCGGCTCCCCGGGACTGGTGGGAGACTGCGGCGCGGTTCGGATTCGGCCGAAACCGGCCGGGTTTACTTGCCAGAGCCGGTGGCGATGCCGGCGATGAACTGCTTCTGGAACACCAGGTAGGCGATGACCACCGGGATGATGGTCACGGAGGTGGCGGCGAACAGTCCGCCGTAATCGGTGCCGTACTGGCCGGAGAACATCTTGAGGCCCACCGACAACAGCTGCTTGTCGTCATCGGTGATCATGAGGAACGGCCAGAGGTAGTCCTCCCAGTTCCACAGGAAGGTGAAGATGGCGAGCGCGGCGATGGAATTGCGGCTCATCGGCAGCACCACCTGGTGGAAGATGCGCCAGTCGCTGGCGCCGTCGAGGCGGACGGCGTGCGGGCGGAGCAGGGCATCCTCGGAGTTGTGGACGTTGAACAGCACGGGGGCGTTCTTGTTGCCCTTGAGCGAGAGCGGGGTCTTGACCCAGTAGTCGCTCCAAGCCACCTGCGAGATCTTGAAGGTGACGTTCGGGTGGATCTTCTCGTACTCGTGGAGCATGGAGATCACCGGGTCAGTGCTTTCGTCGCCCCAGGACCAGTAGCCCAGTTCGATGGGCTGGCCGTCGTTGACCAAGTGGTTGGGGTCGTAGGTGATGGTGTCGCCCATGACGGCCAGGCCCTTGTCGGCCTGGGTGTCGACGACGCCTGACGAACCGCTCGAACTGCAACCGGTTGCAAGTGCCATAATGCTCACGGTTGCAGTCAGCGCGGCGAGAGATTTCTTGATCTTCATTATCTCCCTTACTTCCTCGCAAGCTCTAAGTGAAAACGGTTCAGTATACGGGTGTCGAACTAGTTCGGCAACCCGGCTTTCTCAGCCATGCAAACCGTTACATTTGCAACCTGTTACATTCCAAAGCTATTGAGACCATATTGGTCTATATTTTCGGCGTGTCGCAATATCGCAACCCATTGCACTATGACTGTCGTAAAACGTACTGCAATGATTTACAATGAAGAGAAGTTTGTCACACCGTCAACTTTGAAAAACCGGGAGGGGCCATGAAAGCCAGCATCGAGGACGTCGCCAGGCAAGCAGGCGTCTCCACCGCCACGGTCTCCCGCGCGTTCTCCCGCCCTGACATGGTCTCCGCCAAAACGCGCGCCAAGGTGATGGAGGCCGCCCAACAACTCGACTTCTCGGTATCCCGCATGGCCGGTATCCTCAAATCGGGCCGCTCCCACCGCGTGGCGCTGCTGGTGGGCAGCAGCAAGCTCGACTGGTTCACCTCGCGCATCATCGAAGGCCTCAACGAAGTGCTGCGATCGGCCGGCTACGATCTGGTCATCCAACCGATCGGCGACGCGGGCGCGCGCGAGGAGTTCTTCGACGAACTGCCGGTGCGCGGCAACGCGGACGCGGTCATCGTCTCGTCGTTCGCCATCACCCCGGCCGAAATCAGGCGACTCAACACCACGCGGATCCCGCTCATCGGCATCAACACGGCCTCGCAGGGGTTCACCGCCTCCGTGGGCATCGACGACAAGGCCGGCATCCGGCTGATCGTGCGCCATCTGACCACGCTCGGCCACCGCAACCTGTTGTATTTGTACGAGACGTTCGATGCCACGATGGGCTTCAGCTCGCACAACCGCGTCACCGGATTCCTGGAGGCGTGCAGCGAACTGGACGGCGTGACCGGCCAGACGATGGACATGCAGGCCGGCGACGATCCGGTCGACGCCGCCCTCACCGCGCTGCTCGCGCGCGACGACGCCCCGACTGCCCTGTGCTTCCATCAGGATTCGCTGGCGATTCCGCTGTTCTTCCGCCTGCGCCAATGCGGCATGGCGATTCCGACCGACCTGTCCGTCACCGGATTCGACAACAGCACGTTCTCGGGCGAGGTGGGGCTGACCACCGTGCGCCAGAAGCCGTACGACATGGCCGTCGCCGCCGCGCGCAAGGCCCTGGACCTTATCGAGGGGCGCACCCTGGACCAGCCGCACGAGATCTTCCCCGTGCAACTGCTGGTACGCGACTCCACCGCCGCGCCGCGGGTGCGCGGCTGAGCGGGGCCGAATCAGTCGTTATTCGGGCCGCTGTTGTCGGACTGGGCTTTGCCGTTCCTGCGAGCTATCGCCATGAACGTGACGCCGACGATGACGGGCAGGAGGATGGCGGCGAGCGTTGCGGCGCGGCGGATGGCATCGGACGTTGCCTTTCCGGACTTGGCGTCGCCTGACTTGGCGGACGCTGCGGAATCGGCGGACTTGGCGGCGGTGTCATCGCCCTTATGCGGTGTTTCGCCGGTGAACCAGGCGGGATCGGACGGATCGTATTTCCGGGTGCCGGCCCAGTTTGCGGGCGTCGCGCCGGCGTATAGGGCGACGGCCGAGCCCTTGGCCACGGTGGCGGTGAAGGTGCCGTCCGCGGCGACGGTGACAGTGTCCGAGCAGTCGCCGGTGGTGTAGACGTTGCAGTAGGTGCCGGCGGTTTCGATGCCGTCGGTCGGACAGGTCATGTCCGGCACGGAGGTGCGGGTGGCGCCGGGAGCGCCGTCGTCGACGCCGGCGTAGTAGTAGCCGGAGAAGATGTGCGGCTGGCCGTAATCGTAGGCGAGCATGAAGGCGTTGGCGAGCAGATAGCTGGTGCCGTCACGGGTGGTGAGCGAGGAGCCGTTGCGCTCGGTGTCCCAGTTGGTCACCCATACGGCCGCCTTATCGGAATCCACCCAGGTCGGTCCGCCGATGGCGTCCAGGCCGTCCGAACGAATCGATGCAGGCCGGCTTCGACATGGACCTCTACCTCGACTGGCGCCGGGACGGCCACCCGAACGGCTACAACCTGTTGCTGCGCAATACCGACACGCCTATGGAGCACGAAGGCGATTCCAGTTATTTCAACGCCGATTCAGGTGCCTCAATCGCCTCATTCCTCACGGAATACCTGCCGGACGAGCTCTCTTCCGACGCCGACGTGCTGCTCAGTCTTGGTGAACCGGCCGTGAGCGGCGGGCAGCTGACGCTCTCCCCGCAATCGTTCGTCGTGTTTGGTTAAACCCGTTCGACCTCACCTCCGCCGGCGAGGCTGTCGGCAAAGTCGACTGGGGATAGTCAACGGGCCATCACGACAAACACCAACACCTCTAGCCTCGTCCAACTCACCGAATGTATTGCAATCGTTGTCAATATGAGTTACGGTAGAGGCAGAACAGCTCGAACATTGGTCTGTTAGATTGCCGGAACCTCAACGCAGAGCGGCCCTCGAACAGCAATGCAAACGACTAGCAGTACCCAATTTGCAAGCAAGGAGTCATCATGACCGACGCGTACAGCAACGACGCAGCGACCAGCACCGGCACCATCGCAGACACCACCAACAACGCCGCTTCCGGTGCCCCGCAGCGCGCGGAAAGCACGGAACGACTCGCCCGCCCGCTCATCAAGCTCGCCAAAGCCTGCGGACTTGCCACCTCATTCATCGACCAGCTCGGCACCTACACCGAAATCAGCGACGCGGCCTTGGTCGCCGTGCTCAAGGCCCTCGACGTGGACGCATCCAGCGACGAGGCCATCGTACGCTCCATGACCCAACTTGAGGTGGAAAACAGCAAACGTTTGCTCCCCTCCACCATCGTCGCCACCACCGGCAAACCGACCGGCATCACCCTGAACTGCTCGTCGGACGCGGACATCACCGCCTCCATCGAACTGGAGGACGGCACCGCGTTTGGCCACTTTGCCCTGCTGCCGAACCTCAATTCCGGCAAGCCGGACTTGACCATCGCCCCCGACCTGCCGATGGGTTACCACACGCTGACCGTCACGGTTGACGGGCGCGAGGGCAAGGCGGCCATCATCGCCGCCCCCGCGCGCATTCCCGTGCCGAAGGCGGTCGAGGAGCATCAGCGCTGGGGCTGGATGACGCAAATGTATTCGGTGCGATCCCACGATTCCTGGGGCATCGGCGACTACGGCGATCTGAAGCGTCTTTTGGCGGATGCCGCCGAGAAGTCCAAGGCCGACTTCATGCTCATCAATCCGATTCACGCCGGTGCGCCGATTCCGCCGCTTGAGCCATCGCCGTATCTACCGGAATCGCGCCGATTCCTCAACGTGACGTACATCCGGCCGCAGGATATCCCCGAATATGCCATACTGCCGGCCGACGTGCGCGCGCAGGTGGATGCGCTGCATGATTCGGTGGCCGCGCGCAACGACGAATCGACCCCGATGGACATCAACGCGGCGTGGGAGGCCAAGCGCCCGGCGCTGCGCCTGATCTTCGAAGCGGGCCGCAACAACAAGCGCGAGCTCGAATTCGAGCATTTCAAGACCACCGCCGGCCCGGACCTCGATTCCTTCGCCACATGGTGCCTGTGCTTCGAGGTATGGGGCGCGCCGTGGGGCGAGAACCGTTGGTTCTTCGAGAAGACCATCGACGACCCGGCCGTGCGCCAGCTCGTCGAGGAGCACCACGACCTGTTCGAGTTCAACCGCTGGCTGCAGTGGATCGCTGCCGAGCAGGTGAACGCCGCGCAGCAGGAGGCACTGGACCACGGCATGACGCTGGGGCTGATGCAGGACATGGCCGTGGGCGTGCACGGGCTCGGCGCGGATGCCTGGGCCAATCCGGAACGCTTCGCCTCAGGTGGCGTCACGGTCGGCTGCCCGCCGGACTTCTATAACCAGCAGGGCCAGGATTGGGGCCAGCCGCCGTTCAACCCGCGCTACCTGGAGGCCACCGGCTACCAGGTGTACCGCGAGATGGTGCATTCGATGTACGAGCACGCGGGCGCGGTGCGCATCGACCATGTGCTGGGCTTGTTCCGCCTGTGGTGGATTCCGCAGGGGCTCGGTGCCCGCAACGGCGCATACGTGACGTACAACCACGAGGCGATGTTGGGAGTACTGGCCATCGAGGCCACGCGCGCCGGAGGCATGGTGGTTGGCGAGGATCTGGGCACCGTACCGGATTACGTGCGCCGCATTCTGGCCGATCACGGCGTGCTCGGCACTGACGTGGAATGGTTCAACCGCGTGGACGATTCGCCGAACGCCGGCGACCCGTACCGTGCACCCAAGGACTATCGCAAACAGGCATTGGCCTCGGTGACCACGCACGATCTGCCACCCACCGCCGGCTACCTGAACTTCGCACACGTCAAGCTGCGCGAGGAGCTGCATCTCCTGAGCGAGCCGGTGGAGGCATTCGCCGCCTCGGCGATGGCCGAGCGCACGGCCATGATGAACTGTCTGGTGGAGAACGGCTATATCTCGCAGACCGTGGCGGATGATGTGGAAGGCCATGTGCAGGAAATCGTGGAAGCGATGCACGCCATGCTCACCGATACGCCGTCGCTGCTGCTGCAGGCAGCGCTGGTGGACGGCGTGGGCGAATGCCGCTCCCAGAATCAGCCGGGCACTTCCAGAGAGTATTCGAACTGGCGCGTGCCGCTGGCGGACAGCTCAGGCCACGTGGTACATACCGACGAGGTCTTCGACCTGCCACGCGTGCAGTCCCTAGCCGCCGTGATGCGCCAAGAGAAGCGGTGATCGATTCCGGCAATGGGAAATTGGTCTAAATCAGCCCCTCGTAATCGAGATAGCCGAAGACGACGACTTGTTATGGGCATGTTATCGTTGTCATGACAATGATTGTTCGCGACGGCGAAGGAGCGACGGCATATGACCAAGGCAAGCATTCAAGCGGTGGCCCGCGAGGCCGGCGTTTCCGTATCCACGGTGTCCCGAACCTTCGCCAAGCCGGATCTAGTGCTTCCAGAGACTCGAGACCGAGTGATGACCGCGGCCGAAAAGCTCGACTACTCCGTCTCTCGCTCGGCCGCCGCACTGAAGTCCGGCCAGTCGTTCCGCATTGCGCTGCTGGCCAGCGAGACCATCACCACCTGGTTCAATGCAAACATCTTCGCCGGCCTTGACTCGGCGCTGCGCCCCTCCGGCTACGACACTGTGCCCTACCCCATGCGCAACGCCGCCGAGCGCCATGACTTCTTTGCGGATTTGCCCGTGCGACGCAATGCGGATGCGGTGATTGTCAGCTCCTTCGACATTGAGCCGGCTGAAGTGGAGCGACTGAAGCATATGCACGTGCCGATTGTCGGCATCAACATTCCCTCCACCGATGGGTTCGACGCAGGCGTGAGCATTGACGATTACGCCGCCACACGTTCGGCCATCGAGCACCTGATTGCACTCGGCCACCGGCATATCGCGTTCGTCGGCAGCGCCCCGACCGAAACCAACATGCGCTACAGTGCCGAGGCTCGTTTGCAGGGCGTCATTGATGCCGCTGCCGCCCATCCGGGGATCGAGCTAACGCCCCTGAGCATTCAACGCGGTCTTGGCGAAAGCAACGCGGCATTGAACGCCGTACTGAACGCCTCCCCCAGCATCACCGCCTTCTGTTTTGAGGATGATGAAATGGCCGCACCCGTGCTGTATCGCCTGCGTCAATACGGGCGGCGGGTACCTCAGGACATCTCCATCATCGGCTTCGACGATTCCACCCTGTCCGCCGCCGTGGGACTGACCACACTGCATCAGGACCCGTTCGCAATGGGCGTGGCCGCCGGGCACATGGTATTGGATGCCATTGCGGGCAAGTCAATCGAACCGGCATTCGTACGGCCGGACACTCCGCTAATACTGCGCGAAACCACCGCGCCGCCTGCCGCAACAGCAGCATCCGCGCAGACGTGACTACGTTACCACCGCAAAACGCCGATAAATCGACTTTTGCATGCATAATTCACATGATATCGTTGTCATCATCAATACAACGGTTGGGCCTTCACACAGCAGTTCGAGCACAACCGGAACAACCCAACCACAACGCACCCGGAACAGGAAGGAATCGGCATGACCGCCAACAACCTCAATGACGACTGGTGGAAGCAGGCCGTCGTCTACCAGATCTACCCACGCAGCTTCAAGGACGTCAACGGTGATGGTCTCGGCGACATCGCCGGCGTCACCGAGAAGATGGACTACCTGAAGAACCTCGGCGTCGACGCGATCTGGCTCTCCCCGTTCTACCCCTCGGACCTGGCGGACGGCGGCTACGACGTGATCGACTACCGCAACGTCGACCCGCGACTGGGCATCATGGACGACTTCGACGCCATGGCCAAGGCCGCGCATGAGGCCGGCATCAAGGTCATCGTGGACATCGTGCCCAACCACACCGCCGACAAGCACGTGTTCTTCAAGGAAGCCCTCGCCTCCGAACCTGGCTCCCCCGCACGCGATCGCTACATCTTCCGTGACGGCCGCGGCGAGCACGGCGAACTGCCGCCGAACGACTGGCAGTCCTTCTTCGGCGGCCCGGCCTGGGCGCGCGTGCCCGACGGCCAGTGGTACCTGCATCTGTTCGACAAGGCGCAGCCGGACGTCAACTGGAAGAATCCGGACATCCATGAAGAGTTCAAAAAGACCCTGCGCTTCTGGTCCGACCACGGCACCGATGGCTTCCGCATCGACGTGGCGCACGGCCTGGCCAAGGATCTCGAATCCAAGCCGCTGGAGGAGCTCGGCCGCGAATACAGCGTGGTCGGCGTGCTGAACCACGACTTCAGCCACCCGCTGTTCGACCGTCGCGAGGTGCACGACATCTACCGCGAATGGCGCAAGGTGTTCAACGAGTACAACCCGCCGCGCTTTGCCGTGGCCGAGGCGTGGGTGGTGCCCGAGCACCAGCACCTGTACGCTTCGATGGACGAGCTGGGTCAGTCCTTCAACTTCGACTTCGCGCAGGCCAACTGGTATGCCGACGAGTTCCGCAAGGCCATCGCCGCCGGGCTCAAGGCGGCGGCCGAAACCGGCGGTTCCACCACCACGTGGGTCATGAACAATCACGACGTGCCGCGCAGCCCCTCCCGTTACGGCCTGCCGCAGGTCAAGGGCGCGCCCTACCACCAGTTGCCGCACGACTGGCTGCTGCGTAACGGCACCACCTACCCGGAAGACCGCGAGCTGGGCACTCGCCGTGCCCGTGCCGCCGCGCTGATGGAGCTTGGTCTGCCCGGCGCCGCCTATATCTATCAGGGCGAGGAGCTGGGTCTGTTCGAGGTTGCCGATATTCCGTGGGACCATCTGGAGGACCCGACCGCATTCCACACCGCTCGCGCCACGATGGACAAGGGCCGCGACGGTTGCCGCGTGCCTCTGCCTTGGACCGCTTCCGACGAGCCCGCTCTGGCCGATTTCAGCCGTCCGATTCCGGCCGACGATGGCACCGGCGAGAACCATGTGCCGCTGTGCGCCGCCGGCCAGTTCGGCACGGGCGCTTCCTTCGGCTTCTCCCCTGCGGTTCGCGCCGATGGCGTGACGCCGGCCGCCGACCCGCACCTGCCGCAGCCGCTGTGGTTCAAGGATTACGCGGTGGACGTGGAGCAGACCGACCCGGATTCGATGTACACGTTGTATCATGCGGCGTTGGCGATTCGTCAGGAGTCGCTGACCGCCACGCGCGACACCACCGCCGAGCAGGTGGATATGGGAGCGGACGTGGTGGCGTACCGCCGTGCGGCGGTTGAGGGACGCACGTTCACCTCGGTTACTAACTTTGGCACTGCCCCGGTCTCACTGCCCGAAGGCTCTGTGGTGCTCACTTCCGGCCCGCTGACTCCCGACGGCCAACTTCCCACCGACACCTCTGCGTGGGTAATCAAGTAAATCCCTTGGAATAAGCGAAAGGCCGCCGTTCCGAATGAATCGGAGCGGCGGCCTTTTGGTACGTGCTGGGTACTCCCCTCAGGCGCTTATGCGCCAGCGGGAGCTACAGGGGCTCACTGAACCTGGGCGCGGGCGATCTTGCCGGTGAAGGAGTTGGCCTCGTCGGCATCCTTGACGCCATCCTTGTTCCAGGAGAACATGGCGCGCAGCTTCGGGCCGACGGTCTCGATGCGCTCGTTGGAGTACTTCTCCTGCAGCTCCTTGAAGTGCGGGGCGCCGGCATCCTGATCGTCGATGAACTCCTTGGCGAAGGAGCCGTCCTGGATGCGCTGCAGGTGGTATTCCATGCGCTTGCGGCAGTCCTCGTTGATGACGGTGTTGACGTAGTCGCCGTACTGAGCGGTGTCAGAGCAGGACCAACGAGCCTTGTTCAGACCGCCCTCGTTCATCAGGTCGACGAGCATCTTGAGCTCGTGGCAGACCTCGAAGTAGGCGATTTCCGGCTGGTAGCCGGCGTCGGTCAGGACTTCGAAGCCCATCTCGACGAGCTTATTCACGCCACCCATGAGCACGTTCTGCTCGCCGAAGAGATCGGTCTCGGTCTCTTCCTTGAAGGTGGTCTTGATGGCACCGGCGCGCAGGGCACCGAGGGCCTTGGCGTAGGCCAGGGTCAGAGCCCAGCCGTCGCCACGCGGATCCTGCTCGACGGCCACGACGACCGGCACGCCACGGCCAGCGGCGTACTCACGACGAACGATGTGGCCCGGGCCCTTCGGGGCAACCATGAACACCGGGTGATCCTCAGACGGCTTGATGTAGCCGTAGTGAATGTTGAAGCCATGAGCGAACGCAACAGCAGCACCCGGCTTGATGTTGGGCTCGATGTCGTTGGCCCAGATGGTGCGCTGGTACTGGTCGGGGGCCAGAATCATGATCACGTCGGCCTCGGCGGAAGCCTCGGCCACGGACTTGACCTCGAGGCCCTGCTCCTTGGCGAAGTCGACCGACTTGGAGGTCGGACGCAGGCCGACGACCACGTCGACACCGGAATCGCGAAGGTTCAGCGCGTGGGCGTGGCCCTGGGAGCCGTAGCCGATGATTGCGACCTTCTTGCCTTCGAGAACAGAGAGATCACCGTCGTTCTCATACCAGATCTGTGCTGCCATTATTGGCACTCCTTTTCAGTAGTGGGTTGTGGCGCCGCTGGGCGCCGGGGGTATCTACGGTGTGCAGATAAGTCCTGTTTTGCGAGGATTGTGTCCTTCAAACCGAGTTCAATCCTACCGAGAACGCCGTCGCAGCCCCGCTGGAGTCCACAACGTGAGCTAGGTCACTATTGGAGTATGGACAGCCGTGTGCAGAGAACGATTCTCGATAACAACTCTGCACCCTTTTGAACAGAATCGCACAATCCCACATATGGGGAAAGGCTGAGATATCAACGACCTTGCATATTCGGTGTTCGTTTGCCTGCAAGAAATCAGCGCATAGTTGTTATTGAGAATGATTCGCTGCGCGCAACAACACAAAACCGCCGCTCCCGTATGGGCGGGAACGGCGGTTTGCTAGCTTAAATCCCCTTCAGGGGCGACAATCACTGAACCTGGGTACGAGCAATCTTGCCGTTGAAGGACTCTGTCTCATCCTTGTCCTTGGCCTCGGCGTTATTCCAGGAGAACATGGCGCGCAGCTTCGGGCCAACGGTCTCGAGGTGCGGGTGAGAGTACTCTTCCTGCAGCTTCTTGAACTTCGGAGCGCCGGCAGCCTGGTCATCCATGAACTCCTTGGCAAAGGAGCCATCCTGAATGCGCTTGAGCTGGTACTGCATGCGCTTCTTGGTCTCCTCGGTGATGACGGTGGAGGTGTAGTCGCCGTACTGAGCGGTGTCGGAGCAGGACCAACGAGCCTTGTTCAGACCACCCTCGTTAGCGAGGTCGACGAGCATCTTCAGCTCGTGGAACACCTCGAAGTAGGCGATTTCCGGCTGGTAGCCAGCCTCGGTCAGCACGTCGAAGCCGAGGTCGCACAGGTGGTTGATGCCGCCCATGAGGACGTCCTGCTCACCGAACAGATCGGTCTCGGTCTCCTCGGTGAAGGTGGTCTTGATGGCGCCTGCACGCAGAGCGCCCAGAGCCTTGGCGTAAGCCAGGCACAGCGGCCAGGTCTTGCCGTCCGGGTCCTGCTCAACAGCAACGACGACCGGGACACCACGGCCAGCGGCGTACTCACGACGAACGATGTGGCCCGGGCCCTTCGGGGCAACCATGAACACCGGGTGATCCTCAGACGGCTTGATGTAACCGTAGTGGATGTTGAAGCCGTGGGCGAAGGCCAGGGCAGCGCCCGGCTTCAGGTTCGGCTCAACGTCCTTCTTGTAGACGGCTGCCTGGTACTGGTCAGGCAGAAGAATCATCACAACGTCAGCCTCAGCGACGGCCTCACCAACCGGTTTGACCTCAAGGCCCTGCTCCTTGGCGAACTCCACGGACTTGGAGGTAGGACGCAGGCCGACGACCACGTCGACACCGGAGTCACGCAGGTTCAGCGCGTGGGCGTGACCCTGAGAACCGTAGCCCAGGATAGCCACCTTCTTGCCATCGAACACGGACAGATCGGCGTCCTTCTCGTACCAGATAGTTGCTGCCATTTTTGGCGCTCCTTTTATTTATTTGTTTATTTATGGGGTTGAATTTTTCTTGCGTTCTGCGGGGTTTCGCTGAGCGATATTCTGTTGTGGCTTTCCTTGTGGGCTTTTCCGATATGCAGGTTTAGTCCCGTCGCATCGGAAAAGCCCTGCAGGGGTTCACTTAGTGGAATTGAGGTTTTTCACGTTGTGAACATCGTCACTTGGTAAAGTCAACGTCCTTAGTCTCCTTGCAAGTGAGCACGGAGACGAGGCAGCACACGGCCATCACGGCGAGGTAGAGGCCCACGGAGTGGACGCCCCAGTGGGAGCTCAGCCAAGTGGCGATGGTCGGCACGAAAGCCGCGCCGACGATGGCGGCCAGGTTGTAGCCGATGCCGGAGCCGGAGTAACGCACGTTGGCGTCGAACAGCTCAGGCAGGAAGGCGCCGATCGGGCCGAAGGCGATGCCCATCAGGGCAAAGCCGACGCACAGGAACACCATGTTGGCGAAGAAGTTCTTCTGGCCGACCAGACCACCGTCCAGCAGGAACGGGAAGAGCACGGCGAACACGACGAGCGCGCAGGAGGAGAAGGTCAGCACGCGACGGCGGCCGATCTTGTCCGCGTACAGGCAGGACAGCACGATGAACAGGGCGAACACGCAGATGGAGATCATGAGCATGAGCAGGTATTCCTGGTTGGTGAAGCCAAGGTTGCCGCCGCCTTCGCCCTGCTCCTTGGTGCCCCAAGCGAGGGACCAAGTGGCGAGCGTGTAGAACAGCGTGTAGGTCACAGCCACGAGGAAGGTGGCCTGCAGCACCTGACGCCAAGACTTGCGGAAGACCTCGGTCAGCGGGGACTTGACAACCTTCTTCTGCTCCTGAGCCATACGGAAGATCGGGGTCTCCTCCATGTGAACGCGGACCACGAGGCCGACGATCACCAGGATGGCGGACAGCAGGAACGGCACACGCCAGCCCCAAGCCAGCATCGCGTCCTGATTGTTGAAGGATTCGAGCACGAAGTAGGTGCCGTTGGACAGGAAGAAGCCGATCGGGGCGCCAAGCTCCGGGAAGGAGCCGTACAGTGCGCGCTTGTCTTCAGGCGCGTTCTCGGTGGCGACCAGTGCCGCGCCGGACCATTCGCCGCCCAGGCCGATGCCCTGGATGAAACGCAGCAGGCAGAGGATGGCGACTGCACCAACGCCGACCTGATCGTAGGTGGGCAGGCAGCCAATCAGGAAGGTGCCGACACCCATGGTCATCAGGCTGACGACCAGCGTGGTCTTGCGGCCCATGCGATCGCCGAAGTGGCCGAAGATCAGCGAGCCCAGCGGGCGGGCGATGAAGGCGACGGCGAAGGTCAGCAAGCTCATCAGCAGTGCGACGGTGGGGTTGTCCTTCGCGGAGAAGAAGATGTGCGGGAAGTAGTTTGCCGCGGCGGTGCCGTAGGCGTAGAAGTCATAGAATTCGATGGCAGTACCGACCATCGACGCGGCGATCACGGTCTTGACCGAATCGCGTACCAAGGTAGCGGCTTTACCTGCCGCCTGCCCTAAGCCAGTCTCTTCGACTGCTGCAGTCATTGTTACTCCTGTTTTGCTCTCGTTCACTCTCATTGGCGGGCGATTATTTCGCCTCACAGGGAGGTTGTTGTTCTGTTGCTGTGTTGTTGCCGTGTACTGTCCGCTACCGTTTCCGTCTGCGGGATTCTGCCGTAAGCCTTGTGAGCGCAACAAAAAAAGCCCCGCATCATGCAGGGCCGTGCCGATTGTGTCAGCTTGATTGGCCCTGCCTTCGTTGACGGGGCTTCAAGCATCAGTGCCGAATTAGTCCGCCAGCGAAGACGGGCTAATAATTCGTGCGGATACAAACGCAGAAGCATTGAATCCAGTCATCGCGTGGCCTCCTTTCGGTATTTCCTCAGGCCGTTCGACCTGAACTGGAATGTAAACATAGGTTTGGCTGTCTTGCCAATCCAGCAAGGGTTCACATTGTGGACGCCACGTCGCCGAGACGAACGCCCCCGCCGCGGGGAGGAACGCCGCCGGCGGCCGGGGAGCCGGACCGGCCCGTCATTGCGCGGACTCGGCGGTGAGGGTGATGATTCCGGCGAGGAACACCATGACGACGGCGGAGGGGAACAGCAGGTAGTAGCCGAAGCTGCTCGCAAATGCGCTGACCAGCACGGCTCCGATAATGGCGGCGAGCGCCAGTCCGACCGAATTGGACAGTGCATAGATGCCGAGATCATGACCGGCGTTGCGCGGGTCGGGTAGGGCATTCATTACCAGTTCAAGGCCTAACGCATCGTAGACGCCGAAGGCGAATCCGGAGATCAGCGCGAAGAGCAGCATGCCGTTTTCGCGTGCCGTGCCGGTGGACCAGACGCCGAGCCCCCATGCCACCGCCACGCCGATGGCATACAGCAGGCAGGATGCCGCCACCACTGCAGTGGTGGCGATGTTCCGTTCCTCGATCTTCTCGGAGATCGGCCCAGCGGCCCAGGACGCGAGCGCAGCACCGATGAGCGTTGCCGCGGCCATGCCGGCGATGAGGAGGCCCGCGGGAATGGTCAATGGCGCGGAAGTGAACACCACAGCCTTGCCATACACCCAAAAGCGCACGAGATACCACAGAAAGACCCCGGTCAGTCCAACGCCCGTCATCATGCACACGCGAGCGGCGAACACACGGGCGAATGCAGGCGCATGTGCCGGCGGACGCAGCTGGTCAAACACCTGGCTCGACTCGAATCGTTGATGTGGCTGCTCCTGGCTGGAAGGCTCCTTGGGCAGCATGATCACGGTCAGGATGCCGGAAACCGCAAACAGCACGGCGGTGTAGGCAAACGGCGTGAAGGAGTCGAACATCACGCCGAGCGCACCCATGCATACACCAAGCGCTTGGCCAAGCATCACGCCGATACCGTGCCAGCGCTCAATGCGCGGACGGAATTTGTCCGGAACCCGTTCGCTGATGGCGCTGGCCAACGGCACGGAAATCATCGCATAGGCAAACTGCATGAGCGCCCAGAAGAAACACAGCACTACGAGGCCTGTGTTCTGCCCCAGAACCAGCGTGATCAGCGCGCACAGCACGCCACCCGCCACCATCCACGGGGTACGGCGGCCCAGAGGAATACGTGTGCGGTCGGACAGCGCGGAGACCAAGGGCATCGCGAACATGGAGGCCACCACGCCAACGACCACCAGCACGGCCAGAGGCACCACCAAGTCAGTGGCGACGGGCAGCGGACGGCCGGTGGACGGATTGATGGTGACCGATATGGCAGAAGCGGTGTCGTAGTCGAACAAACGCGCCACGGCGTTGGGCATGGCGATGGTGTTCAACGCCGCCCAAGGCGCGCCGGCCAGAATCGAAGCCACGAAAAAGCCCCAATTAAGACGGGAAATCTGAACAGCGGTGGGTCGCTGACCATTGGCGGCGACCATCGGATCGCGCATATCGAGATATGCAGACGACAGATCAGGCGCAGGGGCATCCACGCTGGCCGCGGCAGCGGCAGCAGCCGACGAACCGGCGGCCGCCAGACGCACGGCCTGGGCCTCGGGCTGATCGGCGGATGCCTCGGGCGGGCGACGACGGTCCTTGATGGCCAGTCGGGCTACGGCTGCCTTGTCTTCGGGACTCAATGCCTTGTCGAGATCCGGGCGGTCGTCAATACCCGGGCGCACGTACGGTTCCAACATGTTGCTGCTCTTTCTTTGCTCTCATCACCGGCGGGAGGTACCGGCCAGCTCCGACTGAGCATGACCCGCAACCCCGCCACATGCAAAACCGCCCGAGCGCACTAGCTTCAGTGCACTGCGGGCGGTTTGTTTTCCATGGACCCAGCTTACGCCGGACGCACTACTTGGAGCGCGCACAGCGGAGTGGCGTTTATGGGCCAACGGTTAGTCGATATCGGCAATCGGCGGGTTGCTCAGCAGATCATCAGTCTCGTGGTCACCGGCGGCATCGGTCCAGGCGAGGCTGGCGACCGGAGTGGTGTTATCCGTGCCGAGTCCGCGGCCGGGCTCGAAGATGAGGGCGGCCTTGGTCTTGCCGTCGGCAGCGATCCAGCGGAAGGTGATGGACGTGTCGCCATCGACCTCGTAGCTGAACTCGCCATCGAATGCAGACAGCTCGTTGCGGAACTTGGCCAGGGCGTTCAGGGCCTTGACCACCGGGCGTTCGAGGTTTTCATCGATTTCGGCGGTGGAGTAGTAGTGGCGGTTGATGTCGCGGCCGTTGTTGGTGCGGCGCAGCAGTTCCATGTCGTTGCGGCCGGCGAGCGCGCCCACGTAGTAGACCTGCGGCACGCCCGGCAGGAAGAACTGCACGGCGCGGGCGGCCAAGTAGTGCTGGTCGTTGCAGCCGAGGGCCGAGTAGTACGTGGAGTTGACCTGGTAGAGGTCGAGGTTGGACGCGGCGGCACCGGTGGCGGCCTGGGATTCGCCGTGGGTGTTGGCATGGATGGTGTTGACCAGGTTGTCGACGTCCTCGTCGGGCACGAGGCCCTTGAGGGAGCGGTCGAGCTGGTCGGAGCCGATGTCGATCACGCCGATGCCATCGTGCGTATCGAGCACGGTGACGGCGTTGTTCGGGCGGATCTCGGTCCAGTGGGCCACGGGTTCGACGTGACCGGTGAACAGCGAGTGCAGAAGCAGCGGCGGCAGGGCGAAATCGTAGACGCGGTCCACCTTGGAGGCGATTTCAACCTGCTTCTTGTAGTAGCTATGCACCTCAATGAGAATTTCGAGGCCTCGCTTGACGCCTTCCTCACGCAGACGGGAGATCAGCTTGAACGTCTTCGGAGTCATGAAGCAGCTCGTGCCAGCTTCCTTAGCGCCGTAGCCGACGGCGTCGAGGCGGATGTAGCTGACGTGAGAGGCGGCCATCTGGTCGAAAATCGACATGAGGTATTCCCAACCCTTGTCGGAATCGGTGTCGATGTCCACCTGCTGCGGGGTGAAGCTCACCCAGACCAAGCGCGTCTTGCCGGCGAACTTGTAATGGGTGAACGGCAGGCCCGGACGCGGACGGTAGATGCCGGCCAGGTCCTCTTCGGTGGCGCCGTTCGGGAACACGGAGCTCATGGTGAGGAACATCGGATAGTATTCGGACTCCTCGCCCTTGGCCAGCACGTCCTGGAACTGCTTGGATTCCCAACTCATGTGGTTGACGATGGCGTCGACCATGATGTCGTGGGTCTTGGAGAGTTCGGCGACGTCGTCCCAGCTGCCGAGACGTTCGTCGACCTTGGTGTGATCGATCGGGTCGAAGCCTGCGTCGGCGCCGTCGAACGGGGTGAAGAACGGCAGGATGTGAACGCCGTCGTACACGCCGTCGAAGCGGGTGCGCAGAATGTCGGTCATCGACTTGATGGTGCCGTCGCCAAGGCGGTCGGCGTAAGTGATGAGCTGCACCTTGTTTTTCATGGAGCCTCCTTCGGTTCCAAAAAGTCGTTGCGAGATTCTTTGCGGGAGTCCTTACGGCCATTCCCACGGTTGTGTCGAACCGGTTCGATATTACCGCAAAATGAGGCTCGACACCAAAACCGCAACCGGTGTTCGGGCGTGTCGAACCGGCTTTCGGCCGAATCGCGGCGCATGTCTCCGGCGCCCGATTCGAAAACGACGGACATGCGGGGGCAGCCGCGAGCGCAGGGACCTCAGCCTTGGGCACAGGACTTCAGCTGCGGGCGCAGTCCGTAAGCTGGCCGACCTGCTTAAAGTAACGGTCGGGTTCGAGGCCGTCGACGGTCGCCACGTTCGTCATATGCACGCCGTCGAGGCCGCCGTATTCGACGATCACGTCCAGCACGCGCTCCTGCCACGTCGGTTCAAGATACGGGTCGACGGCGTTGCTGCCCAACGCGCGCATCGCACAGACAAGCGCGTGCGCGCCCCAATTCGACGTGCCGGCCACCACCAGCTGGTCGGTCGGCACCGTGCAGGCGATGTTCTCGCCGTGGTCGACCACCCCTTCGATGGCGTAGTCCTCCACACGGCCCATGCCGATCTCGTTGCCGCCGTCGCCCACGCCGATCGTGTGCAGGCCGAGCAGCGCGAGCTGGCTCAGCGGCGCGGTCCATTCGGTGATGTCGATGCCGCGCATGTTGTGCGGGCTGCCGTCGCGCGCCGGCCCGACGCGTTCGATGTAGACGAGCGTATCGATATGTTCGGTTTTGGCAAGGTCGATGACGCCGTTGAGCCAGGCGTCAAAACCGCCCTTGGGATTGGCATTCGGCGCGATCAGCACGTGGTCGTCCGGCAGGAAACCCAATGCGGACGGGCGAATCACCGGCGCGCAGCATTCGTCGCTGACCAGCCATGCGTCGCCGCCAATCGCACGCAATGCCATGCATACTTCCAGCGCACCCAACGGGCCGTCCGTTTCCGCAGCGGGTTGCGCGGCCTTCGGAATGTAGAAGCCGGTGACCACCAGCGCGCGGGCGGGCCGACCTTCCTTGCTGCCCGACAAGTGGCGTGCGGCTCGGAACAAATCGCCGCGCGAATACGTCATCAACGTTTCGGAACCGCGTCCGACGTCGGCTCCCGCCATGCGTGCGATACGCGCGATTTTCGGATAATACCGCCAATCCAGCATGCTCATGTTGCGTTCCTTCCGTGGTCTGGGTTTTGTTTTTGCGATTGCGATGCGTTGCGTGTAAGGGGCGTGCGGTTCACCCGACGGCCGGCAGCCGTGTCGGCCGGCCGCCGCGTTAACTGATGGCGCCGAGGGGGTCGCCGTATTGCGCGGTGTCGCCGACCTGCGCCGATCGGTGCAGTATGCCGGCAACGGGGGCGGTGATTTCGGTTTCCATCTTCATCGCCTCGAGTACGACGATCGGCTCGTTTTCCTCAACGTGCGCGCCGTCATCGGCGAGCCAGCGGACGACCGTGCCGGTGATGGTCGATTCGATAGGGGTGTCTTGGGTGCTTGCGATATCCGAGTTTGCGGCGGTCTGCGTGCCCGATCCTGCTGGAACGGACTTTTGATAGGCGTTCAGCAGGGCTTGGATGACCGATTCGCCAGAATCGGACGTGAGGGCAGGGTCCCCCGTTGCGCCGGCTCCAGCCAATCCGGCCAGCCCCGCGCCCAGCGCGGCGACGGAGGCGAGCGAAGCGGGCAGGCCCAATCGCACGCGTTTGCCATCGACCTCGACCCAGCTTTCCACCGGTTCGGGCGCTGCGGCCCGGCGACCCGGTTTGCCGTC
>OGXI01001102.1_pt1 | contig 23160 bp, 17 predicted proteins | sample 1576221 | NCBI WGS metagenome assembly OGXI01 (sample SAMEA3541523, study PRJEB24748) | human gut metagenome | biome: human gut; feature: human-associated habitat; material: faeces | place: China | collected 2012
GAGCCGTTCCATCGGATTCAGGGTAAATGCATCCGTTCCCCGATTCCAGGTAGACACCATCAGTTGTCCCTGATAATCGGAGTCGATGAGTCCTACCAGATTGCCAAGCACAATGCCGTGTTTGTGGCCAAGTCCGCTGCGTGGAAGGATCAGCGCAGCGTAGCCCGGATCGGCGATATGAATGGCAAGCCCGGTCGGGATCAGTTTCGTTTCACCCGGCATGATTTCCATCGGTTCGTCGATGCAGGCCCGTAAATCCAGTCCGGCACTTCCACTGGTGGCATATGAGGGTAAATACTCCCCCATTCTGGCGTCCAGTATTTTGATATCTATCGTTTTCATGTTTACTTCTTTAAAGTCGTTTGGCGATCTGTTCGATCAACTGGCGTGCAAGAAGCTGTTTGCTGCCGTGCGGCAATTCCAGCGTTCCGGTGTCATCGAACAGAATGAGTGTATTGTCGTCCTTGCCGAAGGTTTCGTGACCGATGTTGCCGACCAGAAGCGGAATACCCTTTTTCCTGCGTTTTTCTTCCGCATGTTGCCTCAGTTTTTCCGATTCGGCGGCAAAGCCGACGCAATATGGAGGATCAGGCAATGCTGCAATGGAAGCCAGAATATCCGGATTTTCGGTAAATTCCAGTGTGGGGGTATCCCCGTTTTTGTTTTTCTTGATTTTCTGGTCGCTGGCATTGGCAACGCGCCAATCGGCGACAGCGGCGACAGAAATGAAAATGTCCTGATGGCTGATATGCGACATGACGGCGTCGCGCATTTCAATCGCGGTCATGACATCGACACGATTGACATGGTAAGGTGTATCCAGAGCAGTCGGTCCGGAAATCAGGGTAACGGATGCTCCCGCTTCACGGGCAGCACGCGCGATGGCGTATCCCATTTTGCCGGACGATCGGTTTGTGATGCCACGAACCGGATCGATCGGTTCAAACGTCGGGCCGGCTGTAATCAGGATTCGCCTGTTTTTCAAGACTTTAGGTTGCAATGCGGCGATCACTTCCTCGAGCATCTGGGCCGGTTCAAGCATACGGCCGTCGCCGATTTCACCGCAGGCCTGAAATCCGGACGCGGGGCCCATAACAAGAGCACCATCTTCTTTTATCTGGTTGAGGTTTCTCTGTGTCGCCGGTTTTTTCCACATTTCTGCATTCATGGCCGGTGCGACGATGAATGGAATATGTGCGGGACGTGCGAGGCACAGGGTCGACAAGAGGTCGTCGCCAAGGCCATTGGCCAGCTTGCTCATGAAATTGGCGGTACAGGGTGCAATAACGACGGCATCTGCCTGACGGGTCAAATCGATATGCGGCATCTTGTTGTCAGGCTGGTCATCCCACTGGTTTGAATAAACGGTATGACCGGTCAATGCCTGCATGGTGAGTGGCGTAATGAATTCTTTCGCCCCATCGGTCATGACGACCTGAACGGTTGCGCCTTCCTTTATCATGGCGCGGGCAAATTCAGCCGATTTGTAACAGGCGATCCCGCCGGTTAACCCGAGTAATATTTTTTTGCCTGACAAGTCCATAATATCTCCGGATTCCTGACTTTCAGATGAATGTAATGTCTATTTTTTGCTGACACGTTTCAGTTCATCGATAATGAACAGAACGGCACCGATACAAATGGCACTGTCGGCGATATTGAACGTCGGCCAGTGCCAGCCATTGGCATAAACGTCCAGAAAATCGATAACATGGCCGTAAAGGGAACGGTCTATCAGGTTACCGACAGCGCCACTGAGTATAAGCGCGAGCGCCAGACAGAACAGCCTTTCCTGCGAGTGTTTTTTCAGCAGGTAGACAATGAAAACAATAGCGACAATACTGATTGCTGTAAAGAAATAACGTTGCCAGCCTGCCTGTGTCGCCAGAAAACTGAAGGCAGCCCCTTCGTTATAGACGAGGGTCAGGTTGAAAAAGGGTGTAACCCGGATGGCCTGTCCATAACTCAGAACATGGGTAATCCATATCTTGGTGAATTGATCCAGCAGGACAAGGATGATGGCAAGGCCCAGCCAGGGGACAATACTGGTATTGCTCGATTTGAAAACGGGTTTTCTTGTTGCCATATATACAGTCATAAATGCCTCCGGATGCCATTGCAACCGGAGGCAAAGCATTTTAAAAATCAGACGAATTCGCGATCTTCACCCTCGCCAAACAGGTTGGCGGCGCAACGGGCACAAAGGTGAGGATGTTTCGAATCCGCGCCGACATCGCCACGATAGTGCCAGCAGCGGTCGCATTTTTCAAACGCCGACGGTTTGACGCTGATGGATTCATCTTTTTCATCCGCCACTTCAACGACGTCGGCTTTCGACGTGATCATCAAAAATTTCAGATCGTCATCCAGGCTCTTCAACAGGCTGTATTTGTCACCGCTTGCGCGGATTTCGATTTCCGCCTGAAGGGATGAGCCGATTTTTCCGGAAATGCGGACTTCTTCCAGTTCTTTCATCACGTCGGCACGAATCGCTTTCAGCTTGCCATATTTGTCGAGAAGCGCTTTTTCGTCCTTGATTTCAGGCAGTGAATATGCAGTTAAGGTGAAAAGGGTTTCGTCGCTCTTTTCGAATTCTTCCTTGCTGGCGAAAACAGCCCAGGCTTCTTCCATCGTGAAAGACAGGATCGGAGCCATCAGGCGCAACAGGGCATGAGTGATATGCCAGAGTGCCGTCTGTGCCGAGCGGCGTGCCTTCGATACTTCGCCGGAGGTGTAAAGACGGTCTTTCAGGATATCCAGATACAGGCTGCCCAGCTCTTCCGAACAGTAGGTTTGCAGTTTGGCGACGATCGGATGGAACTCGAATTTTTCGTAATGCGCCATGACTTCGTCTTGCAACGATTTCATGGAAGCCAGGGCGTAACGGTCGATTTCAAGTAATTCGTCGATGGCGACAGCGTCTTTGGCCGGATCGAAGTCGGCGGTGTTCGACAACAGGAAACGCAGGGTATTGCGGATGCGGCGGTAGGCTTCCGTGACACGTTTTAAGATTTCATCGGAAATCGACAGTTCGCCGGAGTAATCGGTCGCGGCGACCCACAGGCGCAAAATGTCGGCGCCCAGTGTGTCCGAAACTTTTTGCGGGGCGATGACGTTGCCCATCGACTTCGACATTTTTTTGCCTTCCCCGTCGACGACGAAACCATGCGTCAGGAGCATCTTGTACGGAGGGCATCCATCGAGCATGGACGAGGTCAAAAGCGAGGAATGGAACCAGCCTCTGTGCTGGTCGGAACCTTCGAGGTACAGATCGGCAGGGAAACGCAATTCCTTTGCATGCGAGCCGCGCAGCACGGTCAGGTGCGTCGCGCCGGAATCGAACCAGACGTCCAGCGTATCCTTGTTCTTTTCGTACTGGTCGGCTTCATCGCCCAGAAGTTCTTTGGGATCGAGTGTCTGCCAGGCTTCGATGCCTTCTTTTTCGACACGTTTGGCGATTTCTTCCAGCAGCTCGAGCATTCTCGGATGGAGTTCACCCGTTTCCTTGTGCACGAAGAAAGCCATCGGAACGCCCCACTGGCGCTGGCGCGACAGGGTCCAGTCCGGACGGTTGGCGATCATGCCCTGCAATCTGGCTTTGCCCCAGTCGGGATAGAAAGTCGTTTCCTCGACTCCTTTCAATGCCGTTTCGCGCAGGGTCATGTCCGTATCGTTCGGTTTGACGTCCATACCTGCGAACCACTGGGAGGTGGCACGGTAAACGATCGGCGTCTTGTGACGCCAGCAGTGCATGTAACTGTGAGTCATCATGTCGAGGTTGAAGAGGGTGCCCGCTTCCTGCATGGTATTGCAGATCAGTTTGGAAGCGTCCCAGATCATCATGCCGCCGAACAGTGGCAAGGTCGATGCATAATGGCCGTTCGCCATGACCGGATTCAGGATTTCGTCGTCTTTCATGCCATGACGCTTGCACGACAAAAAGTCGTCGACACCGTAAGCTGGAGCCGAGTGGACGATACCGGTACCGGTATCCATCGTAACGTATTCTTCCGCGTAAATCGGGGAGAAACGCCGGAAACCCTCGTGCATTTCATACAGTGGATGTTTGAAGCGGATGCCTTCTAAAGCGGCGCCTTTGGCCGTTGCCAGAATTTTCCAGTTATTCAGTCCGTAGCGTTTTTGCAGGAGTGTACGACCTTCTTCGGAAGAAGGCAGTTTTGCCCGTTCTTCAGCGACGATCAGCAAGCCTTTTTCTGTTTCGACCAGTGCGTAATCGAATTCAGGGTGAACGTTCAAGGCCTGGTTGGCAGGAATGGTCCAGGGGGTCGTCGTCCAGATGACGGCATATCCCTTGTCGGAAGGCAGCTTGTCCAGGCCGAATGCGGTGGCGATTTTATCCTGTTCTGCGAACGGGAAACCGACGTCGATTTCCGGATCGCGCCTGTCCTGATATTCAACTTCGGCTTCGGCAAGGGCCGAGCGGCAATCGAAACACCAGTTGACCGGTTTCAGGCCACGATAAACGTATCCTTTTTCGAGAAGACGGGCCAGCGCACGGATTTCATTGGCTTCATTGCCATGATTCATCGTCAGGTAAGGATTGCCCCATTCGCCGAGAACGCCCAGACGGATGAAATCCTTTTTCTGGTTTTCGACCTGTTCTTTGGCATAGGCGCGGGCTTTTTCCTGCACTTCGGTGGCGGACAGGTTTTTGCCGTACAGTTTTTCGATCTGGATTTCGATCGGCATGCCGTGGCAATCCCAGCCCGGAACGTAAGGGGCGTCGAAACCGGCAAGACCGCGTGATTTGACGACGATGTCTTTCAGAATCTTGTTAACGGCATGGCCGATATGAATATTGCCGTTGGCATATGGAGGGCCGTCATGCAGAATGAACTGGGGACGACCGGCTGCCGCTTTTCTGATCCGTTGATAAATCTTCTTGTCCTGCCACTGTTTGACCCAGTCGGGTTCCCTTTTTGCAAGGTTGCCGCGCATCGGGAATGGCGTGTCCGGCATGTTGACCGGATATTCTTTACCCTGTTTGTTTTTGTCCTCTTTGCCGGACTTGTCAGAAGGTTTGTTAGACATTTTTATCACACAATATGGTTTACAACGGAACAGACGGAAGATTTTACAGTTTCTGTCTGCGTTTCAGTTAATTTTTACATTTGCGTTCTTTGAAAAACGTTCGGGCGGTTTCGACGTCTTTGCCGATGGCCGTCTTTAACGCATTCAAATCGGGAAACTTTTGATTATCGCGCAATTTTTTCAAAAATTCGATAGCAATCAGCTTTCCGTAACAAATACGGTCAAAATCCAGAATATGGGTTTCCAGCATGATATGCCGGTCGCTTTCGATCGTCGGCCGTGTCCCGATCATGGAAACGGATGGGAGCGGTTCGTCAGAGAGCCCGTGTACCTGCGTGATGAAAACGCCCGACAGGATCGGGTTGTAATGCCGGATCGGCAGGTTGGCCGTCGGAAAGCCCAGATCGCGGCCGATCTTGTCGCCGTGAACGACGTGGCCGGACATCATGTAGGGTTTTTCCAGCAGTTCGGCGACTTTGGGGAAATCGCTTTCCTCAAGCGCTTTCCGGATGCAGGAAGATGATATCCGTCCGTTTTCATCGTTCACGGCAGGAAGAACCTCAACATGAAAACCGTATTTTTTGCCTGCATCTTTCAGCATGTCGGTCGTTCCGAGACGCCCTTTGCCGAAACGGAATTTTTCCCCGATGATCAGCCATTTGACGCCAAGCGCCCTGACCAGTATCTGTTCAATGAATTGTTCCGCTGTCAGACTGGCGGTAAGATGGTCGAAATGGGCAATCGTGACCTGATCGACACCACACTGCGAGAGCGCCTGTATTTTTTCACGCAAGGGAGTGATGGTAGCCGGAGCGGTTACCGATTTGTTGGACTGGAACGCGAAATACTGTCTTGGATGCGGGCTGAATGTCAGGACAGCTGCCGGCAAGTGAAGGCGATCGGCCGCCTCGCGCAATTGGGCGAGCAGCACCATATGTCCCCGGTGGACACCGTCGAAATTTCCGATGGTGAGGGCACAGGGGCCACGTGGGACATCGTATGAAAAACCGCGAAAGACCTTCATTGAAGATGAATGGAAACGATAACCTAAACCTGAAATTATAATGCCTAATATATGCAAGCAGAAAAATTAATCGGTTTTGCCGAAATCATCCCGCAAGATCTCTCGTGTGAAATAATCGGCGTTGATAGAAATAATGGATAAAAAGTTTCTGATGAAAACTCGTATCGGACAATTTTTGTGTTGTCTCGGATTGGCTTTGATGAGCCTGTCAGTGGCCGCTTATTCGTTTGCGGCGAGTCCGGACAAGGTCATTCGAAGCGTCTTCGAGGCGGCCGATGATGGTTTTGATATGGTCAAGACACAAAACTATTATTCAGGATGGGTCGCCGATGCGATTTTCGAGACTCTGCTGAATTACGATTATCTGGCGCGTCCTGCAAAACTGGTGCCGAATACGGCTGAAGCGATGCCTGTCATCAGTAAAGACGGCAAAACCTATACCTTCAAACTGAAAAAGAACATTTATTTTGCCCCCGATCCTGTTTTCGGCAATAAAAAAAGGGAATTGACGGCTGAGGATTATGTTTATTCCATCAAACGGCTTGCCGATCCGGAAAACCGCTCGCCTTCGGCCAATTTCATCCGGGGGAAAATCGTCGGACTGGACGCACAGGTCCGGAAAGCCAAAAAGACAGGAAAGTTCGATTACGATGCGCCCGTTGCCGGACTGCAGGCGATGGACCGTTATACCCTTCGTATCAGATTGAATGCGCCGGATTCCAATTTCCTGTATGTGCTGGCTTATGGAGCGCTGGCAGCAGTATCGAAAGAAGCGGTCGATGCCTATGGAAACAAGATCGGTTCACATCCGGTCGGAACCGGTCCTTACATGCTGGAAGAATACGTCCCGCGCAGCAAGGTCGTGCTGGTCGCCAATCCAAATTATCGCGGCTTCATCTGGGATTTCAAATCGACTGGAAGCGCATGGGACGAGCAACTGGTCCGTGAGATGAAGGGCAAAAAAATGCCTCAGGTCGGACGGGTCGAGATTTCCATTATTGAGGAAGAACAGTCCCGCTGGTTGTCTTTTCAGGAAGGTAGAATCGATTTCGACAAGTTGCCCCAACTGGCTGCTCCCGTTGCACTGGATGGAAGCAGCTTGAAGCCTGATCTGGCAGAGCAGGGCATCCGGCTCTATCGTACGACGGAACCGGAAGTCACCTATACCATTTTCAATATGAAAGACCCTGTTACAGGCGGATACAGCAAGGAAAAGATTGCCTTGCGCAGGGCGATTGCCATGTCGTACAACACGCAGGCTGAAATCAGTCTTTTGCGCAACGGACAGGCAACGAAAGCCCAGATGATCGTACCGCCCGGCGTCGTAGGGCATGACCCTTCTTATCGGAGCAGTATCGCTTATGAACCGGAACTCGCTGCGCGTTTGCTGGATTATTTCGGTTATAAAAAAGGGGCTGACGGCTATCGGACGATGCCTGACGGTTCGCCTCTGGTTCTGAAAATCCGGACGGAAGCCAACGCGAGTTCCAGGGTCATATCCGAAATCTGGAAGCGCGGGCTCGACCGGATCGGTATCAAGGCCGAATTCGAGGTCGGCAATTTTGCCGACAATGTGAAGGATGCGACCGGCTGCCGCCTGATGATGTGGGGCGGGGCGTGGCATGCCGATTATCCGGAAGGTGAAAATTTCATGCAATTGCTCTATGGTCCCAATGCCGGACAGGGCAATCATGGCTGTTACCAGTCGAAGGTGTTCGACAAGTTATATCGTCAGGCGGTGAAGTTGCCGCCGGGAAAAGCGCGTGACCGTTTGTATGTCCAGATGAACCGGCAGATGGAAGCGGATACGGCATGGTCGGTCCATGTTTCAAGAACGCGCAACTGGCTGGTGCGTCCCTGGGTGATGGGATTCAAGAAACATCCGATTTTATTGTCGGACTGGCAGTATCTGGATGTGAACAAATAAATGGCACAAGACTGTTAAGGAAATGAAATGAGATATCCCGTCATCGGATTGTCCGGATCGTCAGGCAGCGGCAAAACGACGTTGCTTGAAAAGATACTGCCTTTATTTGTCGGCATGGGATTAACGGTGAACGTCGTCAAGAGCAGCCATCATGACGTCGAGCTCGAACCGCCCCGAAAAGACAGTGCACGGATCAGGAAAGCCGGGGCTGCGGAAGTCATATTGGCATCGCCTTACCGTTTCATGCTGGCGCACGAATTGAAAGATGAAGAAGAACCGACACTGGACGAATTGATTTTACGGATGAAACCGGCTGACCTGACGCTGGTAGAAGGCTTTAAGGATGCGGCAATTCCCAGAATCGAAATCTTCAGACCTTCTCTGGGAAAAGAGCCGATGTATCCGGAGAATGATCGTATTGAAGTGGTTGTTTCGGATGAAGGACGACCAGAAAAATTGCCAAGGCCGGTGGAATGGCTTGACCTTAACAATGAAAAACAGGTGGTTGACTGGATTTTGAACCGTCAAACCACCTGTTGATTGTCTACTGCTTCAGATATTTCAGAAAACGCTCGTCTTCCATTGCATTTGCTGCATGGATTCTGCCGATTTTGCGCGGGCACATGTCGGACACAGGACACTATCGCGTGTCATTTTGCCCAGTTCCATGCGGGTTTCCATTTCCTGATTGACAGAAGCGGAGAAAGTTTCGCCGCAGCACGAGCATACTTCAAGCGCCTGCTTGCGAACGACGGTTCCAGTGATTTCCGTGACACGATAGCCGTCGCGGTCTTCCACAAGGATGGCGCCCGTTGGACAGACCGATGTACAGGCACCGCAACCGATACATTTTTCGGCAGGCGTCGTGAAATCGTTGAAAACCATACGGCCGTTTTTGGTTTCGACCATTTTCAGGGCTTCCGCGCCGACTTCGATACAGGCCAGTTCGCACAGGCCGCAACCGATACAGATATCGCAGCGCAGGCAGCGTTCCGCTTCAACGGCAGCCACTTTTTCATCCCAGTCGAATTGCATGAATTCGTGGGAGAATTTGCGCACTTGCGGATCGATTTCCTCGATGTGGGCACGTTCCGGGGAGACACGCTGTGCCGGTGTCGATTCCAGGAAAGGAACTTCGTCACGGCGCTGTGGTTTCAGGGATTCATAATCGGCTGGAACACCCATCAGGTATGAATTGATGGATTCAGCAGCACGTTTGCCGGAACCGATTGCGGCAACGACGGTGCTGGCGCCGTGGGCGATATCGCCAGCGGCGAAAATGCCCGGTTCATCGGTCAGCAGGCTGGTCTGGTCGACGACGATATTGCCCCATTCCGTCTTGATGTTCGATCCTTCCAGCCAGCTCAGGTCGGCATCCTGTCCGATACCTGCCATGATATGGTCGGCGCGGACGGTTACCGGAGCAACCGTTTTGGCGTCGGGTGCGTAACGGGAACGTTCGAATTCGATCCGGTTGTCTGGCAGGACGCGGGTAGGTGCCCAGAATTCGACCAGTTCAACGCCTTCTGCCAGCGCCAGTTCGACTTCGTGTGGGTTGGCTGGCATTTGTGCGCGATTGCGGCGATACCACATCTGGACTTTGGTTGCACCCTGACGGAAAGCTGTCATCGCAACGTCAATCGCTGCATTGCCGCCACCGATAACGATGACATGAGGGCCGACTCGTGGATTCTTGCCGGAGCGGACGGCTGAGAGGAAGTCCATACCACCGATGACGAAATCCTGTTTGTCGCCTTCAACGCCAAGAGGTTTGGAGTTCTGCAGGCCGGTTGCCAGCAGGGTCGCGTCATATCCTTTTTTCTGGAATTCTTTAGCATCCCTGACGGTATAGCCAAGATTGATCTTGACACCCAGATTCCTGACGACGTCGATTTCAGCGTTCAGTTTGGATTCGGGTAGACGATAGTTCGGGATACCGTAACGCATGATACCGCCGGGCTGTTCGCGCTCGTCGAAGATTTCAACATCATGGCCTTTTTGCGCCAGATAGTAGGCGGCGGTCAGACCGGCAGGGCCACAACCGACAATGGCGATTTTCTTGCCGGTCGGTGCCGCTTTTTCCAGATTGGGCTTGACGTCGGCGCACCGGGCGGCAACGTGTTTCATCGGACGGATGAAAACGGCGGCGCCACTGACGGCTTTCTGCACGCATACGTCTTCGCATGGAGCCGGGCATACGAGGCCGCACGAATCCGCCAATGGCGTGTCGGCAGCCAGAACGGCGAGAGACTGGGCAAAGTCACCATGCCCGACACGGGCCATCATGCTTGGAATGTCGATATGGGCCGGGCAGGCTACCTGACAGGGAGCGGAACGCGGAACGAAGCAGATGCCGGCTTCACAAGTATTTTGTTCGACATGAGCTGCCCATTCTTCACGGTCTTTTTTCAGGGAAGCGAGAACGGCTGCGCCCAGTGAAGGCACAATTTGTTCGAGTTCCCTGGCGGCCTTTGCCAGTTCTTCAAGATTTTTGATGTTGCCGCGCCCAAGGGTCACTTCGGTGACGATGCGTGCGACGCGTGCAACGGCAGGCCGTGCTTTCGCAGGCAACTGGCCTTCTGTATGAAGTTGGGCCCGCAGATTTTCAAGGATATCTGTGACGGGACAGGTCTTTTTTGTTTCTTTTTCCGTAGTCATGGTTTATGAATCTGCCAGATATATAACTGTTTCAGGTGTCCGTGCGATTGTTGTGGAATTGGCTTTTTTGCCCAGACACTTTGGATAGGGTATAGATATTAACATCAAAATATGAAAGGTTCTGCACAGAAAGTGAATTCGATAGAATATAATTACTAACTTGCAAAATGCAAGCGGGCAGCACGAATTCCAATTTTCCATTATATTGTTGTCATTGGTGTTCTCTTTTTCCCCTTTTTATTCAGGCAACTCTGCAGGGGACGCCCTTATTTTTAAAACTTTTCCAGTAAAAGCTGGACAGGCAGGAGACAGAAAGAATGAACCGGTTTGTAATCGCGGAACCAGATAAATGCATCGGATGCCGTACCTGTGAGGTGGCATGTGTACTGGCTCATCCTACGGGAGCTGAAAACGATTTGACCCCTGAAAATTTCAGGCCAAGACTGAGATTGGTCAAGGGATTGAAACTGACCGCCCCCGTACAGTGCCGCCAATGCGAAAATGCACCTTGCGTGAACGTATGTCCGACAAATGCTCTGGTTTACAGCGCCGACACGGTTCAGCTGATCAAGGAACGCTGTATCGGTTGTCAGACTTGTGTGCTGGCATGCCCGTTTGGCGCGATGGAAATCGTTTCCAAACCGGTAGAACAGGCCGAACTGGGACCGGTGACTGTTCGCAAATCGGTCAAGATCGCGCAGAAATGCGATTTTTGTATTGATGTTCCTGAAGGTCCGCAGTGTGTGTCGGTTTGTCCGACCCATGCCCTGCACATCGTGAATATGGGTGTGCTGGAAAACAAGGTCGACAAGAGACGCGATGATACGCTTTTGAAAATGTCGGAGAATTCCTTCGATTAATCCGAAACAGATCCGGTAATGCATCCCGGACTTCTGGGAGAAAATATGGAAAAGAAACTCGTCGTCTGCCCGTACTGCGCGTCGGGCTGTAAAATCAGTTTTACTGTCGAAAACAACAAGATCATCAAGGCCGAAGGTGCAAATGGTGTCACCAATCAGGGTGAGCTTTGCCTGAAAGGCTATTACGGCTGGGAGTTTTTAAATGACACCCGCCTGCTGACGCCTCGGCTGACCCAGCCAATGGTGCGCTACAGGAAAGGCGATCCTTTCACGACGGTGTCGTGGGACGAAGCGATCCGTTTCGCCAGTTCGAAACTGATGGACATCAAGGAAAAACACGGTCCCGATTCCATATTTGTCAGTGGTTGTGCCCGTGGCCCCGGCAATGAAGCCAATTATGTAGCCCAGAAATTCGCACGAGCGGTGGTCGGTACGAATAACGTCGATTGCTGCGCCCGTGTCTGTCACGGCCCGTCCGTTACTGCACTTGAAAAAACACTGGGCAGCGGTGCGATGAGCAATTCCATCGTTGAAATCGAGGATACGAAATGTCTCCTGATCTTCGGTTACAACGCAGCGGATTCCCATCCGATCGTTGCCCGCCGGATTCTGAAAGCCAAACAAAAAGGCGCAAAAATCATCGTTTGCGATCCGCGTGTCATCGAATCGTCCCGTATTGCAGATATTCATCTGCAAATGAAAAACGGTTCCAATATGGCACTGGTCAATGCCTTCATTAATACACTGATCGAGGAAAACCTCTACAACAAGGAATTTGTCGACAGCTATTCCGAAGGTTTCGAAAAAATGCGCGAGCTGGTTTCGAAATATACGCCGGAAAATACCGCAGAAATTACCGGACTGGATCCGAAAATGGTACGCGAAGCCGTTCGCATGTATGCCGCTGCGCCTTCTGCCACAATTCTCTGGGGCATGGGGGTTACGCAGTGGGGACAGGGTGTCGAAACCTGTATGGGGCTGTCCAATATTGCCGTGATTACCGGCAATCTCGCCCGTCCGAACGTCGGCGTCGGTCCTGTACGCGGACAAAACAATGTCCAGGGTTCCTGTGATATGGGTGCCGTTCCGGGTCAGTTCCCGGGATACCAGTCCGTTGAAGACCCTGAAATCCGCGCCAAATTCGAAAAAGCATGGGGTGTCAAATCCCTGCCTGCCAAAAAAGGCATTCCGATTACGGAAGTTGGTCACAACGTTGCTGAAGGCAAGTTGAAAGCCGTGTATATCTTCGGTGAAGATCCGTTGCAAACGGAACCGGATTTGTCTTCCGTACGTGAGGCTTACGAAAAACTCGAGCTGGTCATTGTTCAGGATATCTTCATGACCAAGACGGCCATGCGGGCAGACGTTATCTTCCCTGCAACGTCGTGGGGTGAACATGAAGGGGTCTATTCGGCAGCTGACCGTGGTTTCCAGTATTTTGAAAAAGCGATCAATCCGAAGGGCAATGTCAAGCCGGACTGGGAAATCCACAGCCTGATGGCGACGGCGATGGGTTATCCGATGAAGTATGAGAATACGAAGGAAATCTGGGATGAAATGCGTGAGTTGTGCCCTCTCTATTACGGTGCGACTTATGAAAAAATGGCGGGTCTCGGTTATGTGCCATGGCCTTGCCTGACGCTGGATGATCCGGGTGCCCAATGGATGTACAAGGGCAACAAGTTCGCGACACCGAACGGGAAAGCGCAATTGATCGCTTCCGACTGGAGACCGCCACTGGATCAGGTCGATGACGATTTTCCGCTGATTCTCTCGACTGTTCGCGAAGTCGGCCATTATTCCTGCCGTTCCATGACGGGTAATTGCTCGGCATTGCAGACGCTGGCTGATGAACCGGGTTATGTCCAGATGAATACGACGGATGCACAGGAACTGGGCATCAAGGATGAACAGCTGGTCTGGGTTGAATCCCGCCGTGGCAAGGTCATCAGCCGTGCCAAGGTCAGTGAACGCACGAACCGCGGTGCCGTTTACATGACTTACCAGTGGTGGATCGGTGCCTGTAACGAACTGACGATCGAGCATCTTGACCCGTATTCGAAGACGCCGGAATATAAATACAGTGCTGTCAGGCTTCACAAGATCGACGACCAGAAATGGGCTGAAAAATATCTTGTTGAAGAATACGGCAAGATGAAGGCCTCGCTCGCGAAAGCGGTCGATGATGCCGTAGCGGCCTGATTCACCTGCCCAAATTAGGGCAACAAAAAACCTCTCCTGATGGAGAGGTTTTTTTATGGGCTTGCTTGCTGCTTACCTTTTCAGCGACAGCCAGATGGTTTTCGGTTCGGTGAAGTTTTCCAGAGCGGCTTCCCCGTGTTCACGGCCGAAACCGGATTCACCCGTACCACCCCATGGCAGACGGACGTCAGTATAGCCGTAGGTATTGACCCAGACAGTACCGGCCTTGATATCCTGTGCGACTTTGTGAATGCGGGTCACATCAGCGCTCCATACGCCGGCAGCCAGGCTGAAAGCGGTTCCATTGGCGATGGCAACGGCTTCTTCCTCATCCTCGAAGGAAATCACGCTGGCGACAGGGCCGAAGATTTCTTCCTGTGAAATACGCATTTCGTTTTTGACACCCGTGAAAATCGTCGGGGCAACGTAGAAGCCTTTGTCACCGACACGATCACCACCGTATGCGACGGATGCACCTTCTTTTTTGCCGACATCAATGTATTCCATGACGGTATTCAACTGGTTTTCTGAAACCAGCGGTCCCATGATGGTTTCTTTCGATGCCGTGTCGCCGATTTTGATGTGTTTCGCACGGTCGATCAAACGGTCGACGACTTCGTCGTGGATTTTTTTGTGGACCAGAATACGGGAACCGGCAGAGCAGACCTGACCGGCATTGAAGAAGATGCCGGAAGCGGAACCGCGAACGGCCGCATCCAGATCGGCGTCGTCGAAAATGATGTTGGCCGATTTGCCGCCCAGTTCCAGCGTCAGTTTTTTGAAGTTGCTTGAAGCGCCCTGCATGATGCCGCGGCCGACTTTCGGGGAACCGGTGAAGGTAATTTTGTCGACTTGCGGATGGGCGACCATCGCATCGCCGACAACGCTGCCTTTACCGGTCACGATATTCAGGACTCCCGGAGGAATGCCTGCTTCAAGGGCCAGTTCACCGATGCGAATGGCGGTCATCGGCGTCAGTTCTGCCGGTTTGACGATCAATGTGCAACCACAGGCCAGAGCCGGAGCGATTTTCCAGATGCCGATCATGATCGGGAAGTTCCATGGAACGATAGCGCCAACAACGCCGACTGGTTCGCGGACGGTATACGTCAGTGCATCCGTTCTGGCAGGGATGACCTGACCGATGATCTTGTCGGTCCAGCCTGCGTAGTAACGGAGGGTGTCGATAGCGGCAGGCATATCCTGTCTTCTGACGCTCGAAATCGGTTTGCCCGCGTTGATGCTTTCGAGGAGGATCAGTTCTTCCTGATTTTTTTCGAGCAGGTCTGCAAAGCGGTTCAAAATCCGGCCGCGTTCGGCGGCACTGATGCCATTCCAGACTTTCAGGGCGGCCCGTGCCGCTTTGGCCGCGGTATCGACGTCATTTTCATCACCGGCCGCGACATAGGCGATGACTTCTTCCGTTGCCGGATTCAGGATGGTCGAATATTTTCCGCTTTTCGGTTTGACCCATTTGCCATTGATGAGCAATTCGTATTGTGGAACCTGGGCTTTGGCATTCATTGGAAACCTCCGTCGTAAAGACTTTTTAATATTATTAAATGTTGATGTGAACTATTCTTTCATACCCATTATGTTGCTGCAAGGCAATTTTTTGTGGCTTAATGAGAATTGTTTTCATTAATTATATCGTTGGAAAAAAATTTCTGCCGAACACAGCAACTTTTCAGGTGCTGTGTCTGATTAACTCCGTTTTTTAAGGCTTATTCAATCACGGCAATGCCTTTTACCTGGGCAAAGATGGGTTTGCCTATGTCCAGTTTGAGGGTATTAACAGACTTACTTGTGATTCTCGACAATAAACGTGTTCCTTTTGCGTCGAGTTCGATTAAAACCTGCCCGTTGGAATCCGGGGACAGGTTGACGACTGTTGCCTCGAAAGCATTCAGGATGCTGGTATTCACCGGTTTTTCTGTCGTCAGGCTGACGTCCCGTGCCTGAACGCGAAGTCGAATCTGTTGCCCTAAACGTAAATTGGCTGAAGGCAGCAAAATGTTTCCGCCTGAAAACCGGATCGTACAAAGCTTGAATTCCCTGTCTTCTTCAATGACCTGTCCGTTTACGACAGCGGCGGCGACATCGTAATAAGCGAGAGGAAGATCCAGCCTGGTCAACATTTCGCTGATTTTTCCTGAAGCGAGGACTTTTCCTTTTTCAAGGAGAACCAGATGATCGGCCAATACACTGACTTCCTCAAGAGCATGGCTGACGTACAGAATCGGGATTTCGAGCTCTGCATTCAGACGCATGAGATAGGGAATGATTTCGGACTTGCGTTTCATGTCCAGCGCTGCCAGCGGTTCATCCATCAACATGATATCCGGACTTGTCGCCAATGCACGGGCGATACTGACGCGCTGCTGTTCGCCACCAGAAAGCGTATCGGGTATCCTGTCGAGCAGATGGCCGATTCCGAGCAGATCGACTGCTTTTTCCAGAGAAATGACCCGTTTTTCGGCCGGAATGCGTTTCATCCCGTATTGCAGATTATTCCTGACGGAAAGATGCGGGAAAAGCGCTGCATCCTGAAAGACGAAACCGACAGAACGTTTATGGGTCGGCACGAAGATTTTCTTTTCATCGTCCTGCCATATTTCGTCGTCGATCCTGATTTGTCCGTCAGTCGGCTGGACAAGTCCTGCAACTGCGCGCAGCAAGGTAGATTTGCCTGCTCCGGATTCACCGAAAAATGCCGTGATTCCTGATCCCGGCAATGCCAGATCGAAATCCAGTTCGAAGTTTTTACGGGTCACTTTTCCTTTGAGAAGCAGATTCTTCATGCCCGCCTCCGGTTAGGATTCAAAAGGTAAAGTGCCAGTAAAACGAAAAACGAGAATATCAGCATGCCGGCAGAAAGCCAGTGTGCCTGTGTATATTCCAGCGCTTCGACATGGTCGTAGATCGCAACGGACAGAACACGTGTCTTGTCGGGTATATTACCTCCGATCATGAGTACGACACCGAATTCACCGACTGTATGGGCGAATCCCATAACGGTGGCGGTAAGGTAGCCGGATTTTGCCATCGGCAGGATGACACTGAAAAAAGTGTCCAGTGGAGATGCCCGCAAAGTTGCTGCCGCTTCAAGCGGGCGTTTTCCGATGGCTTCGAAAGAATTTTGCAAGGGCTGAACCACGAAGGGCATCGAATAAATGACGGAAGCGACGACGAGGCCGGAAAAGCTGAAGGGCAGCGTAGGCAGCCCAAGCCATTCACAGAACTGGCCGACAGGGCCATTCGGCCCCATCATGGTCAGCAGGTAAAAGCCCAGAACGGTCGGGGGCAGGACAAATGGCAGCGCCACGACAGCGTTGACGGGACCACGCCACCATCCATCCGTATGGGACAGTTTCCACGCAAGTGGGGTACCCAGAACGAGCAGGATGGCGGTCGTCAGTGTTGCCAGCTTTAAAGTCAGCCAGACCGCAGAAAAATCCATTTCCGGCATTTTCAATTATCCATTAATGGCCGTAACCGTAGGATTTCAATACCTTGTACGATTCGCCGGACTTGAGATATTTCATCAGTGCGGCAGCGGCAGCATTGTTTTTTCCGTGGGTCAACAGGACGGCATCCTGTTTGATCGGCTGGTAATCCCTTGTATCGACGATCCATGCGGAACCGCTTTTGACTTTGCCGTTCTTATAGATCTGGGAGAGGGCGACAAAACCGAGTTCGGCATTGCCGGAAGCGACGAACTGGTATGTCTGTCCGATATTTTCTCCCTGCACGATTTTGGCCTGCATGGCTTGCCACAAGCCCATTTTTTCAAGGGTTTGCTCTGCTGCCAGTCCGTAAGGAGCCAGTTTCGGCGATGCGATGGCAATGTGTCTGAATGGTTGCGTTTTCAGGATTTCCCCTTTATTGTCCACATAGCCGGGTTTTGCGGACCAGAGTGCCAGTTTGCCGATAGCGTAGGTAAAACGGCTACCGGGTACAATAGCGTCTTCGCTTTCCAGTTTTGCTGGCGTTTTTGCATCAGCTGCCAGAAGAATGTCGTAAGGGGCGCCGTTTTTTATCTGGGCATAGAGTTTGCCCGTAGCGCCGCTGGTGACCATGACTTTGTTGCCGGTCGTTTTTTCAAATTGTGCACTGATATTTTTGAGCGGTTCGACAAAATTGGCAGCCACGGCGACGTGGACGGTTTCTGCTGAAACAAAAGCGGATACGCTTAAAAGCAGAAATCCGAAAATTAAAGAAGGTAAACGGAAACATTTTTTCATGGTTGAACTCAATCGCTATTCATAATTGGAATAGCGATTCTAGCAGAACATTTTTCAAATGTTCAACTATTTTATTTTTTTAACGTGATTGAAAATGACTGATTCAGTTTCTCTGGCAAACGCTTTCGCTCATGGGACGACCGACAAACGGATCGAGGTTTTGAGGCAAATCGGGCAAACGGGTTCCATTTCACAGGCTGCACGCGAGGCAGGCATCAGTTACAAGGCGGCATGGCAGGCTATCGATACGCTGACTAACCTGACTGGGGTCTCACTGGTCGAAAAGGTCGTTGGTGGAGTTGGTGGTGGCGGCGCCAAACTGACGGATGAGGGGGAACGGCTGCTTCAGATCGCAGGTGTTCTTGAAAAAAAACGTCAGGAAGTGCTGGACCAGTTTCAGGGGGAAACCATCGATACGGTCGATGCGCGTTTTTCCCGTCTGTCGATCAGGACGAGTATGCGCAATTATCTGCCATGTCGGGTCAAGGGCCTGAAAATGAGCGGGCAAATCGTCCGGGTCTGTCTTGCCGTCAATGATTCAATGCCGGTCCTGATTGCGCGAATTACCCGCACGAGTGCCGAGCTGCTGGCTCTGAAACCCGGTCTTCAGGTCATCGCCATGTGCAAGGCGACAGCGGTCAAGGTTTTTGACGAGACGAACACGTCCAATTTATCCTCGGCCAACCTGTTTTGCGGAAAGGTTGCGCGGATTTCAGCCGGTGACAAGGAAGATGAAGTCACGATGGAATTGATTCCGGGGCTGCAACTGGTCGGGTTCGCCTCCGCTGACAGGAAAATCCAGCTTGAGGACAGGGTGTTTGCCTCGGTCGATGAATCGGCTGTCGTGGTTGCGCTTCTGCCCTGAAAGAGGATGATATGAAAACGTATGACACAGCGGAAAAAGTCAGTGTGTGCCATTGGAAAAACGGACAAAAGGTACTGAGAGACGATACCGTTGCTGAAGAAGTCCCGGTCGCACTGGTTTATAACGGGATTTCTCACGCCGTCATGCTCGCGACGCCGGCAGATCTGGAAGATTTTGCACTGGGATTTTCACTGACTGAAGGTATTATTGAAGTCCCGGAAGAAATTTACGGGACAGAGATCGTCGAGGTTGAAAACGGCATTCGTGTTGAAATGGATATTGCCAGCGAACGGTTTCAGTATTTGAAGGAAAGAAGGCGAAATCTGACGGGGCGCACTGGTTGTGGCCTGTGCGGCACGGATTCCCTGTCTCAGGCGGTCCGCATGCCTCCTCTTGTCATGTCGAATCCAGTTTTCAGTACGGAAGTCATCCATTGGGGTTTTGAAAAAATGGATGAGCTCCAGCTTCTCAAGAAAAAGACAGGTGCAACCCATGCTGCGGCATGGCTGGACGCCAATGGCAATGTCGGGCTGGTTCGGGAAGATGTCGGGCGGCATAATGCACTGGACAAGCTGATCGGTGCGCTTGTCAGACAGAAAGCCGATCGTTCCACAGGGGCAGCGCTCGTAACGAGCCGGGCCAGTTATGAAATGGTACAGAAATGCGGATCGGCAGGTATCGGCATGCTGGCAGCAGTTTCTGCACCGACGGCACTGGCGATCCAAATCGCCAATGAAATCAATCTGACCCTGCTCGGTTTTGTCCGCGAAAACGGTCATACGGTTTACGCCCATCCACAAAGGCTTGTCTAGTTTGCTTTTGTACAGCGGCACATCAATCTGTACAATGTGAAATATCTTTATTATTCATCTCGCGATTATTGACCATGAAATTCGAAACTCTTGCGATTCACGCCGGTTATTCCCCTGATCCTGTTACCAAATCGGTTGCGGTGCCTATTTACCAGACAGTGGCTTATGCTTTCGACAGCGCGCAACACGGCGCAGACCTGTTCGATCTGAAAGTGCCGGGCAATATTTATACCCGTATCATGAATCCGACGAACGACGTGCTGGAAAAACGGGTTGCGGCTCTGGAAGGGGGTGTCGGAGGGCTGGCTCTGGCATCCGGTATGACGGCTGTGTCTTATGCCATTCAGACCATTACGGAAGTCGGCGATAATATCATCGCGTCGAGTACGCTTTACGGTGGCACATATAACCTGTTTGCCCATACGTTCCCGCAATATGGCGTTGAAGTCCGTTTTGCCGATCCTCTGCTGGAAGACGATTTCTCCGCACGGATCGACAGCAAGACGAAGGCTATCTTCTGTGAATCCGTCGGCAATCCGCTCGGCAATGTCACTGATATCGAAAAGCTGGCCAAAATTGCGCACGCTCACGGTATTCCCCTCATCGTCGACAACACGGTCCCGACTTCCTATTTGTGCCGTCCTTTCGAATTCGGTGCCGATATCGTGGTGTATGCCCTGACCAAATCGATGAACGGTCATGGAAACAGTCTGGGTGGTTGTATCGTCGATAGTGGCAAATTCCCATGGAAAGAACACAAGGAAAAATTCAAACGTCTGAACGAACCGGATGTTTCCTATCATGGTGTCGTTTATACGGAAGCCTTTGGCGATGCGGCCTATATCGGACGCGCCCGGGTCGTTCCACTCCGTAATATGGGTGGCGCACTTTCGCCGATGAATTCTTTCCTGATTCTGCAGGGCATCGAAACTCTCCCGCTGCGTATGGACAGAACCTGTGAAAATGCATTGGCCATCGCCAAATTCCTGAACGATCATCCAAAAGTATCCTGGGTGAACTGTGCCGCATTGCCGGATCATCGCGATCATGCCCTCTTGCAGAAATACATGAATGGCAAAGCTCCGAGCCTCCTGTCTTTCGGTGTGAAACCGTCTGGCAGCATGAGCGCACGCGAAGCAGGTGCCAAGGTACTGGATGGCTTCAAACTGTTTACCCGTCTGGTCAATATCGGTGATGCCCGTTCTCTGGCAACTCATTCGGCATCGACAACTCATCGTCAGCTGAGTACGGAAGAACTGAAAAAGGCCGGTGTCAGCGAAGACATGCTTCGCCTGTCTATCGGTCTGGAAAATGCAGACGATCTTATCGCCGATCTGGATCAGGCTCTGGCACAGATATAAAAGCGGTTCAATATGCTTGAAAAAACAGGACAACTTCAGTTGTCCTGTTTTTTTTATGGAACCAGAAAGGCAAATTCGAATCCTTGACTTGTTTTGTATTCAAACGTAAAAAACAGTGACCCTTTACAATTACCCTATACAATGACCAAAGCAAGCTGGACATGAGAATCTTTTTTTTATCCTCCCGGCATCCATTTTTCGACGGTTTTATACGGAGAACCTGTTCATGAGACCCTTCCGACATTCCCTGCTTTTTTCCCTGATATTTGTGACGCCACTTGCTTTTGCGGTGACCACTGTACAGACTGGCAAAAACGACCAGAAACAGGTTTCCCTGACGATTTATGAGCGCGATATGGCTCTTGTCAGGGATATCCGGCAAGTCCCGATGCACAATGGGGCCGTCAAAATCCGGTTTGCCGATGTGAGTGAACGGATTCAGCCGGAAACCGTCATGTTGAAGGATATGTCTTCGGGCAGAATCAGTGTCGCCCAGATTTATTTCGACAATAATCTGTTGTCTCCCCAAACGCTTCTGGAAAGCTATGTCGGCAAGAAAGTGAAGGTCGTCAAAACCAATCCGACAACAGGAGCGGAAACGGAAGAACAGGCTGAAGTGTTGTCAGCTCAGGGCGGAATTGTCCTGAAAATCGGAAACCGTATCGAAACGAGTGTGCCCGGCCGGATCGTTTACGATCATGTTCCGAATGGTTTGCTGGCAAAACCGGTTTTGACGGTTGAGATCAACAGCAATACAAGCCAGAGGCAGCAACTTGAACTGGATTATCTGACGAACGGGATCGGCTGGAATGCCAATTACGTTGCCCAGTTGAACGATAAGGAAAACCGGATGAATTTGTCCGGCTGGGCGGCCATTAGCAACAACAGCGGGTCGGAATTCAAAAATGCCAGAGTTCAACTGATTGCGGGAAACCCGAACATAACGTCGGGACGTCCGATCCTGATGGCGGCTGCCCGGTCGGCAAAATTCGATGCCATGCCGGCAAATAATGAAATTTCGCAGGAATCCTTTGCCGACTATCATTTGTATACGCTGCCACAAAAGGTCACGCTCGCGAACAATCAGACGAGACAGTATTCCCTTTTGAGTGCGAATGACGTCAAGGTGAAAAAAGAATGGGTACTGAATGGCGGTAATTATTATTACAGAAGCCGGATGCCGAATGTCAGTGACAATTTGCCGGTCAATATAACGGTCACATTCAGAAACACCAAAGGCGACAGGCTCGGTATGCCATTGCCGGGCGGGACCGTTCGTTTCTACCAGACGGACAATCACGGAAACCAGCAATTTCTGGGCGAAAGCCAGATGTCGCATACACCGGTCAATGGAGCAGTCAGTCTGAAAATGGGTGAATCGTTCGACGTGACAGGGTCAAGAAAACAGACGGAATACAAGATGTTGCCGTCGCAGGACCAGACTGTGAGGACGGTTGAAAGCGCTTATGAAATCGTTCTGAAAAATGCCAAAAACAATAGTGTGACCGTTCAGGTAAAAGAACCGATCCCCGGCAGCTGGCAGATTTTGCAGGAAAATCATCCTCATGCGAAAGACGGGATGAACGCTGTCTGGAACATCAAAGTACCTGCCAATGGTGAGTCCACTTTGAATTACCGTGTTCGTGTTGAATAATATTGCCTGTTGAATTCTGGATCTGTAAAGACATGGGTGAAAATTCGGTTTTCCTGCATATTTGCTGTGGCCCCTGTTCGTTGATGCCGGTTATGCATTTGCGAAAGGAGGGATTTGAGGTGACGGCCTTTTTTTTCAATCCCAATATCCGTCCTGAAGAGGAGTATGAGTTCCGACGTGCTTGTGCACAGCTTGCAGCCGAAAAATTGGACTATCCACTTGTGTTGGCAGGCGAAGCGCAAGCACCTGCAAAATGGATTAAAGCATTGAATGGCATAACAGCAGAGGGCGAACGCTGTGTCCAATGTTACAGGCAGCGTTTGCTGGCGACGGCACTGGAAGCGAAAAAGCACGGTTTCAGATTTTTCACGACGAGCCTGCTGTATTCCCGTTATCAGCATCATGAAGCGATTTGCCGGGAAGCGGAACAGGTAGCGCTGGAAACGGGTCAATTTTCGAACCGCATCAGATTGAGAATGCCTTGTCCAAATATTCGTCCAG
>OGXI01001111.1_pt1 | contig 23012 bp, 19 predicted proteins | sample 1576221 | NCBI WGS metagenome assembly OGXI01 (sample SAMEA3541523, study PRJEB24748) | human gut metagenome | biome: human gut; feature: human-associated habitat; material: faeces | place: China | collected 2012
AGCTGTTTGGGAACACACCTGCATAGCAGGTGGTTTATTTTTATTGCCAATACAACAAAAAAGCAAGCCTCATAAGCAGACTTGCTTTTTTAATACTAAATTTCCAAAAGAACGCAGCCATGTGCAGAAATTGCTGTCTTTTGATTTGTTTGGATTTTTTCTCCTGTCCATAAGTCATTTGCAAATTCTTTTTCCTGAATCTCAAGTAATTCACTGATATTTACCATGCAGTCAAAACCGGATATATTGAAAATGGCCGCATAATCTCCTGTTTTCCATACAATCACCGTATCATCTCTAATTATCTCTTTTGCCTGTCCTGCCGGTAGTTCAAACAATGCAAGTACCTTTTGGTTGCATAACAGCGATAATGTTTCTTCATCCAATTTGGTTAATTCTGCCCCGAGCATAAGCGGTGACTGGAATATACACCAAAGTGTCATCATTGTCTTCTGCTCATCATAGGTAAGTGCTGACTTTCTTTCATCGCCAAAACCCTTTCCAATCATTCCAAACGGAAGCATATCGCAGTCCGGATATCCACCTTCTCTGGTCAGCCCCTGCCAGTTGTGACAACGGTCAAACATATCGCGAAGCGATTCCCAATTATCCCACAAATCATCGGTAATGCGCCACATATTTGCATTTTCATGATAAAACTCATTTTCCTCTACAAGTGCCGGTCCCGGGGACAAACTTAATACAATATCTCTGCCACATTTTTCAATCGCCCGATGAAGCATTTTAATCTCCTCTTTGGAGGAATCTGCATCCATACGACAGATGTCGTCACATTTAATAAAATCAACTCCCCAGTCCGCATAAAGAGAAACAATGGAATCATAATACTCCTGCGCCCCCTCAACACCCGGTGTTACGCCATACATATCGGGATTCCATCCGCAAATCGAATAAGCGTCTGCAATTTCATTTGCTGTTTTATCGGTGCCAAGAATTTTTGTCCTTTGATATGCTGCCTGACGCGGAATTCCTCTCATAATATGAATTCCAAATTTCAGTCCAAGCCCGTGCACATAATCCGCCAATGGGCCAAAACCTTTGCCATCGGCAGAGGATGGAAAGCGTTTAACACATGGCAGTAAACGACTATATTCATCCATCTCCACATGGCAGAACGGAACATACTGAAAGCGCTCTCTCTGCTCGCCGGCCTCATAGGAATACCAGGCAATATCAACAACTACATATTCCCATCCATATTCCTTTAAGTGAGCCGCCATATAATCAGCGTTTCCCCGAACCTGCTCCTCATTTACGGTTGTGTCATAATAATCATAACTATTCCAGCCCATCGGCGGTTTCTTTAAGTTCATGTATACAATCCTCCTATTTTTTCTCTATCGTACTATTTTTTCTCTATTTTTTCTATATTTTTTTGTGACAATACCATGTTAAAATGTGACATTTACATTCAAATTCCTATGGTTGTATTTTTTTTCGTTCGTGCTATAATAGATACAGACTTTTGGAGGTATAGATTATTATGAAAATCAGTAATAAGATGCAATCAAAAAATGGCCTGAATATTATTATTGTTGGATGTGGAAAAGTGGGAATGACCCTAATCGAGCAATTAAGCAAAGAAGGCCATGACATTACCATTATTGATAAAAATGCAGCGAAGGTTCAGGAAATGTCCAATCTGTATGATATTATGGGGCTGGTCGGAAATGGTGCCAGTTATAGTGTACAGATGGAGGCCGGAATTGAAAACGCTGATTTAATTATTGCGGTAACAGCTTCTGATGAATTAAACCTGTTATGCTGTACAGTTGCCAAACAAGTCGGAGACTGTGCTGCGATTGCCCGTGTCCGCACACCGGATTACAGCAAAGAAGCCGGATACCTAAGAGAAAAACTTGGTCTCACCATGATTATTAATCCGGAATTAGAAGCTTCCCTTGAGACAGCCCGTATTCTTTATCTGCCAACAGCGTTAGAAGTAAACTCTTTTGCTCATGGTCAGGCAGAAATTGTAAAATTTAAAATTCCGGAAGGAAATTTATTAGACGGAATGACAATTGCCACTTTAGGAAAAAGTATTACAAATGAAATTCTTATCTGCGCCATCGAACGTGAAGGTGAAGTTTATATCCCAGGCGGTAATTTCCAAATGGCAAAGGACGATATTGTTTCTTTTGTTGCTCCAAGACGCCATATCCGCAGTTTTCTGAAAAAAATCGGCTTTAAAACCAAACAGGTAAAAGATGCTATGATTGTGGGTGGTGGAAAAGCTTCTTACTATTTAGCCAAACAGTTAATCGCCATGGGAATTGATGTAAAAATCATTGAACAGAACAAGGAACGCTGCGAGGAATTAAGTATTTTACTGCCGGAAGCAATTATTATTAATGGAGACGGCACGGATGAGGAAGTTTTACGTGAAGAGGGAATTGAATATGCACAGGCATTTATTCCATTGACCGGTATTGATGAGGAAAATATTATGCTGACACTCCATGCAAAACAAGTTTCCAATGCAAAATTGATAACTAAAATCAATCGAAGCACTTTTAAAAATGTAATTAGTAAGCTGGATTTGGGAAGTGTAATATATCCACGTTACATTACATCCGAAGCGATTATTGCCTATGTACGTGCGAAAAAGAATTCGACAAACAGTAATATTGAAACTTTATATCATATGTTTGATAACCGCGCAGAAGCCATTGAATTTCGTGTTGATGAACCATCTTCTGTTACCGGTATTCCACTGAAAGATTTGATGTTAAAAAATGATTTGCTGGTTTCCTTTATCTATCGAAACGGCAAGGTTCAAATTCCAAGTGGTTTGGACACCATTGAAGTTGGTGACTCCGTTATGATTGTTACAACCCATACCGGTTTAGATAATATACAGGATATTATAAGGAGTTAATGAATTATGAATACATCAATTATCCGCTATATTGTCGGATATATTTTAAAGATTGAGGCAGCACTTTTACTGATTCCTTCCATTGTAGCTACTATTTACCGCGAACCGGAGGGGTTATGTTATCTTTCTGTTTCCGCTCTGTGCATCTTCCTTGGTGTACTCCTCTCTTTTCGGAAACCGAAAAATCATGTTTTTTATTTAAAAGAAGGCTGTGTTGCCACATCCTTAAGCTGGATTGTACTCAGTTTTTTTGGTTCCATTCCATTTTTACTGACCGGTGAAATCACATCCGTACCGGATGCTTTATTTGAAACCATTTCCGGTTTCACAACAACCGGAGCCAGTGTTTTAAATAATGTGGAAACACTTTCCCACTGCTCGCTTTTCTGGCGCAGTTTCACACATTGGGTTGGCGGCATGGGTGTTCTGGTCTTTTTGCTTGCTGTCATTCCACTGAGCGGCGGTTCGCATATAAATCTGATGCGCGCAGAAAGCCCGGGACCATCTGTGGAAAAACTGGTACCAAAAGTCCGTTCAACTGCCCGGATTCTTTATGTTATTTATTTGACACTCACCATCATTGAGATTGTTTTACTTCTCCTTGGTAACATGCCTTTGTTTGATTCCCTCACCATCAGTTTTGGTACAGCAGGGACCGGTGGTTTTGGAATTAAAAATGACAGTATGGGCAGTTATTCGGCTTATTTACAATGGGTTGTTACTATTTTTATGATTTTGTTTGGTGTGAATTTTAATGCCTTTTACCTGATTTTATACCGTAAATTTAAAAAGGCATTCCGCATGGAAGAAGTCAGATATTACTTTTTAATCATCTTCGCTTCCATCGCAATTATCACTATGCAGATTCTCCATACCTCTGCCGGTATTTTTGATGCACTGCGCCACGCTTCTTTCCAGGTGGCATCCATCATTACAACAACCGGTTATTCAACCATTGATTTTAACCTATGGTCACAGACATGTAAAACGATATTAATTCTCTTGATGTTTGTCGGTGCTTGTGCAGGCAGTACCGGAGGCGGAATCAAGGTGTCACGTTTTGTCATTCTTTGCAAGACTGTAAAAAAAGAATTGAATGCTTATATTCATCCAAAAAGCATCAAAAAAATCAATTTTGAGCACAAAACAGTAGAACATGAGGTAGTACGTGCGACAAATGTGTATTTTATTACCTATATGATTCTGTTCGCGTTTTCTGTGTTTGCAATTTCCTTTGATGGCAATGACTTAATTACGAACTTTACTGCCGTGGCAGCTACAATTAATAATATTGGTCCCGGTCTTGAACTAGTCGGCCCTACCCAGAACTTCGGATTGTTTAGCGGATTTTCCAAATTTGTCCTGATGTTTGATATGCTTGCCGGACGATTGGAGTTATTCCCGCTTCTCCTTCTGTTCCATCCTACTTTGTGGAAGGAAATTGCTTCCGGGAAGATGAGGAAGTTAAAGAAGTAAGTTGTTTTCTAAATTAATATTATGTATTTCCGTAATTTAACAGAATCCGGTTACCTTCTCGTGGGCGCTCCCGCTTGTTGAGATGCGTAGCAGCAGGGGTACTGAAACTACCAGTACCTCCTGCTGACGCACTCAAAACCCACGTGAAGATAACCGGATTCTGTTAAATTACTGGAACGCTAATGATATGAATTTTAGAAATAACTTACAAACTTTTGTCTGTAAATTTGTTAAAGTAAATGAGAGGAACTTGTCAAAACAAATTGACAAGTTCCTCTCACTATAATTTATTATCTGTAAATAATATTCCCAGAATTAGAATTTACCAGCTTCTGCTGCTTCCTGGATGGAAACGGCTACGGCTACTGTCATACCAACCATTGGGTTGTTGCCGGCACCGATAAGTCCCATCATCTCTACGTGAGCAGGTACAGAAGAAGAACCAGCAAACTGTGCATCACTGTGCATACGTCCCAATGTATCCGTCATACCATAAGAAGCAGGACCGGCTGCCATGTTATCTGGATGAAGTGTACGTCCTGTACCACCACCGGATGCTACGGAGAAGTACTTCTTGCCCTGTTCAATACACTCTTTCTTATAAGTTCCTGCAACCGGATGCTGGAAACGAGTAGGGTTTGTAGAGTTACCTGTAATGGATACGTCTACGCCCTCTTTGTGCATGATAGCAACACCTTCCTGAACGTCGTTTGCTCCATAGCAGTTAACTTTAGCACGAAGACCTTCCGAATAAGATTTACGGAATACTTCTTTTACTTCGTTCTTATATGGGTCATACTCTGTCTCAACGAATGTGAATCCGTTAATACGGGAAATAATCTGTGCTGCATCTTTTCCAAGACCGTTCAAAATAACGCGAAGCGGTTTCTTACGAACTTTGTTTGCCTTCTCAGCGATACCGATAGCACCTTCTGCTGCGGCAAAGGACTCATGTCCTGCAAGGAAACAGAAACACTCTGTCTCTTCTTCCAAAAGCATTTTACCAAGGTTACCATGTCCAAGACCTACTTTACGTGTATCAGCTACTGAACCAGGAATACAAAATGCCTGAAGTCCGATACCGATTGCTGCTGCTGCATCTGCTGCTCTCTTGCATCCTTTTTTGATTGCAATTGCAGCACCTACTGTATATGCCCAGCAAGCATTTTCAAAACAAATTGGCTGAATACCTTTAATCTGGTCATATACATTCAAACCAGCGTCTTTCGTAATCTTCTCTGCTTCTTCGATAGAGGAGATACCATACTCAGCTAATACGCCATTGATTTTATCAATTCTTCTTTCATATGATTCAAATAAAGCCATTATTCTATCCTCCTCTATTTATTTAAGAACTTCATCTGTTCTAGGGTCGATGATTTTAACTGCATCATCTACACGGCCATACTGTCCGCAAGCCTTCTCGTAAGCAGTATTCGGGTCATCACCTTTTTTGATGAAATCTGTCATTTTACCAAGACTTACAAATTTGTAACCAATAATCATATCTTCCTCATCAAGAGCGATTCCGGTAACATAACCTTCTGCCATCTCCAAGTAACGAGGACCTTTTTTCAATGTACCATACATCGTACCAACCTGAGAACGAAGTCCTTTACCAAGGTCTTCCAAACCGGCACCAATTGGCAAACCATCTTCTGAGAATGCACTCTGTGTTCTACCATATACAATCTGCAAGAACAACTCTCTCATAGCAGTGTTGATGGCGTCACATACAAGGTCAGTATTCAAAGCTTCCATAACCGTTCTTCCCGGAAGAATCTCAGATGCCATAGCTGCGGAATGAGTCATACCGGAACATCCAATAGTCTCTACAAGAGCTTCCTGAATAATACCCTCTTTTACATTCAATGTAAGTTTGCATGCTCCCTGCTGAGGTGCACACCAGCCTACACCATGTGTCAAACCAGAGATATCTTTAACTTCTTTTGCCTTTACCCATTTTGCTTCTTCTGGAATCGGTGCACAACCATGGTTAACACCCTGAGCAACTGGGCACATGTTTTCTACTTCTTGTGAATAAATCATGTCATAACTCCTTTCAGAATTTTGTTCCTATACTTAAAAAGCATACAATATTTCGACATCTTTGTCAATGTTTCGAGACGACTTCGCCCTGTTTTTTGTAAATGCTGCCAGCCGGTATCACTCCTCGAACGCTGGACAATGGATATACATTGCTGTTTGCTCCGATAATAGAACCCGGATTTAAAATACTGCCACATCCAACTTCCACACAGTCTCCCAAAATCGCTCCCATTTTTTTCAGACCGGTTTCAATTTTTTCCTCACCGGATTTAATTACAACCAAAGTTTTGTCCGATTTTACATTGGATGTAATGGAGCCGGCTCCCATATGGGACTTAAATCCCAAAACCGAATCTCCTACATAGTTATAATGAGGAACCTGAACCTTATCAAATAAGATGACGTTTTTCAACTCGGTTGAATTTCCAACAACTGCGCCTTTTCCAACAATGGCATTTCCTCGGATAAATGCACAGTGACGGATTTCCGCCTCTTCATCAATAATCGCCGGACCATGAATGTATGCAGACGGTGCAACACTAGCAGATTTCGCAATCCAGATATTATCCTCTCTGCACTCAAACTTATCTGCCGGCAATGTTTTTCCAAGTTCTAAAATAAACTCACTAATCTTTGGAAGCACCTCATACGGATAGGTCACTCCCTCAAAAATTTTTTCTGCAACTGTATGTCCTTTTTCAAATAAAACATCACATGCAATTTCTTTCATTAATTCTGCCCCCTATGGATTTATTTGTTTTCGTATTTCTTCAATAAGTCACGGTTCTTAATTTCATACTTATTAAAGAAAAAGCTATCGCCTTTTTTATCCCACTGTTTCGGAGAATATTTTGGAACATACCAGTCTTTGCTTTCAAAATATTCCTGAAGTTCCTTGGATTTGAATTTGCGTCCATGTCTTGCATATAATTCATTTTTTGCAAGATTGATTTCGGATTTACTCATACCGCTTAAATCACTGTTTGTTAAATACTCAGTATCACTGTTTGGAAATATGTAAGTATCATCATCAATCGCAGTATCATCATCCTCAATGTCCTCATCCGCATCATCAAAGTCTTCAAATTCTTCACTATCTCCAACATCAGATGGTGCTTCTGTCGGTTCTGTACCCCAGAAAGAATCCTGTGTCGGTGTAGGCGTAGGCGATGGACTTGGCGAAGGTGTTACTTCAATCTGGTTCGGAATCTGATGAGAAATGTTTTGACTAAAATGCAATTTCACATCATCGCTTCCTGTCATCACAAACTGGTCATCTGTCTCAAAATTTCCTGTATAAATCATGCCATCGCAAGTAATGGTATAACGGTCATTCGACTCCGTCCAATTTAATACTTTACTGCCTTCTCCGCCTCCAATCATCTGACCGGAACCATCCGCATTAATCGTCATTGTCAACCTGATATCATCCGCTTCTTTATCCTGCAAAACAGCGAGATCATGCAGAGACCGCAGCCCGTCTTCCGGCGTTGTGGCAGCAAACTCATACCATGTTCCCTCTAATTTTTTACCGGAATCCATAAATGGCAGTTTAATTACACCAGTAAGAATTAGAATAACAGCAATGCCAATCAAAATCACCGGGATTGTTATTCCAAGAATTAATCCAAGATGACTTTTCTTTTGCTTTTGCGGTTTCTGTGGCTTATTGAAAGATGTTTGTGCTGCCATGTTCTGTTTGGCTGCCTGTACTCTTTGCTGTGCCTGTGCTTCCTGCTGTGCCTGTGCTTCCTGTTGTGCCTGCACTTGTTGCTTTGCCTGCGCTTGTTTCTGTTGCTGCATTTTCTGTGCCATCTGCGCTTCTTGCTGCGCCTGCGCTGCTTTCATCAAATCACATCCGCACTGCTCACAGAATCGCGAACCCGGCTGGTTTTGATGACCACAATTCGGGCAAAATGTAATCTCCATAATCCTATTTCCTCTTTTCTTAATTATTAAGTTAAAATAACATAAGATATTATATCACTGCCGGTCTAATAATGTCTAGCAAGAAATTCCAATCAATTGAAACAGAATATTTGCTTTGCAAATATAGTTTCAATTGATTGGAATTTCTTGCTTTCATTTTAGTTCAAGAGGACACTTCCTGTGTTCTCTCTAGATGATAACTTCTCCTGCTGTGCTAATTAGTTGTTTTCTTTTGATGCAAGTAAAGCTTTTAATCGAGCGATTTCACTATCTCTTTGCGATAATTCCTCATCTTTTTTTGATAGTTCCTCATCCTTTTCCTGAGTTACCTTCGACAATTCCTCGTCTTTTTCCTGAACTACCTTTTTCAGCCTCTCAATTTCCTGCTCCTTGACTTCGTTCATACTATCCACGTATTCTTCCACCGTACCTTCTGATAACAACATAGGCTCTACCTCCGCTCGGTTTCGAATCAGAAACGAGCGCAAATGGTCTGCATCGATACAATAGTCAACTGCTTTGTGTATTGCCTTTGCCAAGTCTCCGATTTCGTTATAATTTTCCCGTATTTTTGAGATTAGTATAACATAATCTTTTAGCGTTTTGCAACCATTTAATACATTTTCATTCATACCATTGTTGATGTTCAATACTTTTACAAAAAGTTCAAGACACGGCTCAACTTCTTGATTTTCAAAAGCGTCAGAGAGTTTTAAAATTTCAACTTCCGGACGTTTTTCCATACCATTGTATAAAACGATACAGGCAGGTGTTGGGATTTTTACCAATCCATATTTTAAGATGTTTTCATTTCGCTGTTCGAGAATTACTTCATATTCTCTGGCTAGGTACAAAAGGCTCCGTAGTGGATAATTCAAGCAGACGGTGCTGCTGTGTTCAATTAAACACATTTCGTTGGTGTTAATAAGAAAAGCTACGTCATTTTTCATCTGAAGAAATAAAGCATTGTCTAAAGTAATAATTTCTAAATCATCTGGATTCTCGTAATGAGACATGTTCAGAGCATTGTATAAACTCAATAATTCTTTTTTCTCGTTAAATATTCGGCAAAATACGCTGTCTTTGTAAGTGCGTACGCCGGGGCTATGTAAATTGTAAGAATGCTTTTTGGATGACTGTAAATTTTTCTCAATGTTCTTTTGCGTGTTCTCCATCCTATCGTCTCCCTCCACTGGCAGACAGGAGAAGCATCATTATGATTGGTATTATATAACACATGTAAGTATGTGCCAAGAGTTTTTAACTATTTGGCGAAATTTAATTGAAAATTCAACAACAAAGTGATAGCATTCTAAAAATTTGTACTCTACAATATAAGTAGGAGGTGTGAAGGTTGGAAATTGGTTCAATTATTATGAAAAAAAGGAAAGAACTTGGTATCACGCAGCAAGTATTGGCAAAAAAATTGCATGTGTCAAATCAGGCGGTATCAAAATGGGAAAATGGGATGACATGTCCTGAAATTAGTTTGTTACCTGCAATTGCAAAGGTATTTGGGATGAGTGTGGATTCTCTTCTTGGATATCAGTCTCCAATATTGAGCGATTATGAAAAACGATATCAGGAGAAAGGGTATTATTGGGGAATAAAGCCGAATGACTTATGCTATGAAATTTTAAAATTAAAGCCGCCAATAAAGCCGTTAAAGGTTCTTGATGTAGGGTGCGGGGAAGGAAAAGATGCTGTTTTTTTAGCACGAAATGGATACCATGTATCTGCTTTTGATTTGGCAGAGACAGGAGTTGAAAAGGGAAGGGCGTTAGCTTCACAGCATGGTGTTTATGTAGATTTTTTTACAGCAAATATTGAGGATATGCAGCTTTGCGAAGATTATGATATTGTTTTATGTAGTGGAGTGTTTCATTTTTTGAAACCGGAGAAAAGGAAAGATGTTGTAAATGAGTTGAAGCAACATACCAAGCCGGATGGAATTCATGTTATGAATGTATTTGTGGATAAACCATTTGTTGAAATTTTACCAGGGAAGGAAAAAAATCGTTTTCGATGGAAATCAGGACAAATTTTTACCTTGTATCATGATTGGTATTTCCACAAAATTGAAGAAGTTGTATTTGATTGTAACAGCGGCGGTGTGCCACACCAGCATTGTATGGATATTATGATTGCTCGAAATAAATGTAAGGAGTCATAATTATTATTAAAAAATCTCCGCCCTGCTGGCTTAGCCAGTAAGGCGGGGGATATCCTGCCAAGAACATAATTATATGCAGTTAAATTCGTTTGTTCCACTTTTTCCAAACCTTTATGGAAAGTACGGTAGAAGAAGTAATGTCAAGGACTTTCTGGTGTTTTGTTGTCCAGTGCTTCTTTGAGGAGACAACTTCATAATAAGTCGGAATTTTATAAGTTTTCTTTTTCCATTTTTTCTTTGTATACTGGTATTTGGCTGCTTTGGTGGTAACCTTTTTCCAGGAGTACATAAGTCCATTGGACGTTTTCTTTTTTGTCACTTTTTTCATTTTGTTAGAGACTTTGAGTGTTTCGTAGCAAAGTTTCTTTTTCTTGGCAAAAGAGGCGGCTTTTGCGGAAGGGTATGTGTGAATTACTTTTACTTTTTTGTATGATTTAACATCACCCTTTAATGCTGTTAAGCGGCCGCAGACATAAAGATGTTCAACTGATGTGCTGCTAGGAAAATAAAAGGAAGTCAGGGCACTGTCGACAAACATTTTTTTGACCGTACGGGTGCCGAATGGATAAATGCCGGTGGAAGTTTCACATTCGTTTATTTCATAAAAATCAACGTTAAATAATGAGACCGATGCAAGCGGAGACACACCGCTGAACGCATAAGGACCAATTCGCATATTATTTAAATCTAGATCCTGCAAATGGTCACAGTCTGCAAACGCATACTGTTGAATGTGCAGTCTTTCTGTATGATTAAAATCAATCCGGGATAAGGAAGAGCAACCGGGAAAGGCGTAACTTCCGATTGTGGTAATTGTTTTTGGTAAAATAAGATGGCGGATTGAGTTTGCATATAAAAACACTTCATTTTCACTGACAATACATGTGTTCTCTTCCATTTCTCCAATACCTGTAATTGTATACCCATCAATTTTTTCTGGAATGGATACCGTATCATTGATTGTATTAATCCGGCGAAGAGTTGCCTCTTTTTTGTCCTCATTTGTAACCTGATATGAGTAAATACCGGATTTTTTCCATTCCGGGTTTGAACTAATTGGATAATTTTTTCCTCCGTCTGGAGATACGAGAGCTGTAGGCTCTGGTACAACTAAGAAGTCAATTTTCTGTATACCTTTTGCGGTACCGGACGGTACCTGAATACTGGATAGTGTAAGTCCCACGATTAATGCGGTAATTAATAATCTGCCTTTTTTTCTCATAAAAATCCTCCTGTTTTGTATAAGTTTAATTGTTCCTTTGAGTTATACAAATATTACGAATGAGAATTAAAAAAAGTTGCAAAAAATTAAAAAATCACCATAAATCATGAATTTTGTCATAAAATATTTAAGCGCTTACTTGACCTATATCCGCTGAATATTGTATCATAAAGCAGAAAATGCAAAGAAGGGATGAAAATGATGCCACAGGAAGAAAAAAAGCACAAAAGACGAGTACATTACAGTGGAAAATATCCGAAGAAATTTGAGGAAAAATATAAGGAACACCAGCCGGAGAAGTATCAGGATATGATTGAGCATGTGATTCGCAAGGGAAATACACCGGCAGGGATGCATCTTTCGATTATGGTACAGGAAATTCTGGATTTTCTGCAGATTCAGCCGGGGCAGACCGGGTTTGATGCGACACTTGGTTATGGCGGGCACACAAAAGCAATGCTTGCCTGTTTAGAGGGCAGGGGACATATTTATGCGACAGATGTGGATCCGGAAGAATCAGCTAAGACGAAGAAACGCCTTTTGGAGCAGGGATACGGCGAAGAAATTCTCACAATAAAACTGCAGAATTTCTGTACGATTGACGAAATCGCAAAGGAGGCAGGCGGATTTGATTTTGTGCTTGCCGATTTGGGTGTGTCTTCCATGCAGATTGATAATCCTGAGCGTGGATTTTCCTTTAAAGTAGAAGGTCCTCTTGATTTGAGGTTAAACCAAAAGGAAGGAATTAGTGCCGCCGAACGGCTTGACACGATTACCAAAGAGGAGCTTGCCGGGATGCTGTATGAAAACTCAGATGAACCTTACAGTGAGGAGTTGGCAAAGGCGATTACGGATGAAATTCGCAGAGGAAATCGGATGGACACGACGAAAAAACTGCGTGATGTCATTGAAAAGACGTTAATGTTTCTTCCGGAAAAGGAGCGCAAAGATACCGTCAAAAAAACGTGTCAGCGGGTCTTTCAGGCACTGCGCATTGATGTGAATAATGAATTTGAAGTGTTGTATGAATTTATGGAAAAATTACCGGAATGCATAAAACCCGGCGGAAGGGCAGCAATTCTTACCTTCCACTCCGGCGAAGACCGTCTTGTAAAAAAGGCGCTAAAGTCCGGCTACAAAGCTGGTCTTTACAGCGATTATGCAAAAGATGTGATACGCCCTTCGGCGAAAGAATGTGCACAAAATGGGCGGGCACGTTCTACGAAGATGCGGTGGGCGATTAAGAAGTAACCGAAAAAAACGACAAAGAAAGGAAGTACTATGACATTTGCAATTCTTTTCGTATCAATTGTGATTCTGGCGTGTTTAGTAGGAAACCGAATATCGAACCGCATTGGGGTTCCGATGCTTTTGATTTTTATTGTGCTTGGTATGTTTTTCGGCTCGGATGGTGTCATTCGGATTTCGTTTGAAAACTTTGAACTGGCAGAACAAATCTGCTCCATTGCCCTGATTTTTATTATGTTTTACGGTGGCTTTGGAACAAAATGGAGTGCTGCAAAACCAATTGCTCTGCGCGCGGTTATTTTATCGACTGTCGGTGTTGTTCTTACGGCGGGGCTGACGGCATTGTTTTGTTACTATGCACTTCACATCGGACTGCTTGAGAGTCTTTTGATTGGCTCGCTGATAAGCTCGACCGATGCGGCGTCGGTGTTTTCGATTCTGCGTTCTAAACGGTTGAACTTAAAGTACCGGACTGCCTCTCTTTTAGAGGTGGAAAGTGGTAGTAATGACCCATGCTCCTATATGCTTACTACGATTATGCTTGGTTTGATTAGTGGTGGCAAAATCAGTGCGGGAGCCATTACCTATACGGTGTTTGCGCAGATTATTTATGGTGTGGCAATCGGTGCCTTGATGGCTGGAATTACGATTTTTGTTTTGAAAAAATTTCAGGTTACGACAGAAGGCTTTGATACTATTTTAGTATTTGCTTTTGTACTTTTGGCGTATGCGGTTCCTTCCGCAGTTGGCGGCAATGGATACCTGAGTGCGTATTTGTTTGGTATTGTACTGGGAAATGCGGATTTGGACAATAAAAAGTCGCTGGTACATTTCTTTGACGGTGTGACCGGCTTGATGCAGATGTTAGTCTTTTTCCTTGTTGGGCTGTTGGCATTTCCATCGTCATTGCCGGCGGTTGTCTTTCCGTCACTGATGATTGCGTTGTTTTTGACGTTTGTTGCCAGACCTGCGGTTGTGTGTTTGCTGTTAACGCCTTTCCGAAGTAAATGGCGGCAGCAGATATTAGTTTCGTGGGCGGGGCTTCGCGGGGCGGCGTCCATTGTGTTTGCGATAATGGCAAGGAGCAGCGGCACGTTGTTTGAACACGACATTTTTCACATGATATTTTTCATCGTGCTTTTTTCCATTCTTTTGCAAGGAACACTGCTTCCGTATGTGGCGAAAATGCTCCATATGATTGATGATAAAGAAGACGTATTAAAGACCTTTACCGACTACACCGAAGAAGTGCCGGTTCAATTTATCCAGTTTACGGTTGAAGAAAATCATCCGTGGGCAGGCAGTAAGATTAAAGATATTTTGCTGCCGCCGGAAACACTTCTCGTTCAGATTCAGCGGGATGAAAAAGATGTGACGCCAAACGGAGACACCGTGCTTGTGCCGGGCGACACATTGATTCTCAGTGCAAAGGCACCGAGTGATGTGGATGGTGTGCGGCTAATTGAAATTGAGTTAGACGGCAGTCACAAATGGGTAGGCAAAAGTTTATCGCGGATTCATCTCGGAAAAGGAAAGTTAGTCGTGATGATTCAGCGGGGGGAAGAATTGATTATTCCAAATGGAAACACGGTGTTTGCACCGGGTGATACAATTGTGATAAAGGAGCGATAGGAATGAAAAAAATAGCAAAGCAGATGTCAGAGTCCATCGAGTTAGGAATCGTGTTAGCGGCATCCGGTGGATTTATGGATGCGTATTCGTACATCATGCGCGACCATGTATTTGCAAATGCACAGACGGGAAATATGCTGTTGCTTGGCGTAAGCATATCCGAGAGAAACTGGCCGGAGGTTGTGCGGTATCTGTTTCCGGTACTTGCATTTGCGGCAGGAATTATGCTTGCGGATTTGGTGCGTTTTCGGATGGATGAGAAAAGAAGACTTCATTGGCGGCAGATTTCTGTCTTGTTAGAGGCAATTGTCCTTGCCGGCGTGTGCTTTATTCCGGTTTCTCTTAATCTCTTAGCAAACAGCTTAACGTCACTTGCCTGCGGAATTCAGGTAGAGAGTTTCCGTAAGATTCACGGAAACGGAATTGCGACCACGATGTGTATCGGAAATCTTCGCAGCGGTACACAGAATTTGTGCGATTATATACATACGAAAGAAAAGAAATGCCTGTCAAAAAGCATCCTTTATTATGGTGTGATTTTGTGCTTTATTATTGGTGCCGTACTTGGGAATGTATGCATTTTTTATATGAAGGAAAAGGCAATTTTAGTGTGTGCATTCTTTTTGCTTGCCGCTTTTATTATGATGTTTATTGACAGGGAGAAGGAAGAACATGAAAGCCGTTCGTAGAGGATTTATCAAGTCCATTTCGATTTTGTGCAGTTACTTGTTTGTCGGAATGGTGTATGGAATGGGAGTGCTTGGATGAGATTTGATGAATTTATTATGGAGCGGATGGGGTATCCATGGGGAGAAAATGAACCGGATAAACAGACGAGGCGTCAGGCATTTTTAGTATTCCGCCAGCGAACCGGCCGTGTGGATTTCGCCTCTCTTCCTACGATGCACCGCTGGTTTGGTTTGGAAAAGTATCATAGGCCGAGCCGTCAGGCGGTTTTCCAAATGGCATTTGCCATGGGGCTTGACAGGGAGGAGACGAAGCAGTATTTGATGGTGGGAATCGGTGAACCGTCTTTTTATGTCAATGATTATCAGGAAATGATTTATCTTTACGGCATTGACCATAAGAAATCGATGGAGCAGTGCGAGAAAATGATTGCTTTCTATGAGGAAAATTTAGAAGACAATGTGGTGATTTCCCACACACGGAGTACGAGAGAGCTGATGAATGCGTATGAGGGAACGCTTGATTTTTCCACGGAGGAATTTCTGTGGTGGATGGGAGGACGTGCGGATTGGTTTAAAGGTTACAGCCAGACAGCACTTAATTATGTGAAACAATACAGAGACAGTATTCTTTCGTGGGTAAGAGATGAGGAGAAGAAACGCTTAGATGAACTTCTCGCTGAAGTAAATTTCCCTGCATGGCAGCAAAAGCACGGAAAACGCAGGGAAACTCCGCGCAAACAAATTGACCGTTTTTTACATAAAAACCGGTATGCGCGCCAGTACACGGTGGCACAGCATATGCAGGAGGTTATCTGGGAACTTGCAAAGTCGGTTTATGCGACAAAACCGTCCAATGCAAAGTTTTTGTCAGAGGTCTTTGGAGACAGTTCACGTTATGCGAAGCGTTATTCGGATTTGTTTCGTGGTCCGATTCAGAAGGAACAGTTAATTCATGCGGCACAGGCGAAAAGACAGTTAAAGCACTTGCCTGGCGGTGCACAGGTTCCGGAGTGGATTTTAAAATTTATTGCTGAAAATATCCATACAGAGGAGGCGTGCCGGGATGTAAAGACTGCGCGTGCCTGTTTAGAGACATGGAGTGCCGATAAAAAACAGCGGTGCCCGCAGATTCAGCGGGAAGACTTGCTGCCGTTAATTTATACGGTTTGTTTACAGCGTGCTCCTGCCGGTGAGGCAAAGGAAATGTTTTTACGCCTTTCCGAGGCGACACTGACTGCATGCAATATGAGCAAACTGAATCCGGAATTTGAAATGGATGCTATCTTACTTTCTTATATCGAAAAAGAAGAAGTGTATTGGTATGGGGATATCTGTGAGGAAATGGGACTTTAAGAAAATATGAATAATCGAAGTGACAGTTGTTGCAAAATCAGCGGCAGCTGTCTTTTTTGCATTTTCTATATTTTAAATTTACCAATAGGAAAATTTTACCGTCTACGTCGATAGAACCGTTAGTTACGACACAACACCCGATTTTTCACCATAAGGTGATAAAATAGTGGTGGATTTTTATACCTTTTTAGAAATCCTAAATATTTTGAAAAAAAGTTGGTAAGGGGATTTTGTATACTATGGGAATATAGAAAAGGGGTGGAAAAAGCGTTTCGAGGAGAATATCATGTTTTACTTTTACAGTGAGGGGAAAAAGCTTCGATTACCCATCAAGCAGATTATTTATGCGGAAATACTGAACCATGATTTGTATATCACTACCAATGGATGGGGAACTGTTCACAGCCGCATGACATTAGCTGCATTTTTGGAGAAGATGCCGGATAACTTTATTCGAATTCATCACAGTTATGTGATTAATACAGACTACCTTATGGGAGTTGGGTATCGGGAGTGTACCGTCGCAGGAAATGTGGTGCTTCCTGTGGCGAGAGGAATGCAGAAAACGGTTGAGAAGTATTTTGTGTAGAAAGGAGAGATTGGTATGAAAAAATTACGAAAAATGTTGATTGCAAGTCTTGGAGCAATGCTTCTTTTTGTTGCTTTTGTTAGTGTTGACAAAACTGAGGTACAGGCTGCAACAAAAGAGGAAGGCGTATCTTGGGCTATGTCACAGATTGGGAAAGGCTTAGATTATGATGGTGTTAAGGGAAACCAGTGTGTGGATTTAATTAAGTATTATTATGCACACTATGGGGTTGCCGGATATGCAAGAGGCAATGCTATTCAATATACATCGAATAGTCTTCCGCCCGGATGGACAAGAGTATATTCAAATTATCAGCCTGGTGATATTGCGGTGTTTAAGGCAAAGAATGGCTGCTCGGTTTGTACTACCGATGAAAATGGGCATGTAGGAATTATTACCTCAATTGACTCGGTTGGATTTAATGCAGTGAATCAAAATTATGCAGGTAGATCTTATTGTACACAAAATTGGTTTCATGTAAGGTGTCTGGCATGTGCAATTCGACCAAACTTTACATCAGACACAACGCCCCCAAGCATCAGCAATGTCCGAATCACGGATGTCAATGCGGATGGCTATACCGTAGTCTGCAACGTATCAGATAATGTAGGCATTTCCAAGGTGGAATTTCCTTCCTGGAACACTGACAAACACCGAGGCGAGGATGCAAACTGGATTCAGGGCAGTGTATCCGGAAATACGGCATCTGCAAGAATCTCACTTTCCTCTCTCAAATCCGGAGCGGTGCAGGGAAACTATGTGACGCATATTTATGCGTGGGATTCATCCGGAAATAAAACCTGTGTGTCAACATCGATTGTTTATATTGACCGCACAGCACCGACATTGACAGATATCAAAGTGGTAGAAAAAGATTCCAAAGGCTACACCGTAGAATGTAAGGCAAGCGATGCGAGTGGGGTGGATCGCGTACAGTTTCCGACGTGGACTGCAAAAAACGATCAGGATGACATTACCAAAGACTGGTGGACCAATCAAGCAGTAAGAGGTACGCGTGTTTCCGGTGATACTTATCAGTTCCGGGTAAATATTTCAGAACATAATTACGAAGTAGGAAGTTATGTTACGCACATTTACGTTTATGATAAATACGGAAATTACAGTTGCGGCAGAAGTGGCTGTGTAGTTCCATTAGGTCTGCTTCCGCAGAAGATAGTAAAATATGGAAATTCTTTGTTGTCTTTGTATAACGAGAATTATTCATGGGATGAAATGAAAACGCTGTCCGGCAAACTGCAAAGCAAACTTGCTGAAGTGGAAGATGCAAAAAAACAGCAGGTAATTACTAATTTAGTATCTGACCAGATAAGACAGTATTATTACATTGGCGGAAGTCAGGCGGGAAAAGGACAGCCATGGAAATGGCAGAGTGGTTCAAGCGTTACATATACCAATTGGGATGCTGCGCAGCCGGATTGCGCCGGTAACAGTGAATTTTATATGGCAGCAATCCGTGGACATGGACGCTGGAATGACATGCCGTCATCGTACATTTATTCCGGCTTTATTTTGGAAACGCCACTGAATCTTAAACCGGCGGCTGAGATTACGTATGGAAACAAAGTTTACCGTTTTTACACGGCGGGAATTCCTTATGCACTGGCAGAACGTTATTGCAAGGAACTTGGTGGAAATCTGGTGAAAATCGAATCAGAAGAAAAAAATAATGTGATTGCTCAAAAAGTAAAAGAATTAAATAAAACCTTTTACATTGGTGCTAGCGATGAGAAGGCAGAAGGAAAATTTGTCTGGCGTGACGGTTCCGCCGTAACATACACCAACTGGTCGCAAAATGAGCCAAATAATACGGCTGACTGCGGGGGAGAAAACTATGTACAAATGTATGCAAACGGTAAATGGAACGATTATACAGGGCAGAATGTAGACGTTGGATTTATCGGTGAATTCGACAAGACGCCAACGGCGACAAGTACACCGGCTCCAACCAATACGCCGAACGCTACGCAAAAGCCACAGGCAACCAACCGTCCACAGTCTACGAAGAAACCGCAGGCAACTAAAAAGCCTTCATCACAGACCGATGACTCCGCTTACAACTGGAGCAGTGACGATATTTCAAGTGATGATGTCACGGTTAAGAAAGTGACCGGCGTTAAGGTCAAAAAGGCAGCGAAAAAGAGTCTTGTCGTAACTTGGCGGTGGTTTGTTTCACAGGATGGATTTGAAGTGCAGTATGCATTAAACAAATCGTTTACCAAAAAGAAGAAAACAAAACGATATGACCTTTATGCAGAAAGAGTCAAATTGAGAGGCTTAAAACGGAAAAAGACGTATTATGTTCGTGTCAGAGCATTTAAAAAAGTTGGCACAAAGAAAGTATACGGCAAATGGAGTATTACGAAAAAATGTAAAGTGAAATGATGAATGGAGGAAGAAAGATGAAAAGATTAAAAGTTGTTGCAATTTTATTATGTATGACAGTTATAGCAGGATGCTTTATGCCAGCTGCTAAATCACAGGCAAGAACGGCAAAACAGAAAAAGGCCAAAGCTGCATATACTCGTATGATGAAATATAGCAGTGTGAAAAAATTTGCCACTGTTGATGTAAACGGAGACGGAATAAAAGAGTTGGTTACATGGAAAACAGATGGCTCTGAGGCACCACAGGACATTTTTACCTATTACAAGGGAAAAGTAATCAGGTTAAATACAGCTTGTGGAAATGCTAATTATGTTTATTATGACCGGGTGAAAAAATGCATCATATGCGATAATTCCGGTACGGCGGAAATTTATTGGAGATATAAGGTCGTTAATGGACATGTAAAAAAACTGCAAAACTATGAGGTTAGATTCCGTGTCGAGGGAGATACATCATCGGGTCTTATATATGCCTCATATAATACTTCAAATGGCCAACTACAAGAAATGACAAAAAGAAAGTTTTCATCAGAAAAGAGAAGATGGAAAAAAATCAAGCCACATAAAAATACGAAAAAAAATAGAAATATATATTTATAAAGAAGGAGAAATTGAGTAATGAAAAAGACAGCCAAAGGCATTGTAGTAATATTGGCAGCAGTGATGTTTGTTTTGTGCTTTTCAACACAGGGAAGTGCAAAGGTAAATAATAGAGCAAAAAAATTAACGAAAGAATTCACAAATTATGCAGCATATATGGCAGTTTACAAAGGCGGAACAACTAAAAATTTCTCATCTAGTTCTGCCAGAAAACAGGTATGTGCTCAAAATGAGCGTTATTGTAATGGTGATAGTTTGAAAAAAGTTTCTAAACGGCTGTTTGGAAAAAGTACACCTTATATTGCAGCAACTATCGGCGAATGGGGAGCGGATTTTCCGTATTTATCTGGGTTTAAGATGTCAAAGACAGGAAGAAATAAATATGTCATCAAGGCTAAGATAATGAATGAATGCGAATTGGGATATACAGAGCAATGGGGAAATTTAAAACTATATGTTAAGAAAAGTAGTAAATCTTCATATGGTTATGTTGCAACAAAACTCGTGGTCAAAGGAATGTAAGGAGAATGAAAAATGAGGAAGAAAAGATTTCAATGGTTGATAATTGCGTTGATGTTATGTGGCTGCATGACAGTGGGAATTTCAACAAGAACAACCAAGGCGAAAGCTCAATTAGTATACGGAACAAATGGAACTATTACTCGTGCAGAGTGGGTGCATGATTTAGTTACTACATTTGACATGACTATGAGTGAGGGGTTAAAACCGGATAATTATTATACAGATATAAGTACAAATCAGTACTATAATGATATTTTAACGGCAATGTATTTTGGGGTGATAGATTTGGAAGCAGGCGAGAATTTTAATCCCAATGTAAGTGTTACACGTGAGTTCGCGGCTCATACATTAAGTTATTGTATGGGGTATCAGCTGGAGAAAAATCCAACGTACACAATGGAAGATGCTGCAGATTTACAGTATCCTGCAGATGACCAAATTGCGGTTAATAAAGGTTGGATTTCTTTGAGTGACGGTAAGTTTTTGCCGAATGATAACATAACCTTATCGGAAATAACTGTAATGCTGACGGATGCAGCTAAGGTACTTGAAGAATCAAAAATTGACGAAAGTCATCAAAATCAATATACGTTTGAAAATGGGGTTAAAGAAATATCTGAGAATAGTAGTTTTGAATTTAGTGGTGACAATGAAATTACTTTATATGATACTTCTGTCAACATTAAAACTAATGATGTTTTTGCGGTGTATTCGAATGGAATTGCCTATACATATAAAGCAGTAAACGTGAAAATCAAAGAAGATTGTCTGGTTATTACAACAGAGGATGTTATGTATGAAGATGCTGTCAAGTATGTAGATGCAGAGGGAATTATCAATGCAGATTTGAATGATTTTGTACCTGCGGAGGGTGTCAGTACGGAGGTCGAATATGTATCAGAGCAGTCTCTTTCGCAAAGAATTTCAGGGTCTAAGAAAATTGGAAAGGTGAATATAAGTAAATCCTTTGGATCGGGTTCAGTAAATTGTTCAATAAGTAATATTAAAATTGATTATAAAATTAATAATAGTGGGTATCGTTTCGCAGTAACAGGAAAAATTGATACAAAATGTTCCTTTTCAGGGAAAAAAGATTTGACGCTTACATTAGGATATATTAATGTTGCCGGAGTAGGTAAAGTGCAGTTACAGATGATTTATTCTGCAAAGGGTTCTGCTACGGTTGGATTTACAACAAATGCTATTACCGGAGTGGAAAAGAAAAAGGGACAGGCAGTTCGACATCTAGATAATTATACTAGTCCAACATGGAATTTTTCGGCAAAGGCCGAACTGAAGACCGCTTGCAACCTCAACTTTTCAGTGGATATACCAATGGTGGCAAATGGTAGAGTATATGGGGAAACGGGAATAAAATCTACACCTGATGTAGAAGTTTATACAGATGGCAAGACTCCGAGAATCTGTATGGATCTTCCGGCTTATCTGTATGCAGAAGCTGGATGCTCTTTGAATGTTTTTGGTGAAAGTCTTGTAAATGAAACAATTCCAATCTACACGGCTTCCAATAGTCCGATTCGTATATGCTATCATATTGAAGATGGAAAGTGTGTGAAAGCCTGCAGTCGTCCTGGTAGCAGTTCAAGGGTAGGAAAGAGAGGTTATTATACTTCTCCGGATTTGACAAGTGGATCCGGAACATATGGTGGAGAATGTTTTGTGGCGCCATATGAGGAAGTCAAAATATTTGAATATACAGTCGACGGTGATGGAAATGCAACGATTACCAAGTATAGTGGAAATGTTTCAGCATTGACAATACCAGACGATGTAGATGGATATCCGGTTGTTGCAATTGGAGCAAATGCGTTTAGCGGAAATGGATATCTGCAAAGTGTGGTTATTCCGGATGGAGTGAACAGTATAGGAGAAGGGGCGTTTTTGGCCTGTTCTAAACTTTCACAAGTTGCGCTGTCGCCTAAATTAAAAGTACTGGGTGGATATGCGTTTGGTGACTGTGACAGTTTAACAAGCATAACCATACCGAAAAGTCTTGAGAAAACGACACAGGCATATTACTTACAATATATCTACAATTATCAATGGGGAGTGTTTATAGCCTGTGATAATCTTAAAAACATAACCTTTGAAGAAGGAACAACAAAGATTGCGAATGGGTTATTTGCGAATAATGACAGTATAGAGAAGGTGGTAATTCCGGATACGGTAACCAGCATTGAATGGAATGCTTTTTATAAATGCAGT
>OGXI01001112.1_pt1 | contig 23009 bp, 20 predicted proteins | sample 1576221 | NCBI WGS metagenome assembly OGXI01 (sample SAMEA3541523, study PRJEB24748) | human gut metagenome | biome: human gut; feature: human-associated habitat; material: faeces | place: China | collected 2012
CATTCGTAAGGACATTTGACATAATTTATATGGCGAAGTAACCACATGAGTAAAATTCAAGTTGCGTTAGCAACGGTTTTACGAATGGGGTTCTGAATAGTTACAATTACTTTATATAAATTTAATCGAACTCCACAACTCCGATGTAAGGCAGGTTACGGTATCTCTGATCGTAGTCAAGACCATAGCCTACAACAAACTCATCGGGAATCTGGAATCCGGTATAATCCACGTGTACATCAGTCACTCTTCGCTCCGGCTTGTCTAACAGGGTACAAAGACGAAGACTTGCAGGTCCTCTGTCCCTTAGCATTTCGAGCAGATAGCTTAAGGTACGTCCGGAATCCACGATATCCTCAATGACAATGACATCCTTTCCCTTCAATGGTTCATCAAGATCCTTCACAATCCGTACGACACCGCTTGATTTTGTTTCACTTCCGTAACTGGAAACCGACATAAAGTCCAAAGATACCGGTACCGTAATTCTTTTGGCAAGCTCACACATAAAAAAGCTTCCACCCTTTAAGACACAAACCAAATGAACACTCTTACCGGCATAATCCTTACTGATCTGTTCCCCGATCGCTTTGATTTTTGCATCTACCTCTTCCTCTGTTAAAAGTACTCTAACTCTTTCAGCCATATTTATGACTCCTTTCTCTAATGGTGCTGCCATTTATTATTCTATTTATCTAACTCCTTTGACAGAACCTTCACCTGTAAAACATGCTCTGTCTGTTCCGTTATCTTAAAATACTCGCTGATCCGCAGTCCCGGAACCCAGACTACATGGTGATCCATAGCAAGAACATACAGGGAATTTCTGTTTTCTTTCGGGATTTTCTGATCTACAAAGTAGTCCTGCAGGGATTTTCGTCCCATCTGCTGATTCACCGTTAAATAATCCCCAGCCTGTCTCGGTCTGAGGCACATAATCCTTGTTATTTTATCATAATCAAACCATTTCGTATATGTTTTTTGAGGAATAATTTGAGATTTTTCACAGGGAAATGTCCGGAATTCCACTCTTCCAAGTCCAGGAACATCCACAACAGAGGGAATATCAACCGGCAGCTCCGGTAATTCCATATATTTTGCCTGTGAAATTCCTCTCTCCGCTTCACTCTTTTCTATTTTTACCCATTCATACTGTTTATAGACATGAACCTGATAGGGAAGCATACATTCTTTACTGCCCGTTCCCTGTAAAAGCTTATATATGCTCTGGATATGCGCTTCCGTAATATCCTTTTTCCGGCCGGCAATTTCACACACCGTATAAAACAACAGCCGCTTTTGAATAAACGGATCTTCCTTTTGTAACAGGGAAAGCTTCACCGAAGCAGCTTTGGGATGCTCCGTAAGGATGCAGCACCTCTCCACAGCCGCCAGTGTCTGTCTCATCACATACTCATCGGCCTCCTGCAGCTGCTTTGCCGCACGATTCATATTGGCCGTGGCTCCGTGCACAATTTCCTCCTCTGCATAAGACAGAATATGATGCCTGATCCGGTTCCGGGTATAGTCATCCCCCAGATTCGTTGCATCCGTACAGAAAGAAATCCCCTGTTCCTGTAACCACTGTTCGATTTCCTTCCGCTCAAGAAAAAGCAGGGGACGGATGATTTCACCCTGTACCGGACGGATACCGCACGCTCCCGCAAGTCCAGTTCCCCGGAACAGATGAAACAGCATCGTTTCCGCACGATCATTGCTGTTATGCGCTACCGCAATCCTGCCCTTACGCTCACCCAGAATCTGCCGGAAGGCCTCATATCGGATCTTTCGTCCCATCTCTTCCGTAGACATCTTTTCCTGCTTTGCCTGTGTCTCCACATCTGCACAGACCAGATGAAAAGGAATCCCCCGGTCTTCACACAGCCTCCGGACAAATTCCGCATCCCCGGCAGCTTCTGTGCGGATGCCATGATTAATATGGACTGCTTCTATCGATATAGAAAGCTCTGCTGCCAGCTTTTGTAACACAAGAAGGAGGCAGACCGAATCCGCGCCCCCTGAAACACCTGTAATCACTACATCTCCCGGTTCCACCATATGATATTGTGTCATGTACTGCAAAACTTCTTCAACCATACATTAAATATAATGTATTTTGCAGGAAATGGAAAGCCCTTTGTCCGGTTCTGTCACGATGCCCGGTCCTCCACATTCCGTTCCCAGATACCGATCACCATAACCGTCATATCATCCCGGATATGTCCTCTGGACTGCTGAATGCAGTATCGCAAAATAGTATTCGCCATTTCTCCGGGATTTTCCACCGTAAGGCTTCCTATAAATTCCGACAGCATATCTTCTCCGATTCCCTGTGACAGTGCATCAAGTATACCATCCGAAATCATAATAATATAGTCCCCATCCATCAGGGTGCGTCCAATACTTTCCACATCCGGCTTCTGGAAAATACCAAGTGGCAGATTCCCGGAGGAGATCCGGTCCACCAGATGCTGCCTTTTAATATAGGAGCTGGAGCTTCCCACCTTTATAAAATGACATTCCCCGCTATACAGATCGAGACTGCACACATCAAGCGTTGACATATTACTCTGCTCCCCACCGGAAAGCAGGGTACTGTTAATCATCTGGATTGCCATTTCCATCTGAAAGCCCGCCTCTAAAAAGCGCTGCACCAGCTCTACCACCATTGTGCTGTCGGCACAGGCCTTATCCCCGGAGCCCATTCCGTCCGACAATACTGCCGTGAGATTTCCCGTTTCCATTTCAAAAAAGCTGTAATTATCTCCGGAAATCTGTTCCGTTTCCTTCACAGCCTTTGCTACTCCCGTCAGGGTATGAAACCTGGACTCTTCCACATAATACAGGGTTTCAAAGCCCTCCGACAAAAAGAACTTATTATCCTGTCTGCTGCTTAAGTGTGTCCCAAGCAGCACTGACAGCAGATCTCCAACCTCATCCGAGGAAAGCGGATTTTTGCCTTTGCCTTTCAGTGTTACCGATATTTCGGTACGGCCGTTTTCATTTTCAATCAGATACAGACTTTTCAGCTGAAGCTCCATTTCTTTAAAAGCATGGGCGATCTGTTTGAATCTTCTGCTGCTCATGGGAACACATCTCCGGTTCTCTTTGGCAAGCTCCATCATAATCTTGGACATTTCCCGAAGCTGATCCACCATCAGGCTTTTATTCTCCGAAAGCTTCTTCTGCCAGAGAATTGCTCTTCTGTCTACTGCTTCCCTGCACTCTTTATCGCCCGGTTCCTCATTCCCATTGTCTTCCAGATTTAAAGCCAGTTCCCGAATCGAATCAGCATAGGTCATTAATTTTCTCTTCCCGTAATCCGGCAAAATACTTGCGAAGGATTCTTTATCCATATCCGGTTGTCTTTTCATGTCCGTTCACCCCTTCTATTTAAGCAATGTCACGCTGGATACATAAAACTATGACATCGTAAAGAACATTATACACAGGGAAAGCGGTATATTTTGTCGTATTCAGGTGTTGATAAAAATTTCTATAAGTCTTTGGCTCGCATTCTCTAAGTGTTCTACATACACCTGCTGCACTAAATTCGTACTTCGCTTACGCTCGTTCTCATTAAGTGCACAGGTATCGTTCGCACTAAGTTCATGCTTCGCCATCTGGCTCGCATTCACTAAGTGCTCTACATAAAATTGACCATCCATATCCAATCGGATATAAATGGTCATCTAATTCTCATCCTTAAAAAGGATCTCACCTTCATATACCAGTCCGAGCTTATCACGGGCAACCTCTTCAATGTACTTCTTGGTCTGCGTGTAGGTCTCGTGCTCTGCCGCCGGTTCTTCTGCGGGGGCACCGTTATCACGTCTCTGCCCGCTGCTCCTCCTGCTCAATCTGAAGAGCAAGCTCTTCCTCACGCTTCGCATAATAGGCTTTCTTCTCCCGAAGCTCAATACTCTTGATTCCTACTACAACCAGCATCATCAAAAGCACCAGCGTCACCAGAAATATTCCTGTTTTATTTTGTCGTCGTTTTTTATATGCAGCTCTTCTGGCCATTTTACCTCTCCGTATCCACAAAACTATTTCTGTGTGTGTTTACATAATGTTATTTTAAGTAATTTTATGCCAACCGTCAACCTCTTTTTCAGAGAACGTAATAATTTTATATAGCGATGCTCCAGACGTTTGCTTTTCCTGTAAATACAGGCTTTTCCGGCATTTATAGGTGTCATGATTTTCTGAACCACAAGATATAGTATGTGTAGAATGCTTTTCCCAATTGTTGACATAATATTTATGTAACATTTGCTTACCGTTTTCTTATAAAGAAATGCTCCCAATATAGCTCCACCGACTGCAAACCATCGTAAAATACCATTATTTTCTTCCACCAGAAAAAGAAATACACCCCAGGCACAGATCAGCCAGAAGAAAAAATCCTCCAATGAAATCCAGAACTGTCCATGACGGATTACACGCCTTATAATCAACAGGCCGTCATAAAACACCGCCATAATAATTCCGGTCAGAAAGGAATGAAAAAAAAGGAGCAGTTCCTCTGTGATTTCCTGACTCATACGCCTTACTTAAACAGTCTGCCAAGGAGCGATTCTGTCCGTTCCGTACGGCTTCCCTGTTCAGAATAAGTTACGCTGTCAATCCGTCCGTCGATATCGACTTCGCCTTTATCCAGCATCAGACGGCTCACATGAAGTTCTTTTCCTTTCATCATAAGCATTCCCTGATCCGTCTCCAGAATAATCTCGTTCTCATCAAACGACAGAACATCACTTACTCCTGTGAGATTTCCGCATCTCCGGTTGTTAAGGATCAGTTTGTGCGCCTTTTTATTAATTGATGTGTTATCCTCCATCCTCCATGACTCCTGCACTTTACTCTAAATAACTATATGTCCGTCATAGAAAATAAATGACAACTTTCTAATCTGCCAATGTCTTACAGGTATCGGAACAGCTCCCTGGCTTCATCCTTTCTGACTACCTCCTGAACCGAGAGCACCTCCACCTTCACATCCTTATTACCAAAAGCAATCGTAATGGTATCTCCTTCTTTAACATTCGTGGATGCCTTGGCCGGCTTGTCATTCACCAGCACTCTTCCTGCATCGCAGGCTTCATTGGCTACGGTTCTTCTTTTAATTAAACGTGATACCTTTAAATATTTGTCGAGTCTCATATAATATTTCCCTCGTCTTTATATTCATTTTAACTCACATGCCCGTGCTTCGCACTCCTGTCTGATTTACATCAGACGCATGTTCGTTATTGGTGCAAGAAAACCAAATGTCTCCTTTGGAGCCGCTTGGTTCCTCGTTACAAGCCTCTACTTATACCCGATGCACTAAATTCGGTCTTCGCCCCGCTCGCCCTCATTAAGTGCACTGGTACCGTTCGCACTAAATTCGAACTTCACCTTCGGCTCGTTCTCATTAAGTGCTCTACATGAAAAGAGTGCCGTTGCATAGCAGCGACACTCCGAATCGTTCCAAACAATATTAGTTAATGGAATCCTTTAAAGCCTTACCAGCTTTGAACTTAGGAGCCTTAGAAGCAGGAATGCTCATGGTCTTACCTGTCTGAGGATTTCTTCCTTCTCTTGCTGCTCTCTTGGATACTTCGAATGTACCGAATCCAACTAACTGAACCTTTCCATCCTTCTTAAGTTCTTCTGCAACAACATCTGTAAATGCCTTTAATGCCTTTTCTGCGTCTTTCTTGGATAAGCCGGCTGCATCAGCCATAGCTGCAACTAATTCTGTTTTGTTCATTTGAACTTCCTCCTGTTTATTTGAGTGTATTCTTCGATATCCTATATGCGATATCCAGTGACGATGGAACGATCTGCCCCTTTACGAACGTCTATTATTATATATAGCGTTTTTACCTTTATTTGTCAAGGTAAATTTGGATTAAAATGCGGATTTATCAAGGTTTTCCACAATTTTCCCATGTCAAAATGAGTAGTCTGTTAAAAACTTGAAATCGTTTTTTGTCGAACGATGTGTTGCGCATTTCCCATTGTAAAATTTTTCGCACCTGTTCCATACCTTCACGGCTATGATTCTCCTTACATTTTTATGGATTATACCTTATAGCTTTTACGAAAAATTGCAAAAGCAAACACTGCTGTTGCAAGCTCTGTCACCGGGAATGCATAAAACACTCCGTCCGCTCCCCATACCCTGCTTAAAAGAAACGCGGCCGGAATAATGACCACCACATATCTCGATAAAGAAATCATTAAAGAAGCCATTCCCATTCCAAGTCCTTCCAGTGTTCCGGAGCAGGTAACCGAAACCGCCGACACGATAAATCCAAGACTGATGATATGAAGTGTCATCACGCCAATCTTTATCGTTTCCGGATTCGAGACAAATAAACCGATCATCTGTCCGGGAATCAGGAAGGAAAGCAGCATCCCAACCGCCATAACACCAGCTGTAAGATACAAAGCTGTCCGGAAAATCTGTTCCACACGCTTCCTCTCTCCTGCTCCATAATTGAAGCTGACCAGAGGACGGATCCCCTGGATAATTCCATTCGCTGAAAGATAGATAAAAGTCTGCAGCTTATAGTACGCACCAAGCACCAGCACATAAGTTTCTGAAAACATTGAAAGAATTCCATTCAGGGAAGAAATCAGCAGGGAAGGCAATGCCATGTTTAAAGAGGCCGGAATTCCCACCGCATACAGCTTCTGCATCAGTTCACGGTTAAAGGAAATATTCTTCGTTCCAAAGGAAACCGGCAGTGGCCGGAACATATGAAAGAGAATATAAACAAGTAAAGTTATGGTCTGTCCAATTCCGGTTGCATAGGCAGCCCCCGCCATTCCCATCTGTGGAAAAGGACCGATTCCAAAGATCATTAATGGATCCAGTACGATATTGACTATAAAGCCGCACATCATACTGATCATGGAAACCTTCATTCTGCCAACTGCCTGGAAAATCTTTTCCATGGAAATGCCAAGCATGATAATCACTGAAAACAGGAATGCACGCTTCGCATATACGAGTCCCATGCGGATGATTTCTTCGTTATCTGTAAATAGAGACAGGAATTTCGGCATTCCCAGCATGCAGACCACCATCAGAGCAGCTCCATGAAGAACACTTAAAAGAAGTCCTGTGACCGCTGCCTGATCTGCCTGCTTCTTATCCCCCGCGCCGAAACAGAAGGCCACTCTGGCATTCATGCCGACACCGAAGCCCACTGCAATCGCAGTCATCAGATTCTGAACCGGATAAACCAGGGAAAGAGCTGTCATCGCATTCTCACTGATTTTGGCCACGAAATAGCTGTCCACAATATTGTACAGAGAATTCACTGCCATCGATATTACCATCGGAAGCGACATCGAAATTACCAGCGGCAGTATTTTCTTTTCCTTCATGAAATTCTGATCCATTCTTTCTAAGTTCTCCTTGTTACTATTTGGTTTTCTTTTGCACTACCTGATGCACTAAGTTCGTGCTTCGCTCACGCTCGCTCTCTCTAAGTGCACAGGTATGGCTCGCACTAAGTTCAAGCTTCGCCTTCGGCTCGCTTTCACTAAGTGCTCTGCACAAAAAGCGCCACGCAGTGATAACACTGCGTGGCGAAAAAAGATCTCTCCTGAAAAATCCACTTCCCCGAGGGGTTTTATGTGACGTACTATATCACAGGTTTCCCTTGCTGTCAAACGATTATGTTTCTTCCTGTACAACTTCAGCTTCCGTCTCTTTCATATCACGAATATGCCATTCTCCATCATGATAATATAACGTCCAACGTACCTGATATGTCACCTGATCATGCACAATTGTCCCTCCGCAACGCAAAGCATTCGTTCCATCGCGATCCTGGAATACCTCAATATCCGATGCACTGTATTGCTCCAGTCCACGATTTGTATCCTGTGGCATGCTGCTTATATACACATCCTCTGAAAACGGAAGAATCTCATAAGTATCCCCGGAAGCCACATAAATAGTTACTCTGCTTCGCAATCCGTCCTGTGTATTTAAATGCTGTACAAAACAGATATCTCTGGTTTGATCTTCATTAAAGTCAAGACATTGTGTGGCAAATACATCTCCCCATAGGTCATCATCCAACTCCATAGTATTTCCACTTCCAAAAAAGCAATATACTTTAACTGACTCTTTTCCATTTTCTTCCACAGTATATTTTCTGTAAATACGATCAAGAATCTCATCCTTATCATAATCCTTATAAGCATTGCCAGATGCATATACCGGATGAATATCTGCATAACCGGTATATGTTTTCACTGCATAATGATCGTCTGGATTAATCTCTCCAATTCGTTCTTTAAACTCCTGTTTGGAAATATTGCGAATATAGAAATCCCAAACTGAAGGCTCTTCCACACCAGAAGCTACATTTCCGGCATAATAATCCTGAACCATACGATAGGTAAGATCCTTACTGTCACAAAGAAACGCATATTCTGTAATAGATCCATCTTCCTGAGCATATCCTTCCACCTTCAGATAATTCCAAAAGCCTTCTGCATATCCACTGTCTTCATCATATCCATCTCTTGTGCTGTCCACCACAATGTGATATGAGTCCCCGTTATATTCAATAAAATAGTATATAGGATCTTCTTCCACCGTAAATTGAGTCAGTATCACCTGTGAAGATATTCCGAAACGAATATCCGCAAGGAACTGCTCCCAGAGTTTCTGTCCGGTTCTCGCAGTTCCATATGTAATCGTAAAAATGTCTTCCCTTTTGGTTATTTCTGCAAAATTATCCGGAAGATCTTTCAACTTTTCTTTAATCTCCTCTACAGGAATAAATCCCTCTCTGTTTATTTTCTTCTTCTGCCGGATGGATTCGCTATACTCACTGAAGGTATCCTTCTTCTGATATTCTTCACTAAAATCCTGATTCATCTCCCTGGTTTCAATGTGCAGCGTTTCAAGTTTTCCACGCATACTATGCTTTCTTCCTATATAAACAAGCAGCCCTGCCATTAAAATAAGAATTACCAGAATCCCGACACCTATCCAGATCGTTTTCTTGGATAATTTATTCACAGCCTTCCTCCATATGAACCTGCTCAATTCTTCTCTTTACTTCAGCTGCAATTTCAACCGTTTTCATATCCTTGTATTCCTCATAATACATAGGAGGAAGATAAAACAATTTTACAGTAACCGGTTTAATCGAGTTTTCATCAAATGGTTTAAAGGAATCAATTAAGGCGCAGGGCACAATCGGACACTTCGCTTTCGTCGCACTCTTAAAGCTTCCTCCTTTAAAATCAAGAAGCTTATTCCCCTGCCGGCTTCTGGTTCCTTCAGCAAAGATCAGAAAATTTCTTCCATTCTTCACATCCTCGGTCATCGACTGAATAACGGTCATGGACTGCCGAATATCCTCACGGTCAATTGCATAGGCGTGAAGTGCCCTGACCACCTGCTTCACAAGGGGCAGATTCGCTGCTTCCTTCTTAAATACAAAGGTAAACGGTCTGGGTGAGGTCGCAAGAAACGCAAGTACATCAAACATTCCCTGATGATTGGGAAAGAAAATAAAGCCATCCTCTTTCGGAATATTTTCCTCTCCATGAACTTCTACTGTTACTCTTCCTGCGCGGTTAGCATTTTGGGCCGCATTCTGAATAATACGATATGCCTGTTCAAAGGTTACCTTCCTGCTGTGTCCACAATACGATATCTGGACAAAATAGACGATGGCTTTAAAAAAAATACGCACTACCATTAATGCAATCCGCATGACAGACGTTCTCCTTTATATCTCTTTGTACTGTTCGATTGCCATATCGTACAGATTATTTCCTTCACAGTCCATTACTACAATAACCGGAAAATCCTTTATCTCCAGCTTGCGGATTGCTTCTGTTCCAAGATCTTCATAGGCAATCACCTCTGCCTGCAGGATCGTTTTTGACAATAATGCACCTGCGCCGCCAACCGCAGCAAAATAAACAGCCTGATTTTTCATCATGCTTTCACGCACTGCCTCTGTCCTGCGTCCCTTGCCAATCATTCCACGCATGCCAAGCTCAAGAAGTGCCGGCGTATATTTATCCATACGACTTGCTGTTGTCGGACCTGCAGATCCAATCGGACGGCCTTCTCTTGCCGGAGAAGGTCCCATATAATAAATAACATTCCCTTCGATATCAAAAGGCAGCGCTTCTCCATTCTGGAGGGCTTCATACATTCTTTTATGTGCAGCATCCCGTGCTGTATATATTGTCCCGGTAAGATACACGTAATCTCCTGCTTTCAATTCTTTTACAATATCTGCATCAAACGGAACGTTAATATGTCTTTCCATAAACGGCCTTTCTGTTCATAGCTGTTCACTCTTTTCGGACAGCTGCTTCTATTCTATAATTCCCTCACACAATGGCGGTTCACGTGACAGCAGATATTGACTGCTACCGGAAGTCCTGCAATATGTGTCGGATACGTATCAATATTTACTGCCAGCGCTGTCGTACTTCCCCCAAGTCCTCCGGGACCGATTCCAAGCCGGTTAATCGTCGTCAGCATTTCCTCTTCAAGTTCCTTCACATAAGGAATGGAAGACCTCTCATTCACCGGACGTGTCAATGCTTTCTTTGCAAGCAGGGCACACTTTTCAAACGTACCGCCAATCCCGACGCCAACGACCATAGGCGGACAGGCATTCGGTCCTGCATCCTTAACCGCAGTAAGAATAGCATTCTTAACACCTTCGATCCCGTCTGCCGGCTTCAACATAAATATCCGGCTCATATTTTCGCTGCCAAAGCCCTTCGGTGCAACGGTGATCTTTACCTTATCCCCCGGCACAAGATCATAATGAATGACCGCCGGTGTATTATCCTTCGTATTCTCGCGGATCAATGGATCCTTCACTACAGATTTACGCAGATAACCATCCACATATCCCTGACGCACCCCTTCATTGATCGCATCCGTCAAAGAACCGCCTTCAAAGTGAACATCCTGCCCGATTTCCAGAAAAACAACTGCCATACCCGTGTCCTGACAGATGGGTATGGTATCCTCCTGTGCAATCTGCAGATTATCCTGAAGCTGACCCAATACCTTCTGACCAATTGGAGATTTCTCATCTGCAACCGCACATTCCAGTGCTTTCTGCATATCCGGTGTCAGCATATGGTTCGCTTCTATGCACATCTGTCTGATATTCGAAATAATTTCCTCTGTATGTATTATACGCATGCTTTATACTTCCTTAAGAATCTTTTCGATTTCATCCATTGTGGCATCCTCATAGGTATGCTGTTCCCATGTTAAATTCTGCTGATCATCTTTATATCTGGGGATCAGATGAATATGGAAATGAAAAACGGTCTGTCCGGCAATTTCACCATTGTTCTGAACCACATTAAAGCCGTCGCAGGAAAGCTTCTTCGTCATATCCGTTGCCAACTTCCTGGCAAGCACAAATGCCTTTGCTGCTGTTTCATCCGGAAGCTCATAAAGGTTTGCTGCATGTTCCTTTGGTAAAATCAACGCGTGTCCCCTGGTAGCAGGTGCCGCATCCAATATCACCTTAAAATTCTCATCTTCATAAATACTTCTTGTAGGAATAATTCCATTTGCCAGTTTGCAGAAAATACAATCATCTTTCATCGTCTTAACCTCTTTTCTTATTCTATAGGGAAGATTCCATAAAAGGGAAAATCTGATCCAGTGTACGGAGTATCTTAAAATCGCCCTTCACCTTAATACTTCCTCCCATAAATGCCCTTTGAAATGTCATTCTTCCATAAATGATGTCATCCATGGTCTCATGACTGATCTGTATTTCAACATCCGGATTAGCGGCCGTACCATAATAGCAATTGCTTTCCGCTCCGGAAACTTCAATTATAAATGGTTTTCTTTTACCTGCAACTGTGATCTGATAAGAAGCCGCAAAGCCTGCCTGCGGAGCAAAGTGGCTCTTAAACTCCTGAATATATTCTTCCCTCTTATCTTCTACTTCCTGATTCTCCAGCATATCCCGGAACATACTTGCCAGCTCCTGAATATCTTCCTTCTGGCGCTTCACATAGCTGTCATCTGCCGCATACTGGGATAGCTGTTCAAATTCCTGAGGCGTGAGATCATCATTCTTAGTGATAGAAACCATCTTCTTAACTGCCTGATTACTGGCAGGAAGACATACTACCTTCTGATTAATTGTGCGATATAAATTTTCTGCCTTTTTCTCAATTATCATGCCATAGGATTCGTTTTCTTCAAAAATTGCTGTATCTGCAATATAGCCACAGACCCCGGTACACGGAAGCCCTCCGAGAATTTCCCAGGCAACTGCCAGATCCAGCTTTCCTTCACGCTCGCCATAGGTTGTAGACATTACAACCGGACACATATAAATGCCTGCAATCTTTTCCTTATCCCCGTATAGCCAGCAGGCATCGAGGAACTGTGACATATATCCACCAATTCCATGCCATTCCACCGTCGTTGCCAGAATAATTCCATCTGCTTCCTTCAGGGTCTGCGGAAGTGTAGGAATCGTATTTTTCAGTTCATACAGATTATAGCGCTCCACCTCAACATGAAGCTCTTCAAGAACGGACTGCATCTTATTAATTACATAAAGTGTCGGGTCGTCCATCAGTCCCCGTCCGCCATAATAGATGTTGATTTTCATAAAAATCCGCCTTTCGCAAAATACTATATCCAGTATAAAGCGAATTTGATTATCTGTAAATGAATTTTAATTTTCTGTTGATGTCTAATATAAAAAGCGGCATAAACCTGGCGATAAACAGGTCATGCCGCTTTTAAAATAACGTAACTGTGAAGGTACTGAACAGTTACATTCAGACAAATAATTGCCTTAAAAACCGTACAGCACAATGTCTCCAGAAGGTCCAGTCATGATAACCGTAATCCCAGAAGGTCTCGATAGGTACTCCTGCCTCCAGAACCCGATCTGCATTTTCCCTGGTCTTCTCATAAAATGGCTCTTTCGTTCCACAGGCCACAAAAAGAAGTACGAAACGTTCCTTGAACTTTTCTTTATCCAACAGCACGTCCCTATAATCATCCTCTTCATCCTGAACAACCAAACCACCGGAAAAAATGCCCGCAGCCGAAAATAACTCAGGATGCTTAAACACAATTTTCTGAGTCTGCATTCCTCCCATGGAAAGTCCTGCCATGGCACGGTGCTCTCGATCCGGTATCGTCCGGAAGGATCTGTCTATTATTCCAATACCGCTTTCCGGGAATTCTTCAAGAAACGCTCCAAACCCCGGATGATATTCTCCCTCCTCAGGAAAGGAATATCCCGTATTCATTACAATGATCATTTCCTTCATTTCATTCTTTGCCAGAAGGTTATCCGCAATATGAGCAATTTTACCCTGCCAGAGCCATCCCATCTCGTCTTCTCCGCCTCCGTGCTGCAAATAGAGTACCGGATAACGTTTTTCAGGATTTTCGTCATATTTGGGCGGAGTATAAACATAGCAAAGCTTCCACCTTCCAGTCCGTTCCGACTTATAATACTGCATATGTACTGTACCGTGAGGAACCTGGCTCAGCCTGTATTCTTCAAAATCCTCTTCCGGCATCTCCAGGAAATTTACAACCCGAAACCCCCCATAACCAGCCGGTGCATCGGGATTTACTACCGTTGTGCCATTTACCTGGCAGGTATAATAATGGAATCCCGGTTCGATGCCTGTTACTTCACCCACCCAAAATTCAGATGTGGATGCATCCCCCGTTTCCGGAATCAACTCATATTTCCCTACTCCCCACAGATCAACCTCTACCTTTCGGGCACCCTTTGCAGGAATACGGAATACTGCTGTTCCCGGTGCAGTCACCCGTTGTCCCGGAGCAACATCAACATAACGTCCGGCAGGCTGTCCCAATTGATCAACCTCAAATACAAGTCCCTTATATATAGGATCAAAGAACAGCATATCCTCCCGCCAGGTCTGCTGATCAAGCATTTCAACTGACATCACCTGTTCTTTCCATTCAACCTTCTGATTGTTATCTGCGGAGCCTGTGCAAATGTCCTCCTCAGGATTTTTGAAAATCAACTGTGCAAAATCTCTCAGGCACTCTCTCCATACATGCCACTCATGATAGCCGGTATAAGTTTTGTGGGTAACCGGTACCCCTGCTTCTTCACAGTCTGCAAGAAATTTCTCCTGCTTTTCCTTAAGCTCAGTTTCTCCATTGCCGCAGCCTAAAAATACCCTTTCCATAGGCCACTCTTTATTCTGGACGATCAGTCTCTTCATTTCATCGGTACGTACTCCGGAGAAAATACCCAGTGCGCCAAACAAATCCGGATGATTTGCGGCAGCAAGAAGCGCCTGTGCAGATCCAAGTGAAAGACCCGCAACTGCTCTGTGCTTCCTGTCTGAAATGGTACGAAAATGTGTATCTGTGTATCCGATGCAATCCTTTGTAAGCTCACTGTCAAAGTCTCCCGGATAAAATACGGCCTGTTCACCCTCACAGAAAGCATAATTACAACAGGAAACCACAATCATTTCCCGGCATTTTCCTTCCGCAATCAGATTGTCCATGATGAAATTCAGCTTCCCGTTCCAGATCCATCCGGTCTCATTCTCTCCAACACCATGCATAATATAGAGAACCGGATAATTTTTGTTTCCCTGCTGATAGGTGGGTGGTGTATAAATATAGCAGCTCTTCATATGTCCGTTTACGCTGCTTACATACTTATGCAGCTGCACATCTCCATGAGGAACATCTTTGATAAACCAGAAATCCTGCCCCGGTTCCGGAAGTTCAAAGAAATTCTTTGTCCCAAAGCATCCATAACAAAAGGGAGCAATGGGGTTGCGAACCTGCACTCCATCCACATACCAGTCATGATAATGGAATCCGGGAGCAATGCCCGACACTTTTTTCGTATAATAGCCCTCTGCATCCTTTTCGAGGACAATTCTGTCTTTTCCCATGCTTCCTCCCACACCCGAAACCTCCACGCTCTGTGCATCCGGTGCATACATGGAAAAAATCACCTCATTATCCTTCGTTACAATGATTCCCGGCCTATCTTCCTGATATCCAACAAATTCCTTTCCATTTTTTTTCATCAGCAATGCCTTTTTGTTAACAGGGTCAAAAAATAATGGATGTAATGTAATTGCCTGATTTAATTTACTTTGCATGATTCATTTTCTCCTTTGAAAAAGTTTTTATCCACTTTCCGCTCCTCAAGCGGAATACACACCATATCGATTTACAAATCTGATCTATTTTCAGAAAAACATAGATCCAAAAAGCATCCAGATGCCATACCAGCCCCGCCAGAATTCCAAGGGGCAATGACGCAGCCCACAGAAAAATAATATCTGCCACCATGAGAAATTTCGTATCACCACCGCCACGGAGCACTCCCTTTGTCAGAATGCTGTTCATAGACTGAAAAATAACAATAAATGCGATGGCGTCCATAAGCTCACCGGCAATCTGAGCCGTTTCAGGTGTTATATTGTAAAGTCCGATAATGGGTCTGCTTAATACCTTGATCAGACCTCCGCCTAAAATGCCCACTACCAGGCCAAGAATCAGGAATGTCCAGGCCTGCTGCTGTGCCTTTTCCCGTTCACCATGGCCTAATGTGTGACCGGTCATAATGCAGCTGGCGTGACAGATTCCCTGAATTACCACGGTCGTAAGCTGCTGTGTAACAACTGTTATTGAATTTGCCGATACAAATCCCGTTCCGATTCTTCCCATAACCATTGCTACCGCTGAAGTACCAAGAGCAAGCAGTGAATCCGAAACAAATACCGGAATGCTGATAGAAACATAATCCTTAATCAGGGAATTACATTTCATCCGCAAATCCTTCAGTCGATAGCCGATCTTGCGATCTACAAACAAAAAATATCCACATATCAGCGAAAATTCAAATACTCTGGCAATCAGTGTTCCCACTCCTGCACCTTCTACTTCCATCCTGGGAACTCCCAGCTTGCCGAATATAAACATATAGTTGAATAATATATTTACAAAAAAAGAACCTATGGATGTAAAGAGCGGAAAATTCACCTGCCCGACGCTTCGAAGCACAATCGTACAGGTCATGGTCATTCCCTGCAGAAGATAGCAGTATACCATCCACTTAAAATATTGAACTCCTTGCGCAATTACCGCACTGTCACTGGTATACATCCTCATAAGCAACTGAGGGATCAATATGGTTGGCAGCATAAACAGAACCGCAAGTACGATGCAAAGCCGCAGCATCAGGGTTATGGTCTTTTTCAGAGAAGTAATATCCTGCATTCCCCAGAATCTTGAGGTCAGCACGCTGGCTCCCATGGCGATTCCCATACAGCAGATCTGGTATATATTCACAAACTGATTAGCCAGAGCCGTAGCAGAAAGCGAGGTTTCCCCAAGCTTTCCCACCATGACGGTATCGGTCATATTGACACCGATGGTGATCATGCTCTGCAGGGAAATCGGAATGGCGATAACTGCCATTTTTTTATAAAAACATTTGTCTTTTACCAGTAAATTCATAAAATTTGTCTTTCTATTCTCTTATCTTCTGTTCAGCGTCAACCTCTAAAACGCTTCGCACTTCTTCAATCGCAGAACACTGACAGAATATCGCGGTGCCTCGTATACGAACTCTGAGGAAGCGCCATGCATATTCACGGTAATATTCTTCACCTTCTCCGGCTCTTCAAAGCTGTTTTCATCCCCCTTTTCACCGCTAAGAAGTGTTACGGTATAGTCGCCCTGTACCTGACAGTCCAGTGTAATGGAGACCGGATCCACATCTCCTGCAAAATTAACCGCCTTAATAATGATTTCATCCTTGGTGTCAGTTACTACCGAAACAAAAGCAGGTCCGTAGGGAATCGAAATTTCCTTCTGAAGCTCACCATCAACATACAGGCGAATCTGTTTTCCGTCCGTTTCATATCCAAAGCGGTGATATTCTCCCGGTTTTACTGAAATAGCAAAGTCCTCCGTCAGCTTGTTGTCATGCATAAAGCCAAACTCTTCCAGTGAACATTGTCCTCCATTAACCTTCCAAAGGAACGGACGTACCAGAGCTGCATCCCATTCTTTTTCCACTCCGGCCGTAATCACGAGCTGATCCTCATAATAGGAACGAACCACCCTGGCACTGAATATACCCAGCTCGAAGTAAGCATTTTCCTCAACAAAAATATCGGTCTCAAATCTTCCATAAGTCTGGTCTTCTTCTCCAAATACCACAAAGCTCTTGGTCTCATCAGCCCATTCCAGAATACTGTGAAATTCCTTTTTCTGCTCCTCATCCGGAAGCTGAAGCAGGCAGCCATCCTCTGTATCCTGCACATGTCCCATTAATTCATGAGTAATCTTTGCTTCTTCTCCATTCCAAATGGGATTTCTGAACCGAAGTTCCTTATTGGATTTTAAAGATGCCATTCCGGTTCTCGGACGATAAACACGTCCTCCCTCATCTTCGGATCGCACCACATATTCTCCGCGATTTTGACCGAACATTTTCCAGACATAATAAGTAGGAATTCCAAGACTCTGATGATTATTGAAACGAATCAGATTAGGATACCACGCTCTGTAATTTACATTTTCAAATAATGGAGCATAAGAGGCCAATGTTACGATATCCTGATTTTTCTCAATACCCATAAGGAAAGCCGCTTCTCCCAGAGCCGCATACAACTTTCCCATATAGTTGCCCTCATTTACAGCCACCTCTCCTACAAAGATTTTTGGTCCCTTACGATCGTAGTCATCATAATAATTTACATGTTCCGCAAAGAACTCTGTTGTATTGTAAAAATGTTCATCCACGCACTCGGCAGGACAACCATTTTTCTCTACATGCTCATTGGCTATGGTTTTAATCTGGGGATACAGTTCCTTTACCTTCTTATAAATCATGTTGTAACGCTTTTCATAATCAGGACCCCAGTTTTCATTACCAATTTCCAGATAGGTCATTTTAAAGGGTTCCGGATGCCCCATAGAAGCACGAAGCCTTCCCCATTTGCTTTCCTTAGAGCCGATAGCATATTCAATGGCATCCAGTGTATCCTGTACCATTTCATCAAGAGCCTCTCCTTCCAGAAGGACACTCTTTCTTCCCTGACAGGTCATTCCGCAGTTACATACATACAGGGGTTCCATCCCCAGATCCTCGCAAAGCTGCAGATATTCATGAAAGCCAAGTCCTAATGTACTTCTGTAATGCCATACAAACAGCTTACTGGGCCTTTCCCATGCCGGACCTACCGTATCCCGAAATCTCATCGCTGTGGACGGTGTCGTTCCTTCCACAATACAGCCTCCGGGGAAACGCATAAACTTTGGACTCATTCCCTTAAGCTTTTCTACAAGATCTGTTCTTAGTCCATGCCCCATGTAGGTATTGTCAGGCATTAGTGAAATAAATCCCAGCAGAACCTCTCCGCCTTCTTTGCAGGAAATAGTAAGCTGTGCCTCATGACAATCCTCAGCTGCTGTCAGCTTCATGTCATATCTTGTATACTCCTGACCGGAAACCACCAGACTGTTTCCAGCCAGTACTTTTCCCTGGTATTCGATCGCTACATCCAGTCCTATTTCTTCCTTTGCTTTTGCAAATAAATACAAAGAGTAACTTTCTCCAGCCTTTACGGATATACCGCAGTAACCGGTATTAGTCAGAGATCCGTCCTTTTCAAACTGCATATGCAGAGCTGCGTCCCGATGTTCATTCAGGGTATCCGTCAGTTCCAGCTCCATCTTTGCATTGTGTGTATACCATGCCGGTATTTCTGTTTCCGGAATATTGTTGCCCTTTACCCAGCGGCATAAGCCTTCTCCGTTGCAAAACTCATCCAGCCATCCGGATACGGTTTTTACATGGACGCCATCCTCCTGCTGTATATAACCCTCCGGTAAAACGGAATCTTCGAAGCTTCTGTTTCGAAGCATTTCCGGATAAAGTCCTCCGTCTCCGGCACGGTTAATGTCTTCAAAAAAGATTCCGTATAAATCCCTGGCTGTCTCAAATCGTCTTTCCTTTGTTTTAATCTTTAACTTGCTCATTGTAGGCTCCTTTTTTACATTCCTAGAGTTTTGATCACTACCTGTGCCAGAATTCTGGCAAGATAATCATTGGGGTGATTTAACCAGTTTCCGGTTATATCAATGTATCTTTTTCTCTTTCCGATTTCTTTTTGAACTGCCTGTATATCTGCTATAGCAACTCCCATACCTTCTAAGCCCTTCAGACTTTCACTGTATTCATCCTGATGTGCCCAGAAATGGTGTGGCTCCGTAGCAGCCAGTTCATTGGGAAGCGTAGAAGCAATCAATAAAAATTCCGTTTTCGGACTAACCTTCCGGATTGCCTCCATGAGTCTGCCTGTTTTATTTCTGTATTCTTCCATACCGCAACGGTCATTCATTCCAAAGCCCAGAATTACCAGATCCGGATGGAAGTTGGCTGCACGCTGGGATGAATTTTCGATTGCCCATTCGGAATCCACTCCTCCTACCGATGTGTTGTGGAAGCATACCGGACTCTGCCATTTTTCCTCCATCTGATGGAACAGCAGCTCTGCCCAGGCAGGCTGTCCCGGCTTCTGTCCATACATACCGCTGCAGTCACAGCCACAGCACACGCTGTCCCCATACAAAACGATCTTAACGGGTTCTCCTGCTTCCAGCTTTGCAGAGAGCTTCGGCAGTTTGTCCAGTTGACTTTCCGGAGCGGAAAGTAACTCCTTCTTCGTTGCCTTATAGGTAACTGCGATCTGTTTCTCTGTAACAAGCTTCGGATTGCCTACGGCACATAGGTTTAAGAATTTTCCGTTGGTAGTCACCAGCGGACCGAAATCTTTTGCAAATTCGCTTGCTTCTCCTGCCTTCTTTGCCGTATCAAAGTCCGGATAGAGGAAGGTATCCCATCCGGTTACCGGTATATGACTCCCTTCTGGAATTACCAGTTCATCTCCCTCTACAAGGTAATCGATCCCCTCTTCATATACTGTTTCCCCGTCATAGCTTTCTACGGACAAAACTTCTTTTGGAGTCCACAGGAAAGAAGCCCTGCATCCATTCTCATCAGCAACTGCTGCAAAGGTTTCCCGGAAGCAATACCCGCCTTCCCATATCGGCTCCAGCCATTCTTTATGGAAAACCTTTCCTATCGGAAGGGTTTTCTTGATCTGCTCTTGTAAAAATTCCTTAAAGGGTGTCACCCATCCGCAGTTCACTACCGGTCTATCTGACATGAAGATCATCTCACAGGGCTTTTCTTTTTCATATGGATACCAGTAGGGCATTGGCTTTCCGTCCGCATCATTGCCGTTTGGATCACCTGTTTTTATGAAATTCACCCAGTAATTGCACATCATTCTGGAAAGATCGTAATGCTGCCCCACAAAGGGTCTCCAGCATTTCGCCAGTGTTTCAAAGAAAAACCATAAATCTACAGAATGGAAGGTTCCGGCATTATCCCATCCCGGAATATCCGGATCAAACCTGTAATAATAGTAGGGCTTTTTTTCACCTGCACTTTTTTTATCTGAAAAAAGACACTTGATCGTACATTCAATTCCGTTTACCTTCGCATACTTTCCATCAGAATCCTCCTGCATTGCCTCGGGAAAGCGCAAAAAGGTCTCAGCATTCTTTCCGAAAATCTCTTCTGCTTTCTTTTTCAAATCTTCTTTTGAGGAAGCTTCTATATAACTGGGAAATTCATCTGAAGTATTTCCAGACATAACGGGAACATTTACATGCTTGCCTTCCATGAAAAGAACCATTGGGTCACCTACACAGAACTTGTGATCCAATACGGTAAACATAGCCGGAAATATTTTGGTATATTCCTCATACTTGTCACGAATCGTAGCCGCATCCAGCTTACGAGCCTGCTCAATCGTTGAGCAGCCCAGGAAAGAAAGAAAATGCTGTCCGTTTTCCTCAGCATGCCACAATTCCTCCGGCACTCCGATTCCTCCAACCTGATAAGGAGAGCGAATCATTGCACTCATCACTACTGCACGATGAAATAAGCCTTCATTATCCATACATGCCATCTGGCTCATAACACTTCCGCCTCCGGCTGACTGTCCTGCAATGGTCACATTACCCGGATCTCCACCAAAGAAAGCAATATTTCTCTGTACCCATCGAAGTGCTGCCTGCTGATCCAGACTTCCAAAATTAGTCGGTGCGTCAGGCTGCTCCTCTGTCAGCTGAGGATGTGCCAAAAATCCAAAAACATTAACCCGGTAGTTTACCGTTACAACAACCACGCCGCGACGTGCAATTCTCTCTCCGTCAAATTCCATTTCGGCAGGATATCCACACTGGAGCCCTCCTCCGAAAAACCATACCAAAACCGGCTGTTTTTCTGTTACTTCTTTAGCACCTGTCCATACGTTCAAATACAGACAGTCCTCATCCATGGCAATTTCCGGATCCACATGCCACTCACGGATATACACGTTATCACCGATTCCCGGGACGCTCTGCATGGAAATCGGAGCAAAGCGATAGCATTCACGAACTCCATCCCAGTCTTCACAGGGCTGGGGTGCTCTCCATCTGTTCTCTCCTACCGGAGGAGCCGCAAAAGGGATTCCCTTAAATGCTGTTATCCTAGGGTCTGCGGCTTCAATACCTTTCACCCATCCATTTTCTGTCTGTACTGTTCTCAGCATAATTCCTACCTCCGCTAATTTTACTATTTCTTTCTGGGATCAATGTCATAAATCCTATTAGGATCAAGCTCTGCAAAAGGTCCCGGCAGGCATCTTCCGTTCTCAATTTCTATTCCATAAAAATCTGCCTGTATCAATGCACTCGCATCTACTGATCGCGTCTTTTCCGGTTCAAATACAAAATTTCTTTTCTCCAGTTCACCCGGGAACGCAAAGGGTTTCTTTGCCGCCTTTCTGCAGGTAAAAGTCAGCTTTTCTGTATCAACATCAACGTCAAACCAGGCCTCCTGTCCTTGCAGGTCAAAGCCGTAAAATTCCTGCCAGGCAGGGAGATGCAGGCATACCGGCGGCTGTGGATAAAGGATTCTCAGGTAACCGCCCTCTTCCTTTACGTAGCAATTACCCTCTGCCTTGTTGGCCTTGGTGGGCATCTTTATGGCCGCCTCCTCGCAATGATAGAAAATATTATTGATAAGCTCTGCATCCACAGAAGTTCCGCCTCTGTTCATTCCTTCCGCCCGAAACGAAACAGGCTTTGCGAAATATCCTGCACTGCGGCAGTTTCCTATGAGATTATTCACAATTCTTAGGTGATCCGTGCCTTCGCCATAAATACCGTAACCGTTCACGACATCATGTTCTTCCATCTTGTACCAGCCGGTTGATCCAGGCTCAACCGGAATCTTCTTCGGATCAAAACGTCCCTCTACATTCCAGATAATGTTGTTATCGATCAGGTTGATTCCATCTCTTGTACACTCAATAAAGATAGCTTCTCTCTGCTCCTTGCCATCCAGGAACAGATTTCCTGTAATTCGGTTATTTTCGTTTCCACAATCAAGCCAAATATGATCCGCCCGGAATGTATTCCGAAACACATTGTGACGGATCAGGCCATCTACACTGTTATGAAGCTTGATAGCTCCTGCTTCCCAGGAAAGCTCCATTTTCTGCCAGCCCGTTCCCTCGATCAGGTTGTCCTCGATCAGCATATGAGCAGCAAAAAGTCCGGCGATGCCGCATACTCCCGCATCTTTGATTGTGCATCTTCTCACTACGCTGTGACCGATCATCTGTCCCGGAATCAGTTCGTGATGCCAGCATTCATTTCCTACATCGATGCCTACCGCATTGGACCAGTCAATGGTGCAGTCCTCGATGATCCAGTGGTGGCCTCTGTAACAGGAAAGAGCTCCCCGCTGAGGAACCGGTGCTCCTGTAGCCGCATGGGCACAGGTAATTCCCTTTACTTTAATATAAGAAAGGATACTGAACTCAGAATCCGCAGCCGCAATATCAAACAGCGTGGCATAAAGCGTTTC
>OGXI01001124.1_pt1 | contig 22902 bp, 17 predicted proteins | sample 1576221 | NCBI WGS metagenome assembly OGXI01 (sample SAMEA3541523, study PRJEB24748) | human gut metagenome | biome: human gut; feature: human-associated habitat; material: faeces | place: China | collected 2012
GTAAGCAAAGATAGCTAATTTTAAAACTTACCAACCAGAAATTTCCGCTGAGCCGTCTTTTCTGTCTGCTTTTTATAGACATGTTTATACCCTCAAAAAAGGTTCTTTACCCTTTATATAAAAGGAATTTAGAAACTTTTTGAGGGCACAAAGATACACTATAATTGTGTATTACACAATAAAAGCGCTTAAAAAATAGGAAAACTTACTTTTGATAAGAAAATAAGAGATGGGTATATTTCGTAATCACAATAAAAGATTCAAGTTTTACAAATATTTATTCAATAGGACTGTAATAACCTTATCCAATTCTATAAGGTCATTCTTTATAGTAGTAAATACTATCTGCTCGTCTACATTACTATATTCATGCGAAATAAGATTGCGCATATCATAAATAGCCAACCAAGGAATTTCCTTATATTCAGAAAGCGGTGATGGTTGTAAAAACAACAACTTTCCTACCTGTTCACCTATTACTTGAAGGCGCATAACACATGCATTGAACACCATCACTTTATCCATGGAGGCTAAAAAATCATCAGCACAATTTATTTCTTTACTCCATTGCTGTATATAGTAAATGGATTCTTTTATCTGGGTTAACCTGTCGCAAATGGTTAGTCGTCCTCCTTTATACATAAATGGCTTCTTTTTCAATATTCTGTTTCAAAAATGGAGGCAGTGAGGAACGGAAACGCACTAAATCAATTTCACAATGAAACATTTCCGTCAAAACAGTCTTCAAAGTGTACATAGTGGATAAAGTAGGATTATCAATATCTACAACAATATCCAAATCACTATCTTCCCTGTTCTCTTGACGTGCAACCGAACCGAAGATACCAATTGATTTAATTCCAAACTCATGCCCAAAACATTGTTTGAAACTAACTAACTTTGCCTTACATTCATCTAAGCATAACATACTTTTCACCAACTTTAGGTACTGGAACAAAGATAAACTTTTTATTTGAACGATACAAGTTCTTACCTCGGTTTCTTCATTTCACACTCCATCGGAGTTCTCTCCTTGCATCAGAACGTCATCATCACCATAAACCGCACGCCCCATTTGTTCGCATCGGGATGATCCAGATAATTCAGACGGCGGACATAGTCTATGTGCAATATCTTGAAAATATTATGAATACCCACAGAGCATTCCATGTACGGGGTCTTCGGGTCCATCACAAAGCTGGTAGGACGTCCGTCACGGGTCGGGAACAGGAAGAGCTCGCTGTCACCCGGATGCTTCATCGGATTGTTCTTGTCGGTTAAATGACCATACAGCATCTTGAAGCCGATAGCCTCACGCCACTTCAGTTTTTTCAGCAAAGGAATACGGTTGAAAATCTTACCGTTCAAATCCCACGATACATCCAGAGAGGCGTAACGGTCGTTCAGGAACTCCATATTATTAATCAAGTTGAAAGTCTCGCGCTGCAGGATATAGGACAAGTTGGCCGCCGGCATGATCAGCAACGGGAACGGAACTTTGTTCCACTGCGCACCGCCTTTCACGAACATGTCGATCTTACCCCATGACGAGAACCAGAAACGCTTGTACAGCCCGATCTCTGTCAAGTTATAGTTATACTCTCCGCCCAGCACGCCCTTGAAACCGGCCGTGTGCGACAGCGTAAATACCGGAGCGTCAAAAGAAACCGGAATACGGCGTTGCTTGGTATTGACAAATGTCTCACCCGGAGCGTAACGGAAGGCCAGGGAGGCTTCCATGGTCTGAATCTCAGGAACCAACGTTTTCTGGTCATCATTGGTTATATAGGCCAGGCCGCCGGTAGGCTCGTCTGTGCTGTGTTTCACTTCCACCGTGGTCTTCAGGCCAAACTGTGTCTCGTTCTCATACTTCAAGGCGATATTCCGCACGTAGGACATCTGGTCTACCGTAGAAGTCTTGAAAGATACGAACACGTTGTCTTTATCTGTCTTCAGGAACTTATCCGTGGGAGACATCACATCATACTGATAGCTGAACGTGATAGAGTTCTTCGGGAACTCGCGCGGCAGGTATTCCTTCTTGTTGAAAGAGTATTCCACCTCACCCATATACTTGGAACGATGATCCTTGAATCCGTAAGCGTAATATCCCTTGAAGAACAGATGCGGATTCAGGTTGGCCGTGGTCTGCGCGCTCATACGCAGACGCAATCCGTCGATATAGTTATTGGAGATCATGGTGTTTACCGGACCGATATCTACCTTGCTGGGATGCTCCTTGGTCCCGGTTTCCACAAAGTTCTCGATAAACGCCTTCAATACAAAAATCACATATTTGAATCCCGGCATCTGCTCCAGACGCTTTACCAGCATATCCATAGAACTCTCGGTCTGCGTAAGCGGAACCGGCCGGTATTGATTCCAGAAATCGTCTCCGCGCATCATGGCGTCCGCCTCTTTGATCTCGGCCCCCTTACGCTTGAAAAGTTGCTGCGGAAGCTCATCGAAGGCATAATCAGAGTAACGGGTAGTCCTTCGTATCTGGAATCCTTGCATGATCTTCATCAAGGTCATCTCCACAATCATGTCATCGGTTTTCAACACCCACTCCCCATTGGGCAATTGCTCGAACTCCTGAATAATATCCATATTGTCTACAAAGTTCACCCCCGATTTCTTGGGCAGGTTCATTGTACATTTCTTCACCGTATAAGACGAGTCGGCCAATACGTAAAGATGCCCCGTAAAACCGAAGTCCTGCGAGTTATTGGGAACGAAGGTGAGATGGAAGCACTTGTCCTTGTCCACGAATGTGGTGTCCATAATGTAAAACTTATAAAAAGAGATGGCATCACTGGACGAAATAGGGCTGATGAAAGGATACTGCAACAGACGGATATCATTGTCGTAAATATTCACATCCGTAAATACATCCTTCAGCACCGTGCTCAGCATATCTCCCGTTGCAAACAGCTCGTTCACACCCGTAGAGCTCATTCCTTTGATAATGGTCTTCTCACTCTTGGGATGTTTACGGTAAATTTTCTGCGAAGCGGTCTCGTCCACCGAAATAGGAAGGATGAATTTATTGGTTTCCTCACAAAGTTCGATCTGGTCTTTCAGGAAAGGCATCTTTTTATACATGCCTTTTTCCAGCATCTCGGGAGTCACATCATTCAGTGACATCGTGATCTTCTGATACTTATTGTACTGATAGTAATCGTTCTCGCTCAGCTTATTATTCTTTTTATGAGCGATCACCTTCTTCATCAGTTCCACTGCCGGATTATTCTTACGGGAGTATTTCTCTCGTTTGGGCTTCACCACCACTTCGTCCAGCATGATATCATCCGGTCTCATCCTCACATTCAGGTTCTTGGTGACGCCGGGAATTATATTCACCACTTTTGTTACATATCCCACCGCCGAAAAGGTGAGTTTATTCCAGCCTTTACGGGTTTCGACCTTATAATTTCCATCATTATCGGTAATACTTCCTACGCCTTTTCCTTCATAAAAGACTGACAAGTAGGGTATGGGTTCATTCGTCAATGAGTCTGTTACAACGCCTTGTATATTTTGGGCTGACACCGAAATGCAGCATCCTAATAACAAAAATAGTAGAAACGACTTGATATATTTTGTCTTCATTCTTTTCACCGCTATTTTTATGAGGGAACAAAGTTAAGCATTAACTTAAAAGAAAGTTGCTAATATAAGCTAATAAATACAGAAATCTTACATATTGACCAATAAATAGGTGAAATTTAACACCGGCAGAGCCATTATGCAGCAAATAAAAAAGGGGTCTTTTCACAAAGCCCCCTTTTTAAGTTTTCAATAGGTATTAGTTTTTTTTTAAGGTAAAAAGATTGTTTTCAGGATAACGATGCAAATATCGAGCCTTTTTTTAAACCAGCCAAATAAAAAACTATGCCATACAACATGTTTTTAGATTTTTCTGTCTTTTTTGGCAGATTATTATTCAAAATGATCTTTATCGGCCTCATTATATATACAAAGGTAGCAAAAATATAGACTAAAACAGCATTTTAATGAGTTTTTTCTTTTCCCAAGAAATGTCCATCTACCTTATCGCGATGTTTCAGCACCTTTGCATCGATGAAGAAAACAATTTCTTCGGCGATATTGGTTATATGGTCTCCGGCACGTTCCAGCTTACGGATAACGGTGCCGAGTTCCAGGCAAGTCAGGAAATTATCGGGGTGTGTTTCCAGATATTTTGTAAGGACGGCAGGGGCAGCCGCATTGATTTCGTCCAGCAAATTATCTTTACTGAATACATTGAGGGCTAATTCCAGATTTTCTTCATTCAACGCGTTCTTGGTCATTTCGAGCATACCGAGCACTTGTTTCAGCATCTCTTCTATACGCAGGCTGTGGAGCAGTTCACTATCCAGCACGGTTTCCTCGCTTCTCACCACAAAACGGGCTATGCCTTCGGCAAAATCTCCCAAACGCTCCAAATCACTGTTTATCTTGAACATGGCCAGCACAAAACGCAGGTCAATGGCTACCGGATTGTATAGAGCGATAGTGTCCTCTACATCACTGTCTATTTTCAACTCGAACGCATTCACCCTTTTCTCACGGACAATGACTTGCTGTGCCTGGTCACGGTTAAAGGTCAGCACAGCCTCTCCTGCCCTGTCCAGCTGATTGTAAACCAATGTCCACATCTCGTTCACTTCCTTCTTCAGTGATACAAGTTCTGATTCTATAAATTTCACCATATTCTTAATTCTTGTTTTGTTTATCATTATTTCTTTCACCGCAGATTGCGCAGATTCACACTGATTTTAATTTTCCGGACAGAAGAATAAAAAGACAAATCCGTACCATTAGATCTGAAAAGCAAGCAAGTCCGCATCGGGTTGTGGCACATCAGTTCCAGCTTTATCTTATCTCCCATCTGTGCAACGCTGTGATGAATGCTTTACCCGAAACGCCCTGTAATATAATTCTGGGTCGCTTCCTTGCCCGGATTCGTAAATATTTTCTTCGTATCATCATATTCCACCATATTGCCCATATAGAAGAAGGCTGTCTTGTCACTGACACGCGCGGCCTGCTGCATGTTGTGGGTGACAATAACGATGGTATATTCTTTCTTCAGCTCATGAATCAACTCTTCTACCTTGGCTGTAGAGATAGGGTCCAGTGCCGAAGCCGGTTCATCCATAAGCAGAACCGAAGGAGATACGGCCATGGCACGGGCTATGCACAACCGCTGCTGCTGACCACCGGACAGGGCAAACGCAGACTCTTTCAACTTATTCTTCACCTCATCCCACAATGCGGCTCCTTTCAAGGTTTCCTCCACCCTGTGGCGGATAAACTCATTATCTTTCACCCCATTTACCCGAAGCCCGTAGGCCACATTCTCGAAAATGCTTTTCGGGAACGGGTTGGGACGCTGAAAGACCATCCCTACGCTCTTGCGCAACTCATCCACCTGCACGGACTTGTCGTATATATTTCTCCCGTCAATCAAAATCTCCCCCTCCAGACGAGAGCCGGGAATGAGGTCGTTCATGCGGTTGAACAGACGGAGGAAGGTGGACTTGCCACAACCGGACGGGCCTATGAAAGCCACCACCGATTTCTCTTCAATCGTCATGCTTATATCTTTCAGTGCCTGAAAATCACCATAGAAAAAATTTACATGTTTTGCATCTATCTTATTCATATTCTTAATGTTTTAATAATTTGCTGATTTGTCTATGTGCTAATGTACCAATGTCCGTGCGGTACACAGCGCAACCCATCGGCACACCGACAAATTATTAATTCGTTTTTACTTTGTTGGAAAAATACCGGCGGAGTGCATTTGCCAACAGGTTTATAATTAAAATAATAAGGATCAGTACCAACGCCGTACCGTATGCCAAAGGAAGCTGTGACTCCATATCCGTTCCGCTGGTAGAAATCACATAAAGGTGATAAGGCAATGCCATGCATTGGTCCAGAATGCTATGCGGCAGTTGCGGCAGGAAGTAAGCGGCACACGTAAACAAGATGGGCGCCGTTTCACCCGATACACGTCCCAAAGCCAGAATCAGTCCGGTAATGATGTTGGGCATCCCCATAGGCAGAATCACATGCCAGATGGTTTGCAGCTTGGTCGCGCCCAAAGCCAGACTCCCTTCACGGAAGCTGTCGGGAATCGCCTTCAAGGCTTCTTCGGTGGTGCGTATCACCAAAGGTACACAAAGCAATCCCAACGTCAAAGAACCGGCCAGGATGCTGTCGCCGAACCCCATGTATTTCACAAACAGTGCCATACCAAACAAACCGAACACAATGGACGGAATACCGCTCAGGTTATTGGTCATCATCCGGATAAAGCGGACCAGCTTGCCTTTCGGCGCATACTCGTTCATATAAATGCCACTCATCACTCCCACCGGAAAAGCGAACAGTGCACTGCCCGCCATCAGATAAAAAGTACCTACAATGGCCGGCCATATACCGCCACCCGTCATGCCGTCACTGGGCGCCGTGGTCAGAAACTCCCAGCTGATTACTCCTATACCTTTATATATAATAAAACCGAGAATGGCGAACAGAATGAGGACAATGCTATAACTCAACAGTTTGAAAATGCCGAATGCCAGCCATTGCGAACGTCTTTTACGCGCCCCTTGCCCGACAGGGAAAACATCTTGCTTCATATCTTAAATACTTAATTAATCATTTGTCAATCTATCCATATACCCATTGGCTACGCTGTGTGCCGCATGATCATTAGCACACCGGCAAATCAGTACATTATTTATTTGTTCTTGATGAAATATATTCTACACTAAAGTTGATAAGCATCGTGATGAAAAACAACACTACCCCCAACAGGAACAGGGCTTCATAGTGCGCGCCGCCGGCAGGAGCCTCTCCCAGTTCCGCTGCAATAGTCGCCGGAATGGTACGGAGCGGTTCCAGAATAGTGGTGGGTATCACGGCCGCATTTCCTGTAACCATCAGCACCGCCATCGTCTCGCCTATGGCACGTCCGATGCCCAAGACAACGCCCGAAGTGATTCCCGAAACAGAGAAAGGTATCACCACCTTATATATAGTCTGCCAACGGGTAGCACCCAATGCCAGACTGGCTTCGCGCATGGCACGGGGGCAATTCCGCATCGCATCCTCGCTTACGGTAATGATAGTGGGGAGTGCCATGATAGCCAAAACAATACTTCCGGCCAATCCGGTCTCGCCCACAGGCAGATTAAAGACTTTCTGAATAAGCGGTACGATGACTATCAACCCAAAGAAACCGTAGACCACGGACGGAATACCACTGAGCAGCTCAATAACCGGCTTCAGAAAACTACGGGTCCGATGGTCGGCCACCTCGGACATATACACCGCCACCGACAAGCCGAAAGGCAAAGCGAACAGGATGGCAAAGAAACTCACCCAAAGCGTACCCGTAATCAAAGGAAGAAATCCGAACTGAGGGGCGGGAGTAGCCGTAGGGAACCATTCCTTTCCGGCAAAAACCTCGTCAAAAGAAATAGACTCGTCTTTCAGCAGGTGGCCCGGAAAATCCTTCTCTATAAACTTGGAGGGAACAAAGGCGATGATGCCTGGATTACCGGCAACGATCTCGCCGATGCACCGGGGGGCTTTCTCGTATCCGGCTCCCAACTCTTCCTCCGAGAAATAGGAGGTGATATCCTCCAACCGGAAAACTTTAACCTCCGCGTCCGGTCCTCCCAGCTCTTTCCAGTTGGTAATCTCTTCGTCAAAAACGTCTTTTATTTGTGCCGCACTCAGTTCCTGCACCGGATTGGCTTTATTCACCGCCAGCACATATCCCTCTTCTATGACTTTTTTATTAAAAAGTCCCAAAGCTTCCGCAAACAAGAATACGACAATCAGCAAAATAGTAATGCTCGTTACAAAACCGCTGCAAGTCAATATTCCTTCTACAATCTTTTCCCAAACTCGTTTCATACAGTTTTAGTCTTCTATTTTAATAACCGATGCAAAAAAAGCCTCTTTATATTAAGGTGATATGAAAGAAGCTTGAAGTATTTGCTACAATTATATTACAAACTTGTTACAAGCAAAGACAATCCTGATCTTATTGCCATTTTCCCGCAAGGACGGATTCAATCCACCCTTGCCGGCGAATATTGTCCGTAACAGAATCGTAACACACCAGTAAAACAAATGACACAAGAAAACGTTTCTTTTGCACACGAATTAATATAAGAACTTATGAATCAATTAAAAGCTCTATTTCTTTTTATTCTATTGGCTTGTAGTCTGAATATTACCGCACAACGCATAAAAGGCAGTGACACGGTGTTGCCTGTGTCACAGGAAACAGCCGAGATTTTCATGAAAGATGATCCCGACCGGCGGGTAACCGTCACCGGCGGGGGAACCGGAGTGGGGATTTCCGCCCTGATGGACAACACGACAGATATCGCTATGGCTTCCCGTCCCATCAAATTCAGCGAAAAGATGAAACTGAAAGCCGCCAAACAGGAAGTGGAGGAGGTAATCATAGCGTATGATGCCCTGGCCGTCATTGTAAACCCGTCCAACCCTGTCAGCCAACTGACACGCCAGCAACTGGAAGCCATATTCCGCGGCAAGATAACCAATTGGAAGCAACTGGGAGGACCCGATATGAAAATCATTGTCTATTCCCGCGAAACCTCTTCGGGAACTTACGAATTTTTCAAAGAAAGCGCCCTGAAGAACAAGAACTACATGAGCAGCAGCTTGTCCATGCCCGCCACCGGAGCCGTGATCCAGTCTGTAAGCCAGACCAAAGGCGCTATCGGCTATGTGGGACTGGCCTACTTGTCCCCCCGGGTGAAAGCCATCGCCGTTTCCTACGACGACGGCAAGCACTATGTACTGCCCAGCCTTGAAAACGGAAAGAAGAAACTTTACCCCGTAGTACGCCCTCTTTACTACTATTACAACGTAGCCAATAAGGAAAAAGTAACCCCGTTCATCGACTATATCCTGTCGCCCCAGGGGCAAAATATTATAAAAAACGGTGGATATATTCCTGTGAAATAAAGGATATCCCAAAAAGAATGCGTACTTTTGCAGCAAAAGTGTAAAATTGATATCACAATGACTGAAATGAACGCTACAGAAGCTACAGAGAAGAAAAGTCTGAACTTCATTGAACAGGCAGTTGAGAACGACCTGAGAGAAGGTAAAAACGGAGGGAAAGTACAAACCCGCTTTCCGCCCGAGCCGAACGGCTACCTGCACATCGGTCATGCCAAAGCCATCTGTCTGGATTTCGGGATAGCTGCACGCTATGGTGGCGTATGTAACCTGCGTTTTGACGACACCAACCCGACCAAAGAAGATATGGAATACGTGGAAGCCATCAAGGAGGACATCCAATGGCTCGGATTCCAGTGGGGAAACGAATATTATGCATCCGACTACTTCCAGCAATTATGGGATTTCGCCGTCAATCTGATAAAGGAAGGAAAGGCTTATATAGACGAACAGAACTCAGAACAAATCGCGGCACAAAAAGGCACTCCCACCCAACCCGGAACCGAGAGCCCTTACCGCAACCGTCCCATCGAGGAAAGCCTGGAACTGTTCAACAAAATGAACAGCGGTGAAATAGAAGAAGGCAAAATGGTGCTCCGTGCCAAAATAGACATGGCAAGCCCCAACATGCACTTCCGCGACCCTATTATTTATCGTGTGGTAAAGACTCCGCACCACCGTACAGGCGAAACCTGGAAAGCATACCCCATGTATGACTTCGCACACGGACAGAGCGACTATTTTGAAGGAGTGACCCATTCGCTGTGTACCCTGGAGTTCGTACCCCACCGTCCGTTGTACGACCTGTTCGTGGACTGGGTAAAAGAGGGTAAAGATCTGGACGACAACCGGCGGCCAGCAGCAGCGCTGCGCCATCGCGCGGGCCATCGCGGTCACCGTCCTCATCAGTATGAGTTCAACAAACTGAACCTGAACTACACCTTGATGAGCAAGCGTAACCTGCTGATTCTGGTAAAAGAACATCTGGTAAACGGTTGGGACGACCCCCGTATGCCGACTCTCTGCGGTTTCCGCCGTCGCGGCTACTCGCCCGAGTCCATCCGCAAATTTGTAGACAAGATAGGTTATACCACTTACGATGCCCTGAATGACTTCGCCCTGCTGGAAAGCGCTGTCCGCGAAGACTTGAACAGCCGTGCCACCCGTGTATCGGCAGTCATCAATCCGGTGAAACTGATCATTACCAACTATCCCGAAGGACAGGTGGAGGAAATGGAAGCTGTCAACAACCCGGAAGATCCGTCGGCAGGCACACACACCATCGAATTCAGCCGCGAACTGTGGATAGAACGCGACGACTTCATGGAAGATGCCCCGAAGAAATATTTCCGTATGACTCCGGGACAGGAAGTGCGTCTGAAAAGCGGATACATCGTGAAATGCACAGGCTGCAAGAAAGACGACAACGGCAACGTGGTGGAGGTATACTGCGAATACGATCCCGACAGCAAAACAGGTATGCCGGGCAGCAACCGCAAAATCAAAGGTACCATCCACTGGGTAAGCTGCGCACACTGTCTGCCTGCCGAAGTACGCCTGTACGACCGCCTGTGGAAAGTGGAGAACCCGCGTGATGAGATGGCCGCCATCCGCGAAGCAAAGAACTGCGACGCACTGGAAGCCATGAAAGAAATGATCAACCCCGATTCGTTGAATGTATTAACCAACTGCTATGTAGAGAAATATCTGGCCGATGCCAAACCGCTGGATTACTTGCAGTTCCAGCGCATCGGTTATTTCAATGTAGACAAAGACTCTACACCGGAACATCTGGTGTTCAACCGCACCGTATCTTTAAAAGATACCTGGAGCAAAATCAATAAATAAAAACAAGCTTATGAACTACGACATGTCTTCTTACTTTGAAGACCCGGAATTTAAAGAAGCATTGGCAAAATACGAGGGTATGGTGGAAAGCCATACCCCCGCTTATTTTGAAGCTGATGAATTGATCGATATCGCCGAATATTACGCCTCAAAAGGAAGACATAAAGACGCTGACAAGGCCATAGACCTTGCAATCCAATTGCACCCCGATAACACGGACGCCCTGATTTTCCGGGCACGTTCCTTGATGCTGCTAGGAAAAAAAGAAGAAGCCCAAATGGTGATGCAGCTCATCAACGACCCTGCCGACCGTGAATTCAGATTCCTGCAAGCCGACCTGCTGATAGAGGAGGAACACATGGAAGAGGCCGATGAGATATTACAACAACTGGCCATGGACGAGGAGTATGAACTGGATACGCTGCTGGACATCATTCTGAACTACGTTGACGTCAACCAGAAAGAATACGCCAAGAAGTGGATCGACTGCCTGTTTGCCCATTTCGACATGCAAACCCTGCCGGAAACCAACCAACGTCTTCGCGACGTGCTGTGCGATTATTACAGTACTTTCAACAAACCGGACTTGGCTATCCCTTACCTGAACATGACCCTGAACGAGTTCCCCTATTCCGTTCAGCATTGGAATGAACTGGGTAAATGCTATCTGCAACAAGAGCAATACGAAAACGCGCACGAGGCTTTCGATTTCGCATTAGCCATTGATGAAAACAACACAGAGACATTGACCTTGAAAGCATTCCTTTACAGCCAGACAGCAAATATCAAGGAATCTATCAACTATTATCTCCGTTTGGAAAAGGCGACAGAGAAGAAGCCTCCCGTTTATATGGCATTGGCCGGTCTCCACTTCGAGATGAAGGATTACGAAACCGCCATGAAGTATACACAAAAGCTGTTAAAACAGAAACAGGAGATTACTGCATTCGAGCTAACCGATATATATAGCATCGCAGCCCTCTGTCATGTAGCCCTGGGGCATCCTGAAGAGGGATATATGTATCTGGACCAAGTGCTGAAGCAGAACGGGAACGATGCGGAAACACGTATCTATGCCGGACAGTTTTTCACGATAATGGCAGGCAGCAAGGACATCAGCGAGGAGGAAAGAAAGAACAATATCGACAAGGCGGAGGAACAATTCAACCTCGCCCTGGAATTCACCCCGAAAGAGGAACGGATGGATATTTTATTCAAAATCGGCTCCAAATACTTCGATGAACATCTCTTTGAATATGCCAACCGGTATTTTGAGCAAATAAACAAAGAATTTCCCCAAAACGCCCATAGCACTTATTTCTTTCTAATTTATGGCTATCTTTATTTACAGAAACCAGGTCCGTTCATACACTATCTGGCTAAAATCAATAAAGAACTTCCTGATACGTATGCAGCTCTGGGAGTTGATGAAAACGCACAGTTGCCCGACAAGTTATTCAACGAAGCGATACGCGTAATCAAGGACGATATCAGCAAAGGCAAGCTAAACTTAAACAAATATTTATAATAATTTTATGGAATCAGTTGCATTTATCCAGTGGTGTCTGGACCACTTGAATTATTGGACAATAACGTTATTAATGGCCATCGAAAGCTCTTTTATCCCTTTCCCCTCGGAAGTGGTAGTGCCGCCCGCCGCCTATAAGGCTGCCGGAGGAAACAGTGACCTGAATGTATTTCTGGTAGTTATATTTGCGACCATCGGAGCCAATATAGGAGCCATCATCAATTATTATATAGCCTATTTCGTAGGCCGTCCGCTGGTTTATAAATTTGCGAACAGCCGCTTCGGACACATGTGCCTGATTGATGAAGCCAAGGTTCAGAACGCAGAACACTACTTTGACAAGCACGGGGCACTCTCCACCTTTATCGGACGTCTTATTCCTGCCGTCCGCCAGCTTATCTCCATTCCTGCCGGTCTGGCCAAGATGAAATTATCCACTTTCCTGCTGTACACAACGCTGGGAGCAGGTATCTGGAATGCCATCCTGGCAGCCATCGGTTACTATCTGCAATCAGTGGTTCCCGAAGAGCAGTTATTGAGTACCGTCACCGAATACAGCCACGAGTTAGGATATTGCTTTATAGCTATCGGCGTTTTAATAGTAGGTTTCCTGATTTATAAAGGAAGAAAATAAAAAAGAATGAACTTTTTTCCATTTAAATTTGTTATCATTACAGTATCGAACTAAAATATAATAAAATTATGGCAAAAACAGCATTTAAAGGAACACCGGTAACACTAGCCGGAGAATTTGTGAAAGCAGGAACTTCAGCTCCGGAATTTACATTGGTAAAAGGAGATTTGAGCAATTATACATTAAAAGACGGAAAGGGCAAATATCTGATTCTGAACATTTTCCCCAGTATGGATACCGGCGTGTGCGCTACTTCCGTACGCAAGTTCAACCAGCTGGCTGCAAACCAGCCCAATACGGTGGTGTTGGCAATCTCTAAAGACCTGCCATTCGCCCAGGGACGCTTCTGCACTACTGAAGGCATCACCAACGTTATTCCTTTGTCTGATTATCGCTATACTTCCGATTTCGCTGAAAAGTATGGTGTATTGATGACTGATGGTCCTTTGGCAGGATTATTGGCACGCTCGGTTGTAGTGATTGACCCGGAAGGAAAAGTGGTTTATACCGAACTTGTTCCCGAAATAACCCAGGAACCGAATTATGAGGCCGCACTGAAAGCGGTAAAATAAAAAGTGCTTTCCGAAAGAATAAAGAAAACGGCAGAAGATTTTTACAATCTATCCACATAGTTTTTAGGGCAGTTTCCGGCATAGCTTCTTGAAAGTTATGCCGGAAATTTTTATATGTCATGCTTGAAAGATCTATAATCTTGCATGTGAAAGATTTATAATCTTATGCCCGCAAGATCTATAATCTTACATCTTCATCCTTTAGACAAGTACCATTGGTACATTCTGTGTACCCCTTCTTCTATATCAATCTTATGCTGCCAGCCCAGCCGGTGCAATTTGCTTACATCCGTCAGCTTACGCATAGTGCCGTCCGGTTTCGTAGCGTCAAAAGTCAGTTTGCCCTGATAGCCCACCTCCTTGACAATCTTGTCCGCCAGTTGGGCAATGGTGATTTCTTTCCCCGTACCGATATTGATATGGCAGTTGCGGATATCCTTGGAGCCGGCAGCATAGGTATCCTTAAAGTCCACATGCTCCATGATATAGACACTGGCATCAGCCATCTCCTCACTCCATAAGAACTCACGCAACGGCTTGCCTGTTCCCCACAAGGTCACTTCCTGTCCGGAGATGCCGTATTTTTTCAATACAGCCAGAATTTCCTCATCCGTATTCAAACCGCTTACCCCCTCTACGGGACGAAGATTCATATCTTTACGCACCGCGTCCCAGTCCCCTTCATTCAGGCATTTTCCCAAATGAATCTTACGAATCATGGCAGGCAGCACATGGCTGTTCTCCAAATGGAAATTATCATTGGGACCGTAAAGGTTCGTAGGCATCACGGCTATGTAATTGGTTCCATATTGCAAGTTAAAACTTTCGCACATCTTCAACCCGGCAATCTTCGCAATAGCATACGGTTCGTTGGTATATTCCAAGGGAGAAGTCAGTAACACATCTTCCTTCATGGGTTGTACGGCATCACGAGGATAAATGCAAGTGCTTCCCAAAAACAAGAGTTTCTTTACATCATGGCGGAAACTCTCCCCTATCACATTCTGCTGAATCTGCAAGTTCTGATAAATAAAATCGGCACGGTAAAGACTGTTCGCCATGATGCCGCCCACATGTGCCGCTGCCAGAATGACATACTGGGGCTGCTCTTCATCAAAAAACTTCTTCACAGCCTGCCCGTCCAGCAAATCCAGTTCTTTGTGAGAACGGCCTACCAGATTGGTATATCCCTTTTGCTGCAAATTATTCCATATAGCAGACCCCACCAGTCCGTGGTGGCCTGCTACATATATCTTGGCTGTTTTTTCCATTATTCTGCTATTTGAGCCTTTAAATACAGTTTCTTCACGAACTTCATATCATGCTTCACCATGATTTTCACCAGTTCGGGGAAAGAAGTCTTACGGGGATTCCAGCCCAGCAACGTTTTGGCTTTAGTGGGATCACCCAACAACTGCTCCACTTCGGCGGGACGGAAATACTTAGGATCGACGGCAACCAGTTCCTTGCCCGTCACCACATCGATACCTCTTTCATCCACCCCTTTGCCTTCCCAGCGCAATTCAATGCCCACTTCCTTGAAGGCCAAGGTACAGAACTCGCGCACCGTATGGTATTCGCCGGTCGCAATGACAAAATCTTCGGGAGTATCGTGCTGAAGAATCATCCACATACACTCCACATAATCCTTGGCATAGCCCCAGTCGCGCAAAGAATCCAGATTTCCCAGATACAGCTTGTCCTGATATCCCTGGGCTATACGTGCGGCAGCCAAAGTAATCTTGCGTGTTACGAAATTTTCACCACGGCGTTCACTCTCATGGTTGAACAGGATGCCGTTCACGGCAAACATACCGTAACTTTCACGATAGTTCTTGGTAATCCAGAAACCATACTGCTTGGCCACCCCATACGGAGAACGGGGATAGAAGGGAGTCGTTTCCTTCTGAGGCACTTCCTGTACCAGTCCGAACAATTCGGAAGTCGATGCCTGATAAATCTTGGTCTTCTTTTCCAGGCCCAGAATACGGACCGCTTCCAACATACGCAGCGTGCCTACCGCATCCGCTTCCGCAGTGTACTCGGGTACATCGAAACTTACTTTCACATGGCTCTGAGCAGCCAGATTATAGATTTCATCGGGCTGTACAGCCTGAATGATACGTATCAGCGAACTACTGTCGGTCATATCCCCCCAATGCAGATTCACCAGACGGGTCTTTTGCATATCACGAACCCACTCGTCCAGATAAAGATGTTCGATACGACCGGTATTGAATGAAGAAGAACGGCGCAGAATACCGTGAACCTCATATCCCTTTTCAATCAAAAACTCTGCCAGGAATGAACCGTCCTGACCTGTAATACCTGAAATTAAAGCTACTTTTTTCATTTCGTTTATTGTAAATGGCCTTATGCAAGCCCTCTTGGTTATTTCATATCACATAGCTATCTACTGCTATCTGCCTTTCGGCATGGCAAAGGGCGGAATGACCAAACAGAACGGCAGATGACAGACATCATACACTCCATGTATGCAGAAATAAAATATATACAAGAAAGAATATTTACTCCGCCGAAAATTCTTTGATGCGCTGTTCCTCGCTCAACCGGCAGATCAGCAATGTGTTATTCTTCTCAGCAACGATATATCCGTCCAGTCCCTGTACCACCACCCTCTTTTCCTGTGTAGTGTGAATCACACAGTTACGGGTTTCATACAACTTTATATTCTCACCTATCTGCGTATTATTATGGGCATCTTTAGGCAAATTCTCGTGCAATGATCCCCAAGTACCCAGATCACTCCACCCAAAGCTGGCAGGAAGGACAAAAATCTCATCCGCCTTCTCCATAATGGCATAATCCACCGAAATGTTCTCGCACAAAGGGAAATTCCGGTCAATCATTTCCTGCTCCTTGTCCGTATAATAATAAGGAAGCAAACGCTCGAACACCTTCGAAATGGCAGGCTGATATACGCGCAGGGCGTTCACCACCGTATTTACATTCCACACAAAAATACCGGCATTCCAGAAGAAATTATTTTTTTGAATATAGCGCCGGGCTGTTTCCAGATCGGGTTTCTCTTTAAAAGAATACACCCGGAATACCTCCTTATTGGCGGTAGAAGGTACACTGAGATCAGCTTCAATGTAACCGTAGCCCGTCTCAGGACGGGTAGGTTTCATGCCCAGGGTAAGGATAGCGTCCGAATCGGCCGTAAAATTCATCGCCGAATTAATCACCCGCTGAAACTCCGCGATATTCATCACAATGTGATCGCTGGGGGTCACCACCATATTGGCCTTAGGATTACGTGCCTTTATTTTCCAACTGACGTATGCTATACAAGGAGCCGTATTGCGACGGCAAGGCTCACGCAGGATATGATCATCAGCAATATCGGGCAACTGCTCCTTTACAGTATCCGCATACTTCTCTGATGTCACCACCCAAATATTTTCCGGAGGACAGATCCCCTGAAAACGGTCAGCCGTAAGTTGGATCAATGTACGGCCGCAACCCAGTACATCAATAAATTGCTTAGGATAATCAGGAGTACTCATCGGCCAGAAACGGCTTCCAACACCTCCGGCCATTATAACGAGGTGATTATTCTTGATGTTCATATGATTCATTTTTTACGTTGTATGACCGCAAAGATAAGTATTATTTTTTAAAAAAAGTATTGCGTTTTAATTTATATGTCCTATATTTGCATACGACTAACATTTTTTTTGTCATGAAACAACCGACAACTGAAAACTCTGATATAATTAAACTAGTAGCGATATTAGGTGATTTTGCCTTGTTGAACCTTTCTATGATACTTGTGTTTTTTATTCTGAAAGGAATAGATTCACAGGCCATAGCCCATATTTCATTGAAAACCTACCTGCTGACTTCCAACCTGTGCTATATTCCCTGCATATCCATCTTTGGGGTCATACTGCACAACCGCATAGTGCGTCCGGAACAGATTGTAGGCCGCCTGTTAGGAACAATCAGTTTGCATGTAGTCATCTTCCTCACGGTGCTGGCCATTATTAAGGTAGATAACTTCTCACGCATCTATCTGCTTGCTTTCTATCTGTCTTTCATACCTTTAGCTATAGGATGGCGACTGACATTGCGGTTCTTTGTGAAAATGTTCCGCCGCAGTGGCAGGAACCTGCACACCACTGTACTGATAGGCGACGGGGACAATATGGTGGAGCTGTACCATACGTTGAACGATTTGACTTACGGATACAGGGTTTTAGGCATTTTCTATGATGAGAAGGATTCTAATTACCCCGAAGGGATTCCCTTTAAAGGTCCTGTAAACCAATTATTTGAATGGTTGTCCCATAATACCGTGCACGAACTGTACTGTGGTCTGCCATCCAGCAGAAAGGATGATATTCTGGCCATCATGAACTATTGCGAGAACAATCTGATCCGCTTCTATAGCGTACCTCATGTACGTAATTACATAAAGCGTCAGCTGCAACTGGAATTATTGGGTGAAGTTCCTGTATTGTCCATCCGTACCGAGCCGTTGCAGAACCCGGTAAACAGACTGGCAAAACGGTTATTTGATTTGACATTTTCCTCTCTGTTTTTACTTACAATTTTTCCATTTATATACCTGATTGTAGGTCTTATTATTAAAATTACCTCACCTGGTCCCATATTCTTCAAACAGGAGAGAAACGGGGAAAACGGGAAAATCTTTAAATGCTATAAGTTCCGTTCCATGAAAGTGAACGCATTGTCCGATTCATTGCAGGCTACCAAGAATGATCCCCGCAAGACCAAGTTCGGCAACTTCCTGCGTAAAAGCAATCTGGACGAACTGCCGCAATTCATTAATGTATTCAAAGGAGAGATGTCCATTGTAGGTCCCAGACCCCATATGCTGAAACATACAGAGGAATATTCCCAACTGATTAACAAATACATGATGCGCCACCTTGTCAAACCCGGAATTACCGGATGGGCGCAAGTCACCGGCTACCGGGGAGAAACCAAAGAACTTTCCCAAATGGAAGGCAGGGTAAGAAGAGACTTGTGGTATATTGAGAACTGGACTTTCCTGCTCGACATCCGCATCATGATAAAAACAGTAACCAACATGTTCCGGGGCGAGAAAAACGCCTATTAATCCAAATCGTAGGGACATATAAAAAATAAAAAGATATGAAAGGTATTGTACTAGCCGGAGGTTCGGGCACGCGCCTCTATCCTATTACCAAAGGAGTATCCAAACAGCTGCTGCCTGTCTTCGACAAACCCATGATTTATTATCCTATATCGGTACTTATGCTGGCCGGCATACGGGAAATACTCATTATCTCCACCCCATACGACTTACCGAGCTTCAAAAGACTGTTAGGAGACGGAAGCGATTTCGGAGTACGCTTTGAATATGCGGAACAGCCTTCGCCCGACGGACTGGCTCAGGCTTTCATCATCGGCGAGAAATTCATCGGGAATGATTCCGTCTGCCTTGTACTGGGTGATAACATATTCCACGGCAACGGCCTGTCCGCCATGTTGAGAGAATCCGTACGTGCTGCCGAAGAGGACAAGAAAGCAACGGTATTCGGCTATTGGGTCAGTGACCCCGAAAGATATGGTGTGGCGGAATTTGACAAAGAAGGCAACTGCCTCTCTATTGAAGAAAAACCTGCCCAACCTAAGTCCAACTATGCCGTGGTGGGACTCTATTTCTATCCCAACAAGGTGGTGGAAGTAGCCAAGAATATCAAGCCTTCGGCACGGGGAGAACTGGAAATCACCACCGTAAACCAGCAATTTCTTCAGGACAAGGAATTGAAAGTACAGACATTGGGCAGAGGTTTCGCATGGCTGGATACCGGTACTCACGACTCGCTGGCCGAGGCAAGTACCTACATCGAAGTCATTGAAAAGCGCCAGGGGCTGAAAGTGGCATGCCTTGAGGGCATAGCTTTGAGAAAAGGCTGGATTACCCCGGAAAAGATGCAGGAACTGGCCCGGCCGATGCTTAAAAACCAATACGGACAATATTTACTGAAAGTTATAAAAGAACTGGGATTAGAATAATGGAAGTTATAAAAACAGCAATAGACGGGGTTTTCATTTTGGAACCCCGTATTTTTAATGATGCAAGAGGGTATTTCTTTGAAAGCTTCTCGGGACGTGAATTTGAAGAAAAAGTATGCAGGACTACATTTGTACAGGATAATGAGAGTTTCTCCACTTATGGTGTATTACGCGGCCTGCATTTCCAGAAACCTCCTTTCACACAAAGCAAGCTGGTGCGTGTGATCAAGGGAGCGGTACTGGATGTGGCTGTAGATATCCGGAAAGGTTCTCCCACTTTCGGGAAGCATGTGGCTGTAGAATTGACCGGAGAGAATCACCGGCAGTTTTTTATCCCCCGCGGATTCGCACACGGCTTTGCGGTACTAAGTGACGAGGTGTTGTTCCAATACAAGTGTGACCATTATTATGCTCCGCAAAGCGAAGGAGGAATCGCATGGGATGACCCCGATCTAGGCATAGACTGGCGACTTCCGGCCGACAAGGTTATTTTGTCCGACAAGGACAAGAAACATCCGAGATTGAAAGACTATCAAACGGATTTCGACTTTAATCAAAGTTTATATTAAAGGCTGTTTTGATTCTGCGTTTGTCCGGTTTTTGCCAGTGAAATTAAAGAAACCGAAAACTGCACACCGGACTATCGTAACGTTCAGGACAACATTTCCGAAGATTGACCTATAAAAACAGGGTGCACCTCCTACGAAAGAGATGCACCCTGTTTTTATAGGTCAATATCTTTATATCACTTCTTCTCCATCCCCTCCTGAGGAGCATTAAGCCCCTCCTTCAGATTTTCAAAGAATTCACGTCCGAACAAGATCCATGCGGAAGCGCCCGCCACTGCCAGGAAAATAAATCCGACAAGAATCACCTTCTTGCTGGTTCCCGAAGGCAGCAACGGCACACTGGCAGGTTCCACAACGGCAAATACAGGTTTGGCCTCCTGTACTTTGGCCCGTGCCACCTGCAATTGGGTAGCCACCTGGCTATACACCTGATATGCCAGATTCATATCATTCTGCAACCGTTCTCTCTCCGTCAAAGCACTTTGAAGGACAACCCCCTTGTTGGCATCCATGTAATTGGCATAATTCTGCTGGGCTACATAATACTCCTGCTGGCGTTCCTTATACAATTGTTCCAGATAAGCACAATCCTGCTGGGCTTTGGAGACCCTGTACGCTGTGATATACTCCTGAAGCTTCACCACTACCGTGTCTGTAATGGCGGCCGTAACCATCGGGTCCTGCAAAGTCACCGTCACTGTGGTGATGCCGGTTTTCTTATCCACATCAGCAGTAATCGCCTTACGCATGGCTTCCACTTTCTTCGCCTGATCTTCTGTCAGGTGGAAAGGATCCAGCCTGTTCCCTTCTTCCTCTTCCTTATCGGAGAAGAGAGATTTCACCCCGCCTATAGCCGCCCCGGGCAATCCCATAACAGCACCCCACCACGGAGCTTTCTGCTCATCGAGATAAGCTACAAAAGTAGTATCCACCTCACCGTCCAACGTGGTGACATGTGCATTAAACAGTTCCAGAATGAAAGGAGTAGACGCTACTATATCCGGGAAAAGAGATACGTTCAACGCATCCGCCTCACTGCCCAGACTCATGCCTCCGATCCCCAGCATGGCAGCCATTCCCGACAAACTCCCCCCTCCGCTTTTACCGGATTCGGGAGACAATGTCACTTCCACCGTATATTGCTTGGGAATACTCAGAGCGATAATCACCCCTACAATAGCACCTATTCCGGCAACCTTCAGCAGCATCTTTCGGGCAGCCCACAACTTACGGACATACTCCATCAAATCAATTTCCAACTCCTCGTCTTCCCGTGGTCTTTCCGTATTATTCGTATAATTCTTATCTTCCGCCATACTGTTTCTATTTTAAGATATTAGCAATAGATGCAATCATAGTAGCCAACGACGCACTGGTGGTTGCTATGGACAAGGTGTTCTGCAAAGACCAGTTGCTCTTTTCCTTCACCGGAACAATCACCTCACAGCCCGGCTGGATCAGCTCACGGCTACCTTTCTTCGCTCTCTTCACCTGACCGTTCATATATACAATATACACCTTGCTCTTCTTCGCACGGAAACCGTAACCTCCGGCCTGCTCTATATAATATTTCAACGTCTTGCCATCTTCAAATGAAACGGTATTGGGATACATCACAGCCCCGCTGATACGTACCGTGTTGTTGTATTCGGGAATTTCAATCACATCCCCCTCACGCAATACGATATCCGCACTGGAGCCGGGTTTAAGCATCGCTTTTTCCAAATCGATACCCACATAATAGATATCTCCCAAATCCAGCCGGTTGACATCAATGGAGTCCTTTCCAGTCTTGGCCATGTCCAGAACCGTTTCCATACGTTTGCGTTCATCGGCATTGATACGACGGCTTAAACGGGCCCCTTTGATATAAGCAAACGGAGTCACTCCACCTGCCTTCTTGATCAAATCGGAAAGACGTTCGCTCTTCTCTGTCAGCGCATAATCACCTTCATACAAAACCTCACCGGTCACCTGCACATTCACCTGTTTCTGATAAGCAGGGCTCTTACGCACATATACCTGATCGTATGGCTGCAACACAAAGCCCGGTTCTCCGTCTATCACAAAACCGTCTTTCAGAGAAAACGAGTACATTTGCCCTATGGTGGAAACCGCTTCCGTACCTTTGCTATCCTTGATACGACGGGAAACATCCACACGGACGGTAGAAGCCGACTCCATCAATCCGCCAGCCTGGATTATAATATCCTCCAAAGTCGTATTGTCGGCAAAAGCGAACTCACCCGGACGGGCAACCTCACCATACACCATGACGCTTCCCACATCCTCCAAGTCATGAATACTGGGAATATAAAGCACATCATTACGCTGCAAAGGTACATCGGGTGCAGTACCGTCCATGATGCCTTTTATATCTACTTGAATAACCTCTTTCTTCAGATTCTCGCGCTCGCGATGCAACACCGCACGTCCTGTAAAGGCATCACCCATAAGGCCTTCAGCCTTTTCCACCAGTTGGCGGACTGTATTCAAGGTTCCTCCGAACTGATAAATGCCCGGACGATAGACAGCCCCCTTGATTTCAAGCTTGTTCTCAAAACGGTCCAGAATAGCTTCAGCAGTCAGCGCATCACCATCTTTTACCTGGAATACGGAATAATCAATATCATCAATCGTATAAATCTGATACTCCTTTCCGTTTTGACGAATCATGCGGAGAGAACGGGTAGA